>JACCDP010106800.1_pt1 | contig 15755 bp, 14 predicted proteins | sample 7445841 | NCBI WGS metagenome assembly JACCDP01 (sample SAMN15323441, study PRJNA562643) | freshwater metagenome | isolation source: river surface water | place: USA:Blue River Watershed | collected 2017-08-17 | reverse complement strand
TTAGTTTTCTATAATACATTAAAGTATTTATTAGTTTTCTTTATATAAATATTGGATAATTATTTTTTTGAAGATATTTATTTAAAAAGATTTAAATGGCTGTTATAAAGAAAACACTATTTCCAAAGAATTTAGATAAATACGCAGTATTAGTAAATGATACTCAATCTGATAGTAAATATTTTAAAATAACAGAATTACCAGATACCTTTACAGGTGGTAAGAATGCATTTTTGATTGCAGGTTCGGAATATTTGGTTCCTGATACGAAAATACAAATTGAATTAAAAGATGCTGCTGGAAATGTAATTTACCACGAACCAGGTGAAGGTTTGATTTCCTCATCAATAAATGGTGAAACATTTCTTGCAGAATACTATGAAGGTGTTTCAAAAGTAGTTGCAGTTTATGTTTATCCAGATACCGCATATGGCCCATGTACACTTACAATATTGGGTGAATTAAGTGAATACGAAGATACAAATGGTATAACATTTCCTGTTCCATTAGATTGGGAAAATAAATACAATGTAAAATGGCAAAAACAAATTGATGTAAATCCATCTTTGGCAAATACAACCAAAATTAGATTTTATCAAAGACCACAAGCAACTATTGCCGAATTACTTAGTCCATTATATAGAATAGAAAATGATGTAAAAGTTGCATCAAATGTAACACAATCTTTTGCTGACATAAAATTATCAAGATTAGAAACTTTTGCAGGTGATGTAAAAAGAGTAAAAGTATTCAGAACATCACAAGGAGATATTTCTGATTATGATTTGATACAAGATATATTAATTGAAGCAAAAGAATTATTAACAAGTTATGATTTAAGTGGAAGTGTTGTTGGTAATACTGGTATTTTTACACAAGAAACTTTAACAAATTATTGGAATACGGGTTCTTTAACTACACAACTAACAAGTAGTAGAGTAGAAAGTGGATTAAAATTAAGTGGTAGTGGATATTTAACTTATTCACAATCTTTGGATATAAAATCTGCAAATACATATGAATTAAATTTAGACGCATTTTATTCTTCATCAATATCATCTAATTTAGGAATATATTTATCATATCAATCGGGGTCGAATACTTTTAGTAGTAGTATTGGGACTTTATATGGATTACAACCAACAACAAATTTATTAGACCAAACATTTGCATTTAAATTAGATTCGGATTATCCAACCGCATCTTTATTTCTTTCACAATCACGTGGAGAGTGGCATGTTGGAAATATTAGTTTAAAATTATCACAAGATACTGCTTTTTCTCCTGATGAGGTTTCTTTTGTGACAACGATGCCGACCGTATTGGGTAATGAAACTTATAATTTTAAATTTGAATTTTATGACGTAAATAATAACTATGTTCCCGTTGCGGTGACACAAAGTGCATTATTTACAGGTGGTAATAATAATATTGGTGGAACACTTACATTGATAAGTTCTTCCACATCACAATCTCTCGCAGAGTTATATGCGGTAAGTTCATCAATTAGTGGAACGGTAACATTTAACAGTTCATCTGCAAGTGGTTCTATTACTACATTGAGTGGGTCGGTTTCCGCATCTATAACATCATTAAGTTCATCGGTAAGTTCTTCAAATTCATTTATATTATCATCATCTTTATCCAAAGTTCAACAATTGGCAAATGGACAATATAGTGGTTCATTTATTGGTGATACGGTAATATATTCACCAACAATAGGTGGTCAACAAGGATATATAAGTAAATTATTTACGGTTGGTGACACTACTGCAGCTAGAATTAATTTAGATGCAAGAAATACTTCCGATGGTGCACCGGATAATTTAAGAAGAATATGGATTGGAACATCTGCATATGGTTCATATAATAATGCCAATACATCAGTTTATTTAGATAGTGCTGGTAAGTTTTCTTTAAAGGATAAATTGGTTTGGGACGGAAATAATTTGAGTATAAATGGTTCAATTACTCTAACAAATACCATTCCAAACACATCAATAACGGGTTTAGGTGCATTGGCTACACAAAATACGGTTTCTAATACACAAGTTACAGGATTAGGTGCATTGGCAATTAAAAATAATATAGATTTATCATATGTAACCAATGCTGGTGCGATGGCAGCGATAAATTCAATAACTGCAGGTAATGCAACAACATATATTGGTGCGGGTGCTATTGTTAGTAATTTTATTGCAGCAAATACAATTGTTGCAAGTAATATTGCCAGTAATACTCTTACTGCCGACCAAATAAGTGGTCTTAACTTTACAGGTAAGACTGCAATATTTACACAAGGTACAATTGGTGGGTGGAATTTATCCAGTACTTCTTTATCAAAAACTGTTAGTGGTGTTGGTACAATGGAATTGAGGTCATCGGACAATACGATGAATATGTATGATACTAATGGTATTTTTAGATTGCAATTAAATCCGTCAACTACATTACCAACATTGACGACACCGGGTACAACTGCAACAATAAATGCGGATGATGGTCTTGCACTTGCAGTAGGTCCTGGAAGTAATGTAACATCTACTAGAAATATGACCGCTGTTGGTATAACTTTAAGTAGTGGAAATAATGAAATATATGTCCCATTTACGGATGATAGATGGTTAGATTCAGGACAAACTCCAGAAGTTAATGCAAGTTATGCTTTTTTAAATCCTGGTTTAAATACATTGATAGAAGGTCAATATTATATGCAAGTAGTATTAACTGGAGGTTCTATTTCTGGTGAATTGGTTCAAACAATCGGATTTGTAAAAACTAGCATAGATAGTTCAGCAAACTATTCAGCAGCTGCATTATATACGGCACCCGCTTTATTTTCAAATTTACCTGCAGGTAGTTATAGTATAAAAATTAGACACTATCTTTTTGCTGAAAAAATATTAGGAGGAACTATCAACTGGAATAGATGGCCACGAAATTGGGATACCGATGGTATAACTGTTTTGTATGGTGCATCAGACGCTTACTCAGTATTAAATGCGGGTGGTATGGTGTTATCACAAGGTTCTCAAAACTATTTACAAATAAAACAACCATCAAGTGGAACAGATTCGTTTTTTAGTGTAAGAGGTAAATCGACTTTTTTAAATGGTTTATTTGTACAAGGTTCTTTAGCGGCAACTAATAAACAATTCCAAATTACACATCCGTTAGATGATAAAAAGTGGTTATATCATACTTCAATAGAGTCACCTAGAGCAGATTTGATTTATAGAGGAAAAATAGAACTAATAAATGGTAGTGGTAGTGTTGGAATAGATTCTTCTTCATTGATGAGTGATGGAACATTTGAAAGTTTAACAAAAAATAGACAATTGTTTTTACAAAATAACCAAACATTTGATAGAATTAAAGGATATATTGAAAATGGTAATGTTTATGTTTTATGTGAAAATATAAGTGAAAATATTTTAATTGATTGGATGGTGACAGCTGAAAGAAATGATATAGAGATAACCTCTTCAAGATTATACGATAGTGATGGTAATTATAAACCAGAAAGATATAAAGATTATTTATTTCAACAAAATTTAGAAACAAATTCAGGTTCTATATGATAGTTTTTATTACAACAGGTTACGGAAAAAATGTTATAGGTGGTGCCGATTTATGGTGCAATAATTTTATAGAAAATGTTTTACCATTAGTCAAAGAAGATTATAAAATTGTAATTGATGGTAGACCATTGATAAAAGAATTTGGTGCAATCTATACTTACGAAAATGAAAAAGAAGTTGATAGAATATTAAAAGAATGTGATAAGATTATTTTCTTACATCACTCTTATAAACCAAATCCTATCATTAAAAACTATTTACACAAAACTTATCTTACATTTGTCCATGCTTTTATTCCTGATATGTTGGGATTGAATTCTGATTATGAAAATTTAATGACAAAAATAGATTGGGAATGGCAAAAAGAAATATTGGATAATTCCGATAATATAGTTTGGATAGGTTATGAAAAAGACACCATACATAGACAATATCCAAAAACAAAAACTATTACAAATTATTATGAATGGAAACACAATAAACCATTTACAGGAATAATAACTAATAAAATTGGATATGCGGCAAGATGTGAAACCAGAAAGAATGCACACTATTTAGATTATATTCCATCAATTATATTTTCAAACAAATATGATTATAAAAGAATGTTAGAAGGGTCAAAAACTAATTCAGACTATCATAGGTTTATGGAATTTGATTATACATTTCATAATAAATTTTTTGAAGGTAATTTTCAAATATTTCATGGATGTTATACGAAAGAACCATTTGGGTATGCAATTTTTGATGCAGTTGATAATGGTAAAGTTCCAATTATACATACCGATTGGATGAAACACATTGATTACAAATATAGAGCAAATAGTAAAGGAGAGTTCCATCAAAGATATTTGGAAATACAAGAGGATGGATTTGAAAAAGTAAATTTAGAGTTTTGTAAATTAAGAAAAGGTTTAACAGAATATACAAATAAACAAAAGTGGATTAGTGAAATATGCAATTACTTAACGAACAATTAATAAAAGAATATCTTACCAATAATCACAAAATTGATGATGATGGGAATATGATATTAGAACCGGTTAAATATCGTTGGACACATGGTGCAACAGATTTACACTTAGGAGATGGTTTAATGATATATTCCCTTATAATGTTTAATCGTGCCAAAGTTTGTGTTTGTATTGGGACTGGAGGTGGGTTTATACCTCGTTTAATGACACAAGCTAGAATGGATTTGTGGGAACAAAAAATATTTGAAGGAAATAATTCCGTAGAATGGGGTGACATTGGAACTACAACAATAGTTGATGCTGTAAATGGAATTGGTGGATATACCGATTGGACTAAAGAAGATTCTTTTTTAAGAGAAAAATTCAATCCTCAAATTATTTTAGAAACATCTGAAAAAGCTTTTTATGATTACTTTGTAAGACAAGATATTAAAATAGATTACTTACATATTGACGGAAACCACTCATACGATGGAGTTAAAAATGATTTTGAGTTATACTCAACTATAATGTCCGAAAATGGAATTATTACTATCCATGATACTGACCAAAATTATCATAATACATTCGTTGTGACTGAAAATTCTAAAAAGGATTTTGTTCCATTTGATGGCCCTGCAAAATTTATTAAAGAATTAGAAAAAAATGAAGAATGGAATTTGGTAAATTTGAAAAATTTTCGTATGTTTGATAAAAAAGTTGCTAGCACTGGTTTAGCAATACTAACTAGAAAAGCTTAAAATGAATAAAAAAATAAGATTAGTTACAGTAACAGGAAGCAGAACAAACACTCTCTTCCATATGTTGTCACATTATGCTGATGTTGTAGATGAAATTTTTGTAGTAGTCTATGAGTGGGAAAATTTTTCTACATATGATTCAGTGCAAGAAATTGTTTCTAAATTTACAAATGCAAAAATAGTAAGGCGAGAAATTGGTGAAAAATTTAATTGGGAATATGTCACTCAGTTATATAATGAAACAAAAATGTTATACCCAAACGATTGGTGGATAGTTGCGGATGATGATGAATTGCATGTTTATTCAAAAGAATTAAAAGATATTATAGAAGATTGTGAAGTAAATGGTTGGGAATTAGTTAGAGGTGGTTTTATAGATAGAATTGGAATTGATGGAACTTTTCCTGAAATAAATGATAATGAAGATATATTCAAACAATTTCCATTAGCAGGATTTTTTAGATATCCACTAAGTGGTGCATGTCCTAATAAAGTTTGTATAATGAAAGGACATATTGAAATAACTCCAGGTCAACATTATGCAAAAATAAATGACCAAACAACATGGAGATGGCAAGGTTGGAATCACCCATTGATTGCACCAATTGAAGAATATAGTGTTGAGGTTCATCATTTTAAATGGGATATTACTTGTGTTGAAAGAATTAAATCAGTTGCCTCTATTAAAAAGGATTTTTCATATTCGGATGAGTATCAAAAAATGTATCAAGCACTTAGAAGAAACAATTTTCAAATTGACATCACCAATCCTGAATTTATGATTGAAAATATAGGAGTATGGGATTACCCACATTGGAATAAGTTATTTAAAAAAATAGTATCCATATAATTTGGAAATTTAAATAAAAAATCGTATATTACTAAAAATAATTAAGTTATGGCTTTAAAGAAAAAAGAAACGGTAGAAGTTACAAAAACAGAAACTCCCCAACAAAACAACATAATTTCAAATGAAGAGTTTTTATTACTTGAAACTAAAAAAGTAAAAGCTTTAGAAAAGATTGCAAACTCATTAGATGCTTTAACTGTTTGGTTTGAAGAAATTGACAAAGATGAGTGGAGTCAAAGAATTCAATATTACTTAGCGGAATTTCATGCTAAAATAGTTTCAAAGCAAAAATAAAAAAATGCACAAGCTTGGAATTATAGTTCCATATAGAAATAGAGATAGACAACTTTTAATTTTTAAAAAAGCTATATCAAGTTATCTAAGTGATAAAGATATAAATTATGAATTAATTGTTGTAGAACAAGATGATGCAAAAACTTTTAATAGAGGTAAATTACTAAATATAGGATTTTTACAAGCTAAAAAATTAAAATGTGATTATGTAGTATTTCATGATGTTGATATGCTACCTATTGATGTAGATTATTCTTATTCTGATTATCCTGTTCAATTATCAACCAAATTTATTTCAGAAGATCCAGATTTTAATAGAATAATTTTTGATGAATACTTTGGGGGTGTCACTTTATTTCCAGTTCATATATTTGAAATGATTAATGGATATTCCAATGAGTATTGGGGATGGGGATATGAGGATAATGATTTATTATTTAGATGTAGACAATATAATGTTGATTTATATCAAAAGAAAATTAAACAGAATGTAAATAGTTCAGCTGCACTTAGGTTTAATGGTCATAACGCGTATGTTAAAAGTAAAAATATATTTGAAGAAAATCAATCATATACTATATTCATAACTTTTGAACCAAATGATATACAATGTAGTATAGAAAGATATGATGATACATTTGCAGCATTTAGCATACCTGGTTTAGATTTATGTATTAATTTTAATTCTTATTCAAGATATAATTTTGAAATATATGATGAAAATGAAAATATAATATACATAAATTCCGATATCAAACCAAACCATAAAACTACAATTTGTGCAACAATAGATGTAGAAAATAAAGAAATAAAAATGTTTCAAGATGGTATATTAGTCGGAAAGAAAAACTATACAGGAAAACTATTAGATTATTCTTCACAGAGATACTTTTATTTAGGGGTTGGTGATTCAATTAGAAGAACAGAAAGAAAATATTTTAATGGTTCTATAAATTCATTTGCAATGTATACAAATGTTCTTAATGATAATGAAATTATTGAAATATCAAACAATAAACACTTCGGTTTAACACAAAATTTTGGTGAATATAAATCGGCCGATAAATTAAAAGTTTGTTATGACGCCAGATATATGAAAGACTACAAATTAATAGATTTATCGGGAAATGATAATCCAGGAAAAATATTCAATTGTGAGTGGATTCCATATGAAATAACCGAAGATAAAGTATTGACTATTCCACATAGACGTGATTGCACATTTCAATTAATGTCACATTCGGAAAATGGATACTCAAATGGTGCTTGGAAAGATATAACAACAAGATATAATCAAGTTAGATATTTTAATGAAGTTATTAGAGGTCATAAACCGACAAAAGAAGAAGGATTATCAAATTGTATTTTTAAACAATTGAGTAATGTTCATGTTAAAAATCAAACACATATAACAGTATCGATATAATGAAGTTAGGAGTTTGTGTACCATATAGAAATAGAGAAGAACATATGAAAGTGTTCGTTCCCCATGTTTCAAAGTTTTTGGAAGATAGAGGAATAGAACACACTATATACCTTGCACATCAATGTGATGATAAACTTTTTAATAGAGGGTTAATGAAAAACATTGCTGCTAAACATGCATTTGATGATGGGTGTGATTACATAGTTTGGCATGATATTGATATGGTACCAGAAGATGAGAGTTGTGATTATTCATTCCCGACAGACAATCCTCAACACATAGCAGTTCGTATTTCTCAATCCGATTATCAATTGAAGTATGAAGAATACTTCGGTGGTGCTGTAATTTTTTCAAAAGAACAAGTTGAAAAAACCAATGGTTATTCAAATGATTATTGGGATTGGGGCATGGAAGATGATGACCTCTTTTGGAGATGTGTAATGGAAGGATATGCAGAAAAAACAAAATTAGATTATTCTGCAGAAAAATATGTTGCAAACTTTAATGGTATCAATTCTAAAATAGAATTTGAACCATCAAAAGAACAAAGAGATTGTCTTTCTGACTCTCACACGGTTTCAATATTAGTTAAAGCAGAACAACAAATTGAGAAAGTTCCTATTTGGTTAATAGGTGATAGTAATAGACAATTTATGGAATACCCAATATTCAGAAAGCCTGGATATGATTGGGGGGTATCTTTTAATAATAGTAGAGCATATACAATGCAATTATGGGATAGAATGAGAGGTCATTTATACCAATGGATTAAAAGATATGAAAACCAATGGAGCTGGATTACACTTGCAGTTGATGCAAAAAACAAAAAAATACATTTTTATTTAAATGGTAGAGAAAGTGATGCAAGATTGGGTACAGGAACACAATCACCTTTGGAATACAAAGAACCATTAAAAAGATATGGAATGGAACCATTTACAATTGGTTATTCAAAATCTCCAAATGAAGTATTTTTCAAAGGTGCAATTGCAGATATAAAAATGTGGAATAGATGTTTAAGTCCGGATGAAATAAAAAATATTCACAAAGAAACACCAAAAGATAATTTAATATTGGATATTTTTGATATGAATTTGGAAATTGGTAAAAAAAGAAGAATTGAATTAACAACAGAAAAAATAGAAATACCACATACAATTTTACCGTATAGAAGGGATGGTAAATTTAAATGTTTACCACACCAAACTGAGGGGTTAATAACCGAAGGTGGAATTGATAAATGGGCAAAGGGTGAAACTACTGCAAGAAATGAAAGAAGATATATTCTAAAAATGCAACAAGGTGAAATTGATTATAAGAATGATGGTATTAATAATATGAAATACGAATTATTATCAATTGACACTATATATAATAGACATAAAATGATAAATGTTAAAACAATAAGTTATGAGTGATGATAAAACATATATAGAGAATCCACTCTATGTAAAAGTAAGAAATGAATTAAATGAGGTTGGTTCTGGAATGTGTTTGGCTAAATGGACACAGGTTACACTACAATTACAAAGTGGACATAATCACTCATGTCACCACCCAAAGACACATAAAATATCACAAGCAGAAATTGCACGAAATCCATCGGCACTTCACAATACTCGATTTAAAAAATTGAAAAGAAAAGAAATGTTAAGTGGTGCAAGACCATCCGAATGTGATTATTGTTGGAATGTAGAAGATAATTCCGATAGATTTAGTGATAGAGTATTTAAGTCTGGTGAAAGTTGGTCTTATCCATTTCTTGAAGAAATAAAAAATTCAGATTGGAGAGAAGATTATAATCCGAAATATGTTGAAGTTGCATTCTCAAACGCTTGTAATTTTAAATGTTCTTACTGTGGCCCTGCATATAGTTCTAAGTGGGTTGAAGAAATTGAAGAATTTGGACACTATCCTACAACCGATAGATTTAATTCAAATGAATGGTTAAAATTAGAAGATAAATTTCCTATTCCTGCAAGAGAACATAATCCATATACTGAAGCATTTTGGAAATGGTGGCCAGATTTATATAAAGATTTACATACATTTAGAATTACAGGTGGAGAACCACTTTTATCAAAAGATACGTGGGGAGTATTGGATTACATTATAAATGAAAAAAATCCAAATACTGAATTAAAATTGGCAATAAATTCTAATTTGGGTATTCCTGATAATTTGGTTGATAAATTTATTGAAAAAATAAAAAGAATAGAAGATGAAGGAAAAGTAAAAGAAATTGTAATTTTCACATCAGTAGATACTTGGGGAGAACAGGCTGAATATATTAGAACTGGTTTAGAATTTAATAGATTTTGGAATAATATAAATAAAATAATGACTAAATGTCCTAGAGTTATTATCACATTCATGTCAACTTATAATGCATTATCTGTTTTTAATTATGAAAAATTAATACACAATGTTTATAAATTGAAAGATGAATATGCATCAACGGATAGATATTGGTCATCTGCCGTATTCTTGGATTCATCATATTTAAGATATCCATTTCATCAAGCTGTACAAGTTTTACCAATGGATTATTCTAAGTATATATTAGACCAAGCAAAATTGATTACATATTATGCTGCACCTAATTTTAGTCATGAACATATTGGATATAGTGATGTAGAAGTTCAAAAAGTAAAGAGAATTTATGATTGGATGTTAGCACCACAAGATGCAGAAACACAAATGAAAAATAGACATAATTTTTATCAATATTTTTCAAATCATGATAAGAGAAGAGGAACTAATTTTATTAAAACATTCCCTGAATTAGAAGAATTTTATAATTTTTGTAAAACAATACAATTATGAGTTTAAGAATAAATAAAGATAATATAGTTTTTGTATTACCAGAAAGTAGGTATGCTGTTTCAAGTAGAATTGATACTTGGATGGATGAGGATTTTACCCTACACGTAACTGCAAAATTATTTCCAGAATCATTGAGTCAAGTAGAAAGTTTTATATTATCTAGAAACGGAATGCATTCGGGAATATCAGCATTTAAAGATACATATGATAATATAAATGTTGTATTTCAATATTGGTTTAGACAACCGGATGGAACTACGATACCAAAACAAGTCATTTATTTATTAAAAGATAATGAAATAAATGATTTTAATGAATATACTATGATTTGTGACCATTATGATGAAAAAGTCATTGTATGTTATTTAAATGGATTTGAAGTTGGTAGAATAGAGTATGGTGATGATATTAAAGAATCTTATAAAAATTGTTTTTATTGGTTTGGATGTGGTAGTATGATTGGTCCAGAAGAATATAGTCACATTGGTGATTTTGAATACAAACTATCATTTGTATTGAACAAAAAATTAGATATAGTAGATGCACAGGATATTATTGATACATATTATGACAAATATAGTCATATTATTTTTGAAAATAATTTAAGAAAATTAAATTACGACCACCCATTAAGGGATAACTTTGCATTTTTATGTGATTTTGAAAATTACAATAGATATAAAATATGGGATATAAGTTTTAGTGGTAATTATCCACAATTTTATATAGACAAAAATATTTATTTTTAAAATTAATTTATGAAAATACTAATTACAGGTGGTGCAGGTTATTTAGGTTCGGTTATAACTAAAAGAATGTTAGACGAAGGACATGAAGTTATAGTTTTAGACAAATTAATATTTAACCAAACATCTTTATTATCTTACACATATACATCAAAATTTAAATTTGTTTATGGTGATGTTAGAAATGAACAATTATTAGAAAAACTTTGTAATGAAGTTGATGTAATTATTCCATTGGCAGCAATTGTTGGATTTCCAGCGTGTGCTGCAGACCCTAAACTTGCAAAAGAAATAAATTTCCAACAAATAGTAAACATAGTTAAATTTACAAATGGAAAAGGTAAAAAGATTTTATATCCAAATACAAATAGTGGATATGGATTGGGATTAGGACAAACTGAATGTAACGAAGAATCACCATTAACACCAATATCAGTTTATGGTCAAACTAAATGTGATGCTGAAAACTTTTTAAGAACTTCAACCGATGCAATCATTTTTAGATTAGCAACTGTGTTTGGAGTGTCACCGAGAATGAGAACGGATTTATTAGTTAATGATTTTACTTATAAAGCAATTACTGACAAATATATTGTTGTATTTGAAAAAACATTTAAGAGAAACTTTATTCACATTAGAGATGTTGCATCCGCGTTTGTGTTTATGTTAGATAGATACGAGCAATACAGAGGTGAAATTTTTAATGTAGGATTGAGTGATGCAAATTTAAGTAAACAAGAATTATTAGAAAAAATAAAATCTCACGTTCCTGACTTTGCAATTTCTTATAATGATTATTACGAAGACCCTGACAAAAGAGATTATATTGTATCAAATCAAAAAATAGAAGATACAGGTTGGAGACCACATTGGAATTTAGATAAAGGTATTACTGAATTAATTATGGCATATCAAATGATTGTTCCTAAAATGGGAGCCGAATTTAGAAACGGTTTTCCTTTGGGTTATGCACAAAACTTTTAGTATGAGTAATAAATGGGATGAGTTTAAAGTTACTCCATCAAAAACTTTTGGGATTGAAGTTCCACAATTTCAACCATCTGTGTTTAGAGAATATAGAGGTGAAATATTTACAACCTTTCATTCTAAAGAACATCCTGTTATGAATTATGTAAGTGAAGGATGTGAAATACATGGTAGATTTTCTCGTTCATATAAAGGTGTATTACGAGGATTACATTGGGATAATAAGACTTGGAAATTAGTTCAAGCTGCAGTAGGTGATATCTACTTAGTTGTATTGGATATGAGAAAAGATTCACCTACATATGGTGATTGGGAAAGTTATATTATAAGTGAGAGATTAAGAAATCAAGTATTAGTTCCACCAGGTTTTGCAAACGGACATTACGCATTAACCGATTGCATGTTTCACTATAATCTGTTTTACAAAGATGGTTATGTGGATGCAGATGAACAAGGTGTGGTTAAATGGAATGACCCAGAGTTTCAAATAGAATGGCCGACAAATAATCCAACATTACAAAAAAGAGATAGATAAGAATATATCCATAGTATAATTATTTAAAAATGAAACCATTAAAACATTGGAATTATAATAGTTTTGAAATATCTACTTTTGGTAATTCGTATAAAAATGATTTATCAAAAAGAAAAAATAAAATTTATTATGATGAATTTTTAAAAAACAAAGAATGTAAATACACATATAATGAATTGGGTTTTAGAGGTGATAGTGTAAATAAAACTGGTTTTAAAATAATGTCAATTGGTTGTTCTTTTACAGAAGGTGTTGGTGTTAATGATAATGAAACTTGGCCATCTGTATTTTCTAAATTAATTCCCAATGGTGTTAATTTAAATTTTGGATGTGGAGGTCGTAGTAATGATTATATTGTTAGATGTTTATTAAGTTATTATGATATAATAAAACCCGATTTAATTTTAATTATGTATACATTTCCCCATAGAAGAGAAATATATACGGAAAATAATGGAGTTGAACCATTCAATCCATCATCACCTTTTGCATATATGTTTGAAACTGAAGAAGGTAAACATAAACAAAATTTATTAATAGAATTACAAAATAATAATGAAGATTTTGTAAATTGGTATAAAAATCATCTTTTAATAAAATATTTTTTAGAGTCAAAAAAATGCAATTGGTTATGGAATGGTTCATTTAGCACACCAACGGAATTTATTGAAGATAATAGATTTGATGGTGATTATAGTAAATTTATTGATTTTGCATTAGATAATAATCACCCTGGTCCAAAACATAATCGCAATTATAGTATAAAATTGTTTAACTATTTGTTTGATAATTATACAGAAATTTTACCAAAAAATATTAGTAGAAAAGATTTTATATAATGAAAAATAAAAAAGGTTTCTGTGTTGCACCATTTAGACATTCCGACTTTTTAGTTAGTGGTGAAGTGTGGCAGTGTTGTAATGGTGGTTGGGTTGAAGAACAACAAAGATGGGTGAATGCTTGGATAACAACAGGCCCTTCTGGTAATGTATTAGAAAACAAATGGCAAGAAATTTGGAACGGAGAGACGGCAAAGAAGTTAAGACAATCAATGCACGATGGTGATATGCAATATTGTGATGCAAACGAATGTAATTTCTTATATAGATGGAATACGGAGAATATCACAGAGGATGTATATGATAACGGATATTTCCCAATCTACGATGAAAAAACGATACACAAACTATATAATGCAAAAGAAATCAACCCAACAGGTGGAGAGAAATATAAACAAATCATAAAGGATAAAATGGTTGAACTACCATGGGGTCCTGAAACAGTTATATTCTCACACGATAGGAGTTGTAATTTGAAATGTCCTTCTTGTCGTAATGATTATATTCAAACAAAAGGAAAGGATTTAGATAAAGCATTGGCAATTCAGGAAGTTATCCTAAGAGAAGCAATGAACGATGCACATGAGTTGTATATTACAGGTAGTGGTGATGGATTTGGTGGAGAGTTTTGGAGAAACCTTTTGAAATCTATTACGATGGAAAAATATCCAAATGTTAAAAATCTACACTTACATACAAACGGAGTAGGTTGGACAAGAAAGATATGGAGTATGTTATCAAATCTACATTCCATTCCTCGTATTACTACTGAAATTAGTATTGATGCTGCAACAGAAGATACCTATCATCAAATTAGAATTGGTGGTATATGGAAAACATTACAAGAAAATTTACATTTTATTTTTACAGAAATACATAATTTGGAATTTGTAAGATTAACATTTGTTGTTCAAAATAACAACTATATGGAAATGGTTGATTTTGTTAAAATGGCAGATTATTTCCAAAAATTAAATGGAATGAAAACATCCGTTAGTTTTCAACATATAAATAATTGGGGAACATTTTCATCTGCAGATTTTTTAATTAAAAGTGTTGCAAACGAAAAACATCCTGAATACAAAATGTTCAAATGTGAAGTTGATAGGGTAAAAAGTATGAGAGAATTATATCCAAATTTACAAATATTTACAAATTTTTAATATGATACAAAATTTAGAAAAATATCCAATAGTAAGAAATGAAATACAAATTGGATGGACAAAGGAAAAACTTATCAAATTTGAAACAGATATAGTTTCTCATTGGGAATCAGGTAAAATTAGAGGCCCAATACATTTGTCAAACGGAAATGAAGAACAATTAATAGAAGTATTTAAACGAGTTAAAGAAACGGATTGGGTATTCAGTACGTGGCGTTCTCATTATCATTGGTTATTGAAAGGTGTTTCTGCAAAATATGCTGAAGAATTAATATTAGATGGTAAATCTATTACATTATGTGATATCGATGCAAAATTTTATTCATCGGCAATTGTTGGTGGAACTTTATCAATTGCATTAGGAGTTGCAATGGGAATTAAAGAAAAACAAAGTGATGAAAAAGTCTGGGTTTTTGTTGGTGATATGTCATTTGAAAGTGGCATATTTTATGAAGTCCATAAGTATGCTAGAAATTTTGACTTACCATTATATTTTGTAGTAGAAGACAACTCAGTTTCGACTTATACTCCAACAGAGGCAACTTGGAATAAAAAGAGAGAAATTCCAGATGATGTAATTTATTATACTTACAAATCAAAATATCCACACTACGGAAGTGGTAAATGGGTAGTATTTTAGTGTATGTTATATAAGGAGAGTTTACATAATTTTGATAAGTTCATTTTAGATTGGGACTTAGAAACCGAATATGTTTTATTTGGTGCAAGTAAAGAATGCATACAATTTATTAGAAGTATTGATTATTTAATGGGTGAAAATTCATTAAAAATTA
>JACCDP010992053.1_pt1 | contig 15756 bp, 15 predicted proteins | sample 7445841 | NCBI WGS metagenome assembly JACCDP01 (sample SAMN15323441, study PRJNA562643) | freshwater metagenome | isolation source: river surface water | place: USA:Blue River Watershed | collected 2017-08-17 | reverse complement strand
ATCTTTACATGTCTACCTCTAGATTCTAATTCAATAGATCCCCAGAGATTTTTGTTAATTCTATTTGGCAATTCACCGTTATTGACACCTTCAACTTTACCATAGCAAAGAAATTTAATTACATTCGCCATTGTACTTTTGCCAAATCCGTTGCCTCCTAGAACCAAGAATAAATTACTGCTCTCTTCAAAGTCTAAAACTTGAAGAGTGTTTCCGTAGCTAGCAAAATTCTTGAAATAAACTTTTTTAATCTTCATTAATTTTCAAATATAGGGCCTTGATTGATTTTAATAGTCTTTCTTTCAATTCGTCATCGTATGATGTAGAATCAATATATGTTTTTGAGATGTTCAGAATGTCAAATTCACCCGATAAGTTTTCTTCAATTTCAGTTTCATCAACTCCGATCTCTTCTTCTTGAATATCAAGTTCTATTTTTCGAGCATATGTTTCTAACATATTCAAGAGAGTACTGATATTACAGGTTGTTAAAAACTTGGAAGTAACTTGCAGGTCTATGAAATTATTAGAGAATTTTTCTTGAAGACTTTCTACAGTTTCTTCCAATAGAGAAGACATTTTGTATTTAAGAAATATAGGTGAATGTGTATTCTCGTAGAATGTTTCTACACCGTTAGACATATCCAAAAGCCAGATGCCTTTTTTATTTCCTCTATCTGATCTTGTCATATGATGAGGATTGCCTACAAAATTTACGTTAGCAAATCTCTGTGAAAAGTGTATGTGACCGGAATATACTCTCTTGAATGATTTGAATAAATTCAAATCGTTTCCTTCTTCTAATTTAATATGTGGATTTGAAGTTGTTCTAACTCCTTTTACTTCAGAGTGACAAAAGAGATAGTCTATATTTTTGTATTCAGCTAGAGTCTCTTGCTCATGTTCTTTATCTTTTCTCCACGGCATTAACAAACATTTAGTTTTTCCGTAGTTATGAACAATAGGTTCTTTGTGAATTGTGATGTTCGGAATATGCTTTAAGATATCAACCGATGTAATATCATTTGTATTTTTTCTATAGATATCATGATTACCTACAATGATATGTATCGGAGCTATTCTGGATAGTCTTTCGAAAAGATCAATTGCATAACTTGCAATCAGTAAATTTACATTCTGGCGATTATCAAACACATCCCCTAGATGATAAATTGCATCACCCTCTTGAATATTTTCTTTCAACCACGGAATAAAAAAGGACTCGTGATAGTCCTTCATTATATCAAACCAATCTAAATTGTTTGATCTTATTCCGAAATGCCAGTCACTGGTTATTACTATTCTCTTATACATTAAAATAATTTTCTAATCTTCTTCTTCTCAAATATGTTCATAGATTGATCTAACTCCATTATCAGTTCATTCTTATATTTGTTTGATAATGAAGAGTAGAATTTAGATGGATGAATATCAAAATAATCAGAAAGTATCGAAAAGATTTCGATTTTTCTTTCATTAACCGGAAGGGAATTCAAAACAAATCCATATACTTGATTGATTTGCATTTTATTCAGTTTTGATATCTTTCCGTTCTCTTTAATTTCATTCAGAGCAACATAGGGTGATTGCTTTATGATTGCATGTATTTTTTGAAAGAGCAAATTGTAATGAATCTTTTCTTCTGCTTCTTCATAGTCATGGAACAAGTTATCTACAGTGAAAGTAGATTTGAAACTTCCATCATACTCACTTTCGCCGAAAGTGTTATCAAAAATCTTATCAACCTTTAGATTACTGCCGTTCTCGTCTTCAATATCCAAAGTTTGATTATCATCAGACGAATCTTCTTTGTAAAGTTCGTCAAGATCATCTATCCTACTGGATAATGATTCTTCATAATCGTCATCGTATTCGTCTTCTTTGTAAAACATTTACATTAATTTGTTATTACGTCGCCAGTTTCTCTGAGACGCATATATTCGTAGTTTATTTCAAACCTACATTTTGATCCTTTACCTTCACCATCTCTAATCTTCAAAATCTTAAGCCAATATTCTCTGTTTGCATGCATCATTGAATCTTGAATAATTGCATACATCATATCTGCAGTATGAGCCAAACCTGCAGATTCTGCAATGTTCGACATATTTATTTCTGTTGCATCCCAACCACCTCTGGTTATCTGAGTTGCCGTTATAATTAACCAATCATTTCTAACTGCCATCGCTCTTAAGTCTTCAGCAATTTGTTTGATCTTCATATAGGTATTTTCAGAATTTGGATTTCTATAATTTGCCAAGATATTTATATAATCCAAAACTACAGCTTTTAACTTGAAAGATTGAGCTTCTTCAAGACTCTTTAAGAATTTCTCAATATCTGGAACTGTAGCTTGAGAAGTTGGAAATTCTTTAACAAATAATCTACCAGGTGGCATGACACCATTTGAAACTCTTTCAAGTTTTCTTTTCATAAAAGATCTATCCGAAGTCTTTTTGGAATATTCTGCCATTGGAATATCCAAAAGATTTGCACCGATTCTTTTAATTACTTTATGAGCTGCCATTTCTGCAGTTATAAATGCCGTATTGTATCCCATTCTTACAAAAGAACATGCATCGTTTGCTAACCAAATAGATTTACCAATGTTTTGTTCACCTGCATAAACTACTAGAGATTTTGCATCGTATCCTCCGCTCGTTATTCTATCAATAAAGTCTCTACCTGATGGAATTTTTGAAGATTCTCTTTGAATATGATCTTCAGGTTCAAAGAAATCTAAACCTGTATCTTGATCAAAGGTTAAGCTTCCTTCTGAAATAATACCAATTGCCTGTTGAACAATCTTTTCTACATTTTCAGGAGTTACATCTTGGAATTTAACAAATTCTACGGTAGAAATTAATTTTTTATCAAAGTGCTTCCAAGCAACCCAAGCTTTACTTGTACGATCTAACCATTCTTCATCGTACTGCTTAATATCTGTTTCAAAGATAGCTTCTACTATCTCATCATCCAGTTCTCTTTTTTCTTTTACATTCTTAATCAGAATTTTTAGTTGCTCCTTGGAAGGAGATTCTGAAAATTTATTTTGAAATTCTTTAGCTACCTGCGCCAAAAAATCCAAATCCTGATTCCCAAAGAAACCCTTGTATATCTTGGGAAAGAATACAGGGTTCTTTAGAAAGTAAAGAAAAAAGATTTTCTCGTAATCTATACCATATTTGTCCATCATAAATTATAGACAAAAATGATATTTAGTTTAACGATAGGGATTTTTTAGTATTTCATAGACTGTCTTTGAGTCTAGACTTTTTAGCTTTTTAACAAAGCCTTGGCTAGAAAGAGAACCGAGAAGTGAATTAATCTCTTCTCGGTCTCTGTTGAATTTTTTAGCCAATTGAACATCAGTAAATGTTCTATCTGATTTTGGATTTGATGAAATAGAATCTACTAAATAATATAGCAGATCACTTTCGTCTGGGAAATTTTCAAGAGTGCTTGAAATTCCTAGAAGATGTTTTACTTTAATCTTTTTAAGATCGATACCTGGTGCAAAATCACTCATGAGATTCTTCTACGGCTTCTTCACTTGAATTAATGATTTCATCAATCTCCGCTTCAATGTCTTCGCTATCTCCATATTGGAAGATTTCCTTGATTACATTTTCATCCATATCTTTCAATACTGGATCTAAAACTTCAGGAGTGAAAAGATCAGTTAATTTAACTACATCATTTAAGTGTTTAACCGCTAGACCTCTTGCAGTTTCTGAAGGCTGGAAATAAACTGTAACCTCTCCCTTTTCAGTTGAATAGGTATGTTCTCTACAGTTTTCTTTATCTGAAGCAGAAAGCTTTTCGTAATCTTTCTGATTGATGAATTTACCTCTCTGAATACCACAATTATCCCAGCTGATAAAATCTTGAAGTCCAACATAAGGATTCATCCCTTTGTTAAAGTCAATCCAGAATTTAACAGGTGTAGGTTTAGCAAATCTGTTCTTGTTAGGTTTTGCAGTAACAATAATTCCGGTTGCATTACCTTCTGAAAGTTTGGCTTTACCGAGAAACAAAATGATTGAAGCTGCATATTCTGGACCGGTACCACCACCTGCTACTTGTTTACTAAACAAATCTTGCGTTTGATAAGTGTGATTTGTGAACAGGAAAGGAATCTTACATAAACCCATTTGAGTCATCAAAATTCTAAAGGTAGATTTTAGCAATTTTGCTCTGGTCATATCTGCTTTGTCAGATCCTGATTTAGCATCATCAATCTCTTTTTGAGTTGCTAAGTTACCAGCAGAGTCCAAAATTACCATGATCTTTGGAATTTCAATTCCTTTTTTCTTTTGTTCCAAAAGAGTATTCGTAAGATTTGTGATGCTTGATCTAAAATCTTGAACTGTATTACATGGTTCGTATCGCATCTTTGATGCGTCAATTCCAAATTTTTCTACAAGTTCTCGGTCTACTGCATTTTCAGAATCATAGTAGATTGTGTAGTATCCCATTTTTTGAGCTTGCTTGATTCCATTTAAAATCAAGAAAGTTTTACCCGTACCAGAAGGGCCTGCAATACACACAGATCTGTTGTTCGGATAACCACCGAACAGAGATCCTGTAAGACATGCATTGAGTATATAGTTTCCAGTTGGAATAAAATGTTCTACTGATGATACATCACTTTTGTCAAGTGTGTCACCGTAGGTTGAGATCTTGGACATTTCTTTGTTTAAGTCCTCGAATGAAAATGTTTTTGCCATATTAAAATAGTGTTGTTGTATAAATTAAATTTCTGTCAAGAATAGGTAGACCCATTGCAGCAATAACCCTATTCATTGGATCAATTATTGCTTTTTCAAATTGAGCATCATAATCAACTGGAGGTGCAAATTCATAGGGATGATCACCTGGTGAAAATGCAAATACATCACATGCACTATCTTTACTCAAATACATTTTAACTTTTTCGGAATTCGCCAAAAGTTTGTATTTACCCTTGTGATTACTGTTGTTCAATAAGTAATTGTAATACCCTGATGCTCTAACGTGCATTGGACAACCTGAAGCAATTTCAAATTCAGAATAATCATTCAAAATATACTTTTGATAATTTCCGATTCTCAAATTAAAACAGATATGTTCGATATTTGCAAGTTTGAATTCTCTTTTTATCTTCTTTAGAAGTGTTACGAGGTCTGGGTAATTAACTTTGTCTACGGAGAAGATGTACTTAATAATTTCTTTCAACTTGTTTCTGGCGAACAAAGGCGTACTTGATTGAATGATTTCAAATCCTTTTGTACTGATTTTACTAAGAGCATCAAAATGTAAGTCAGGATCCTTCCAAACAATATTCTGCATGTATTTCTTTTTGGCCAACCAGATTGCATTTTTAGCAATTGATTCAAGCTCGAAACTTAGAAAGTTATCAGAATTATTTTTCTTTGCGTAGGCATCTAGAACATTTTCAATGTAAGATTTAAGTCTAATTCTATAAATCTCTAAAATGAATTCTTTCTCAGATTTATCCCATGTACATTTTTCTAGAACTTCTTCAAATCTAAGATAACAAGAATCTGTATCGATGTAAATAACTAATGGCTTTTTAACTTGAGCATTTACTTCGATTCCAAGTTCTTTATGTACCTCCTTATCTTTGTGCCAAAAATCATGAAAGTACTTATTGATCATCTTTTCAGTATACAAGATCGCATCTTGACCTTGCAGAGTAATTGTTTCTGCAATGTCTACATTAAAGAAATAAAACCACTCGTTACCAAATGCTCCGTAAATTGAGTTTAGTGTCAACTTTACGGCTTGCTCATAGTTATAATACTTCTGAGACTCTTGTTCTATTTCCTTAAGTTGTTTTTTAAGATCTTCTATATCTTCCTTCATTCTTATTCTTCGTCGTCAGTAATTGCTACTGCAATAGTTAAATATGTGGCAGTGTCTAAAGATTTAAAAACAATCTTATTTCCACATACTACAACTTTATAGTTCTCTTTATCCAAAAGGGGACTATACTTTTTATAGACGGTAACTTCTTCAGTTTCAGATTCTAATTCTACTGAATGAGTTATAATTGCATCATAACTTTCGCCTTTGATGCTTACACCTCTTGAATCTGCATACAATTTGTAAGTTTCTCTTTCTTTATCTAGAGAGAAAAGAGATTTCATTTTATCTGCATGAATAGTTAAAAGTTCAAAAGAAAACTTAGAATCTGATGTTGCGAATGCTCTTTTAGTTTCATCATCTGTCATATCCATAAAATTCAAACTTGGATCTGCACAGAATAATTTAATCTTAAGATTATCATTTTCGATGATAAAATCACTTGCAACTAAATCATTTCCAACTTTTGAATAGATGATCTTTCCAGAACATTCTCCCCCAAAATGCGAAAGAGCTTCAATAATCTTGTTTCCGTTAAAGAAAGAAACTTTTACAGATTCTTCTGGCCATCCTTCAGCATCAAATAGATCAGATGTCTTAACGTTTACAAGCTTTACCGCATCTCTTTGTGGGAGAAAGACTGAAGATGAAGTAACCTTCTCGCCAACTTTCATGAAAATGAATTTGTCAATTGACAATAATTTTTTAACAAACGACTGAAATTCTACAGTGTCTATTTTTTTGATTTTGATTTCCATTTACTTGTATTTTATCTTTATATGGTGGATAAATTATTAGTTTCAATATAGAAACATAAAGTTTTTAAAATAAAAAAGGCCTCCATTTCTGGAGGCCTCTTTTTAGATGGTAGGTAGATTAAGAAGCATTTTTGGTATCTTGCACGCCTTGACGTACTTCTTGAGCAAGTTTCTTTAAGTCTTGCATTCCTTTACGAATACGAGTACCGGCAGATTTATTTCCTTTTTCATAGAATTTTTCTGCGTCAGCCTCTAGGTCCGCAATTAATGCTTTGATTTGTTGAAATTTTTCCATTGTATTTTGTTTTTTATTTTATATGAACTTTACAAAAAGTTTCATTTTTTATCCATCGCAACTTAAACAATCAGGATCTGTTGCTTTAGCTGCAATATCACCCCTTAATACAGATTCTGTTCTCATATAATAAAGAGTCTTGATTCCCTGTTTCCAAGCTTCGATATGAATCTGATTAATCCACTTTGGACTTGCCTGTGAAGGGAATGCTAAATTTAATGATACAGATTGATCTACATATTGCTGACGAATTCCAGCTTGTTTAACCAATTCTAGTTGATTGATTTCTTTGAATGTTTTGTATACATCTTTAACCCAATCAATTTCTTTCTTATCAATGGAAGATTCAGGCATTTCTTCCACATTCATCAGTTTTCCATTATAGAATCCCCATTTATCAAGTTCTTGGATATCCTGAACTGATCCACCGTCTGCTAATATCTTATCCCAGGTTTCTTTATTATTGATACCTATCTTGCGAAGGACTTTTTCAAGCTCTGGATTTTTTCTGATAAAAGTTCCCTTTGAAGTCTGCTCTGTAAATACATTTGCAGCCCATGGTTCAATTCCTGCAGATACATTACCACTTAACTTTGAATTGGATACAGTAGGAGCAATTGCCATCAGGTGAGTATTTCTCATTCCAGTTCCTACACACCAAAGAGGTTCTCCGTATTCTACTGCCATATCACGAGATGCTCTTTCAGCTTCAATTTTCATTTGAGAAAATATCCTGCGTGTTTCAAACTGTGAAGGTAGACCTTCAAATGATAATCCTTTTTGTTGTAAATATGTATGCCATCCAAGAACTCCGAGACCTAATGCTCTTCCTTTTTCTGCTGAACGAACAGAATTTTCAAAACCTCTCATGTTCTTGGCTCTTTGAATAAATTCTTCAAGAACTCCATCCAAGAACCAAATAGCAGTGTAGATTAGATCTGTATCTTTCCACTCATCATATTTTGCCAAGTTAACAGATGAAAGACAACATACAAAAGAATGTGATTCATCTGTGTGTAAAGTAATTTCACTACAGATATTGGTCATAAATACTTTAAGACCATTTTGTTTATATGCTTCTGGATTTTGCTTATTTACGTTTCCTTTGAACATAATATAAGGTTCACCCGTAGCTTTTCTTTTCTGTAAAACTTTACTCCACTTTCTTCTTGCTTCTGGGTCTCCATCTTCAATCTTTCTCATAAATTTATCTCCAACAACTACACATTGGTGTAAATTCAAAGATTGACGATTAACATCTCCCTTAGGTTCTCTGATTTCAATCCATTCATCAAAGTCTCCGTGTTCAATATTTAAGTTTACTGAAGCAGCTCCTCTTCTAACTGAACCTTGATTTGTTGCGAGGATAGTAGAATCGTAGATTTTACAAAAAGGAACTACACCATCAGATGTTCCATTGCCTGTGATTCGAGATCCAGCAGATCTAATTTGATTAACTCCGACTCCTACTCCTCCGCCGTGTTTAGCTAGGAGCATCATCTCTAGATTTTTAGTTCCAATTTCTTGAATAGAATCACCTACATCAATTCCGAAACATGATATTGGAAGGCCTCTATCAGTACCTGTATTTGAAAGTACTGGAGTAGCTAAATTAAGCCATCCTCTCCAGATATAATCAAAGAACTTAGAAGCCAGTGAAGGCTTCCCTAATCGACGCGCTACTGCAGTAGATACTCTCCAATATGCATCTTTAGGGGTTTCGCCTGCCAGCAAATAGCCCTTCGATATTGTTTTGACGTATATCTCTGTATTTCCCCAGATTGGAAAGTCTACTCCCAATTCCCAACCTAATTCATCTCCAAAATTTTTCATATTTTTTATATGACTTCTATCACCTTTGTTTAAAATATATCTCCCCAATCTTCACCTTCTCCGGCCTTAGAATAATCTGTAGGGCGCATAGCAAAGAAATCTGTATGCGTTAATCCACCAGTAAGATGATAAAACCATTCTAGTTGATCAGCTGATTCCTTGTTATATTCAAAATATGGATCATAACCTAACTCTACAAGTTTTTCATTTGCTCTTTTTAGAATGAAATGCTTCAAATCTTCGGACTTTAAATTTTCTAAATCACCCATTTCAAACATTTTGTCAATGAAGTTATGTTCTAAATTGACAATCAACTCAGCAGCTTCGATAATACTATCTTTTACGTTTGCTTTTAGATCCGGATATTCTTCGCACATATGTCTAAACAATTGGCAACCCATTCTAGAATGTAAAGATTCATCTCTTACTGACCATTTCATTTGCTGCCCGATACCCTTAAGCAGATTTCTCATTTGAAACGAATAAAGAACTGCGAATGAAGAATAAAGAGAAACTCCTTCGGCAAAAGCTGAAAAGATAGCTAATGATCTTGCTACATCATTTCTTGCATCTTTATTCCATTTTAAATCTTCATGATCATATTCTGCTTTAGTAGAAACCAAAAGTTCGAATTTTTCTGCAGTCGAAGGTTCATGTAAAAATGCTTCAAAATCTTCAAGTCCTAGAGTCTCATTTAAATAAGAATATGCTGTAGCATGTATAGTTTCTTGAGAACCAAACATCATAGCCATCTGTTTGATTTCATGTTTAGGAAACCAGTGTGTGACCATTCCTGTCCAATAATCAGAAACTGCGCATTCAGTCTGTGCAAAACCTAATAGAATGTTTCCTACTAGATTTTTTTCTTCTGATGTAAGATTTTCATTCCAATCTTTTACGTCTCCCTGCATAGGAATTTCAGTATGTAGCCAAAATGCTTGGGCTTGTTTTAACCACCCCTCGGTGTAATAATCCGGATATTCAAAAGGTTTGAAAGGAATTCTGTTGTCAAATAGTCCCATATTTTTATAAATTTTTTTGTTTGTTATTAGTTTGCTTTGTTGTTGAAAGTTATAGAGACAGAAAAGACCTCTTTTTGAGAGAGGCCTTTAAACATGTCTAGTATTTTTTAAGTGTTTGACATAAGCAATTCTAATAAATTATATATTAGAAAAGTGGGCCTCTCTAAGAAAAAACCAAAAAAAACTAGGTCATTTCTTTAATTTTTTTACGAAGTTCATCGGCCTTAACTTCAAGCTCGAAATACTTTTTCTTGTATGTTCTTCTTTGATTGTATAAATCGGTAAGAATATTTTTAAGTATTGAATCTTCCTTGCTATAGACAGCTCCAGTAACTGAAACAATTCTATCTTCTCTTTTTTCTGCTTCACCGGCACTCGGTTCGACCTTTTTGATAAATGAATCTGGACTAACATTTAGCTGTCTCATAATAGAAGGATATAGAGAAGCAAAGTCAAAACATGCCACCCCTCTGTGCATTCCTACTTCTGGTTGTTTTACAAAAGCTCCGGCATACTGACCATTTACCTTATTGGGTGAAGCCTCCCAATCTTTAGCCATCACAAGACCTTTATCCAAGAATTTTCTACATAGAAGAGATTCTGTTACAGCAACTGGAGAAGCTGCTTTGTAAATAGAAATTCTACAAAGATTTGCGATAGTTAAAGCAATCTCCATAGTCTTTATTTTTCTGTGTATGAGATAAACCAGACATGTATCTACTACGTTGTAATAGACATATTTCTGATAATCTTTTTCATACAAGTCTTGAAGAGATCCATTGTATTTAATTTTCTTATACCCTACTACAGTTTCTGCAACAGAATCCAACGTAAAGTTTTCCTTGATATCAACGCTTCTATCCCACTTTCTATAAAGTTCTAAATAGTCCATGATACCAACGTGAAAAGGAATTTGCTCTTTTCCCCATACTGCTCCAGTTGGAGAAGAAATAGAAACATCGATTGATAACTTAGATGCTCTGTTTACCAGATACTTCCAGTCAAAGTTAATAAAGTTCCAGCCTGTCATCATTGGAAACTTTTTCACAAAGGTATGGAAGAATGTGTAGAGCATATCATACTCAGAATCGAATTTTTTATACACAAATCCAAATGACACATCTTCATCTAAGAAATAGTTATCGATCGATTCCTGTATTTCCTGTTGATTTTTTCTTTCCAGATCTTTTGTTGCTAATACTATTGATTGTCCAGTAGGTGTAACAATTGCGATTGTGGTAACTGGATTTTCGGCTCTTTCAGGCTCTGGAAATGAATCTGTAACTTCTACCTCTATATCCACAAAATAAATCTTAGGTAGACAGTATTCAAAAATTTCATTGGATTCTTCAGATGGTAAATTCTCCAAAAATTGGATCAAAGAATATTTGTCATAAGCTTTACTTGGAGCTAATCTAACAGGTCTCCCATCCCAATTTGTAAACTCTTCAGATTTTCCTCTATCTTTTGCATTACATACTGCCCAGTTTGAGACTGTAGAAAGATTGTATTTTTTGAAGGCAGTATTCCCTTCTTTGTTGTAATAAGAAACGATAAGTTCCTTACCACGCTGTTCGATGTCCAATAACATTAATATCCTCTCTTTTGTCTTTCTCTATTCTCTTTATTCTTACTCATGTACATGTTGTACATTTCTTGAGAAGTCATTCCAATAGATGCAGCATAGTTCATAAAGAAGTGTAGCATATCTACAATTTCAAACTTACATTCTAATTGGTCACTTTCACTTAGATCTGAGAATTTTAAATCTTCAAATTTCTTATAGTCTTTTTTCCATCTTTTCCAGATAGCATTTCCAGATCCATCTTTAATTCCACCTAATGCATCAGTAGCTTCATGAATCTCATCAATCATTGCATGAGTATTCATATGCCAGAAATTCATAATATCTCTTAAAGACATATTTTCAAAATCATATCCGTAGATATTTTTTTGAGTTTCTGCTTGAAGATTTAGAATATCACCGAGAGTATCTTCATTAGGTTCAGTTCTTTCAGACCAAATATCTTCTATTTGAAGATCTGCACATTTATTATCTTGATTTGCCATAAAAATTATATGGCATCTTTTACAATTGTTTAACTAGATGCATAAAAAAGGCCACTTTTTATAGTGGCCTTTTTGTTTAACGTTTTATCTGAAAGATTAAACAATTACCATGCGTAATCTTTGTTCTTAATTTTTCTAAGTCTGTCCGTAATTGATTTAGCGTATTTCTTAGATTCTGCTTCGTAATATCTACGACCTTCATCTGTTGTAGATTTGTTTGTATAATCCACATATCTTCCAAAATCATCCAAAAGATTTCTCATTATGTTACTAGCGTCACTAATTTTGATTTCTCTTCCCTTTGGATCTGTACCGATCAAAATTTCACCGTAACTCGTTTTGGCTCCTAATGATATAGCATCTTTAATATGAGAAGTCAAAATATCAATAGCATCTCCAACCTCTTTGTCTATTGGCAATTTAGAAGCTTTATCTGCTAAAATAGCATCGTATCTTGCTCTGTTTTGGGCTTTAAAATCTTTATCACTGATGTATGCAGTAGCACCAGATCTAGCAGAAGATCTTCCAGCTCTTGTTGAAGAAGAAGAAGGTACTCTTGTTGGGTCTATTGCATATACAACATCAGATACTGCAGCCATTTTATCTAGAGTTGTTAATCCTGAGCCATAAGTCCCGCCACCTTTATTAATTCCTACAGTGTCTCCGGGATTCTGAACTAGAGAATACTCCGGTTTACTTCCTCTAGAGTATCTGTCATATTTCAATCCCATGTACACCTTATTTTTTACAACTGCTAATGGCATACCACCTGGGATAGTTTTTGAATCACTCCATGCTCCACTACCTGCAAATGGGTTTGGTTTTTCAGTAGTAGAATAGTAGATCAATATTGCATTAGGATTCTGCTTTGTGTATTTTTTAGCATCATCTGGAGTCAATTCAATAATTTGATCATCTTCGATATCAGATGCTGCAATTCCCATTTTTGATAATGCATCAAAAAATTTCTTATTGAGATCTGATCTTCCCTTTGTCAAATTTTGTAGAATAGAAGAATTGAAAGCTTCAGTGATTAAAGATTCCTTGAATTCCTCGAAAGATTCTGGAATTAATTTCATAATTTTTATTGTTTTTTTCTTGTTAGGTATTGGAAAGGGAATATCACCAGAGCCTGCCTTTTGATTATCAAAGGATGTAGTAGCTCCGGGGTTTCCAGGTAGTGCAACATCACCCATACCAGGAACTTCTGGTAGAGCAATGCTTTCATTTTCTTTTTTATAGGGAAGACCTTTATGCTTTGTAGAAGCAAAATCTTTAAGCTGCTGAGTTGTCATGCTCCTAGCTAAATCTTTTACTTCATCACTTGCATCCTCAGGGTCCATATCGCCCGTCTTCAAGGCATAGGCCATTCCCATAAGTCTTTGTTGTGCGATTGAAGTTGATGCTTCTTCCACCTTTTCAGCTGGACATAATTTCAAGCCTTTACTTGAAAGTCTAACGCCTTCTTCATTAACATCAAAAAAATGACTGTATTTATATTTCCAAATTCTAGATGCTCCGGCTTCGTCAAGAATTTTTTGAAATTCTTCTTCTGTTACTACACCGTCTTTAATTGCTGAAAGTACGGCATTTCTAATAGAAGCTCCACTGTATACATGCTTAGAAGGATAATTCTCAGTATATCTTCGCTTAACCCTTACTTTGCCTTCACCTAGAAAATCATTAAATTTGCTGATCATATTTGTTTCTTAGGAATTTTTTTATATATTCCCTACAAACTCTGAAAATGTCTTAATGTCCTTTGAATTTTTCTTGATTAGCTCTTTAATCTCATCTACTCTCAAATTAAAGTCTTTAAGTACTTCTTGCGTCAGAACATCGTTAACCATTTCGCCGTCTCTATATTTTCTAAATGAATTCAGAAGAATTTGAAAGACTGTTTTATTTGTTTCTGATTTTTCTAAATATGAAAGTGTAGTAGGATTTTTGATCATCTCCATATTAACCTCAAATTCAGGTGCTGATGCAAAATCCTTTTTATCAAATGACATACCAGCTACTCTGCTCTCACCTTTACTCATGTATGTGTTAAAGAGTTGAGATACCAGATCGATGTACTTTTCTTCTTCGCTGCCGCCAGCTATCATTTTTGGAAGTCCTGATCTCTCAATATAATCCAGAACATCCAAAATAAGAATTGAAACAGAATCTACCGAACCTCTTCTTGATTCTTGAGAAGATTTTTCAAGAACCGGTTTGAGTGTGTCTGTAAATTTAAGCTTTTTTACAGAACCTGGAGAAACAATTTTAAAAATATAAGAGTCAAAGCTTTCACTCTTGGCTGGAGAATCATGAGATTCAAACAGAGATAAAAAATTAGACTTTAGGTTTTCCGATGAGTTCATAACCATTTGAACTATTGAATCAATCTGTTGTTCTGATAATTCACCCGCAAAAATTGGAGGATTATAAGAAACATTTAAAACATCTGCCCATTTCTCTAAGACCTTGTCGTCATCGATTACTTTTGTAGTTTTTCCACCTGTAGTTTTTATCATCACCCTCGTTAGAACTAATCTACTTTCTGGTATTGATGCATATTCAATCTCTCCCGGATTGTTATTTGGAAAATATTCAAATCCAAATCTGTAATTTTCTGGAAAATCAGAATGATCAAAATTAACAAAATGAGAGATTGCATTCTCATATAATTTTGAAACTGTTCTGTCAATCAGATTAATTTGATTCTGATCATCTTTCTTGAAGAATAAAAGTTGATCATTAACTCTCTGTACATAAAAATTACAAGCTGAAAACTTTTCTACAATAACTACATAATTCTGTAACAGGGTTTGTAGTTTTTCTTTCCCTTCCTTTTTATAAAAAGAATCTAGTGTGTTAATTCCTGACATTTGATTTATATATTTCCAACCAATTCAAATAATCTATCAAAGCGCCATCTGTAGGTTGAACATTAAAATTAAACTTCTGAAATATCTCCCAGGAGTCTTGTGCATATTTTCCAATTCCGTGTAATTCAATAGGTTCTTTCCAATCTATAGAAATAAATTCTTCTGAAAATCTTTTGAGTCTCTTAGTTCTAACTTTCTTAAAACCCAGAGGTTGTATCAGATTTTCAATTTCTTCATCGCTATGCTCTAATAGCGATTTCGGATTCGGATATTTCAGGAAAAATTGTTCTCTGATTTTGTCCACCTGTTTCCTCGTCGTCTGATTTAGAAATAGACAGCATACTAACATTTTCCACGGGTTCTCTCTGTAAAGTTCCTGCAATAAATTTAGAGGGCTGACTGAAGGGATGGTCAGGAAACCAATTGAAATCGTCGAAGCTTTCATTCTGGTGCATTTTGGTACATTCTTTTTCTATTATAATAAGGAATTATGTAACGAAAAAAAAGAGGCCTTAGAAAGCCTCCTTTTAATATAGAATTCATTTTAATTAATCTTCAGGTTCTAATATTTTAGATGTAGTTTTTAATCCATTATCTTTAAGAAATTTACTAACATCCTTTACAGATTCCCAGTCTCGTATGTTGTCAGAGTTAATTGCAGCAAGGGTATTATGAATATCACCAATTACATTTTCAGGTTTAATTCGGTTGACTTGATATGTAAGTTTTACAGGATTATCTTTAAACCAATCTGCGAAGTCGGAAGAATCGATCATCATGATCATTTCTAAACCTCTTTTATCACTATAACTTCCTTTTACATCACCTATATAAGCTCTGCCAGAAAAGATTACGGTGTCTCCTTTAACAGAAAAATTAAAATCTTTCCATTCACCTTCTAGATCATAAGTTTCGCCATTTTCATAACGTTCGAATTCACTGGCAATAACAGAAGACGCGGATCCAGCCGTGGTTTTAATATCACTAAAAATTTTCTTTGCTTTCGGTGCGCCTTCTAATGAGGTAAGTTGAGGATT
>JACCDP010075228.1_pt1 | contig 15763 bp, 13 predicted proteins | sample 7445841 | NCBI WGS metagenome assembly JACCDP01 (sample SAMN15323441, study PRJNA562643) | freshwater metagenome | isolation source: river surface water | place: USA:Blue River Watershed | collected 2017-08-17 | reverse complement strand
GGCTTGGCCGTTCCATCAGCATTCATGGTAGAGTTGATGTGGCTGGTGCCATAAAAAGAAAGTGGTGTAAAATTCTTTCCGGTAACATCAGTATTGGTGTATCCAAAACGGGAAGAAAATTTCAGGTTTTTCAACAGATCATACTGCAATTCCAGCTTACCATAGAGTTTGCTGGTATTGTTCTTGTTATATGTATCCTCCAACTGGGTCAATGGATTGATGATCTCTGAAAGAATGTATTTGCTCGTGCTGTACTTACCGTAGGTGTTGGGCACATTGTTCAATACTGGAACAGTAGGATCAAAATTGAGTGCATTGGAGATAACTGAATTGATGGTATTTTCAGGAACACCGGCACCTTTTATATTGGTATAGGTAGTGTTCGTGATGAACTTGAGTTTTGAGCTGAGGTCGAAGCTGAGGTTGGAGGTAGCATTGATCCTGTTGAAAAAGGATTTTTCACCACCACCCACGATTCCAGCCTGGGAAAGGTATCCGCCAGAAAGGAAATAAGACATTTTATCACTACCGCCTCTTGCTGCAACCGTATGCGATTGAATGGGCGCCAGCTTGAAGATCTGGTCTTGCCAGTTTGTTCCAACACCCAAACCTGAGAGGTTAGGGAAAACCAATGAACCACCAGAAGTTACACTTCCCTCGTTCACAATGGCTGCATATTCAGAAGCATTCAAAACGCCAATCTGGTTCAATACTTCCTGCATGGCATAGTTGCCATTGTAGGTGATTTCAGTTTTCTGGTTTTTGCGACCAGCTTTGGTGGTCACAACAATGACACCATTACCACCCTTCACACCATAAATGGCGGTTGTGGCAGCATCCTTCAGTACGTTGATGGATTCGATATCGGCAGGGTTGATCGCGTTGAAATCATCCAATGTCTGGATGGCTCCGTCAACCACTACTACTGGATCAGTTCCAGTATAAGAAGGAATACCCCTTACCAAAACAGTTGGCTTTGCGCCGGGTGAGCCATTGGAAACCACGGTAACACCAGAAGCACGGCCTTGCAGTGCATCTTCAGCACGAACAGGTTTCAACTTCTCAATATCCGATCCCTTGACCGTTGAAACAGCTCCAGAGACTTTGGTGACCTTCTGGACACCATATCCTACAACAACCACCTCATCCAATTTGGAAGTAGATGGTTCAAGTGCAATGTTCATCATGCCGGTTGCAATCGATACTTCCCTGGTTTCAAACCCAACAGAGGAAACAACAATTGTTTTGGCAGATGATGGGACAGTTAAGGTGAACATCCCCATTTCATTAGTAGAAGTTCCCGATTTTGTACCTTTTACCAGGATGGTTGCCTTGGAAACCGGTAGCCCGGATGGGTCTACTACCTTACCAGTGGCAGTTTTGTCCTGGGACCAAGAGTTGAGTCCCAGCATGATGAGAAATGAAAGAAGTGCAAACTTCTTTAAAGCCTTTTCCATACGCAAGTTTTAGTTTTTAAAATGATATACCCTTCGTAAAAGGGCCAATAAAGGTAGAACTAGTTGATCCAAACGATCATTTTGTAGTACTACACAACTACATCAATAATTTATATACCATTGATTTACAGTAAATAAAAAATACATCAACAATACATCAAAACAATTTGGGTTTTTAATTTGTTTAAGAATTTTGTTTAAATTGAAGCTGTAATCCTTCAACAAGATTCAAGTAACCGCCATCAGTCAATAAAAATGAGAATACTTCCCATCCTCGCCTACCTGTTTCTACTCTCTCATCAAACCAGTGGGCAAAATACCATCGGCATACCCCAAATCATCAATTTCAACAAGAACGATTTCAGGGCCGGCACCCAGACCTGGGACATCGATCAGGACAGCAAGGGCAGGATGTATTTTGCCAACAATGAGGGTCTCCTCACCTATGATGGCAGTTTTTGGAAACTCCACCCACTTCCCAACAAAACCATCATGCGTTCCATTGCCATTGATGATAAAGGAATCATTTACGCTGGTGGACAGGGCGAAATGGGCTATTTCATTCCCAATGAGAGGGGATTCCTGAAATATATTTCACTCACAACCCTTTTGCCTGCCAAGGAAAGGTCTTTCGCTGATGTTTGGGACATAGAAATCATCGGCGAATCTGTCTTTTTCAGGGCATCGGACAGGATGATCATGGAACTGAAAAACAAGGCCATCTCCCTTCACCCACCCGTCAGCGGCTGGCAGTTCATGAAAAAAATGGGCAACAACTTGTATGCCCAGGACAAAAATAACGGGCTTTACGTTTACCAGAACAATGTATGGCATCCTACCGCCAACAATCAACTCCTGTCCGGTTCAATCATTTCAGGGATGATTCAAACTGGTAAAGAAAGCAGCCTGATCCTTACTTATGACAAAAGGTCCTTGACTTTGAGGAGAGATTCGCTGTATACCAATAGCGGCTTCCAATTGCCTTCATCTGATTTCAACTTTTTCAAGGTAACTGAGATGAACAAGGGAGAATTTGTAGCTGCTACTACAGCTGAAGGCTGCCTGATCCTGAAAAATGACGGTAAATTCATCCAAAAAATATCAAGAAAAGAAGGACTTCAGAACAACAATGTCATCAGTGTATTTATAGACAGGGACAAAAACCTCTGGGCAGGACTGAACAATGGAATCAGCTTCATTGCATACAACTCAGCCATCAAATACATCACGCCCAACAAAGAAAACGAGTCTGCTGGTTTTTCTACCAAGATTTTCAACAACAGGCTCTTCATTGGCTCTTCAGATGGATGTTATGCAGCCGATCTCTCACCCCAGAACAAAGACTTGAGCTTTCTGAGGTCAAACTTTAGCCTGGTTGGAAATAGTTCCGGACAAGTCTGGCGTCTTGAAGAGGTGAATCAACACCTACTGATGGGGCACAACAACGGATGTTTCGATATCATTGGCAATCAGGCAAAATTGATCAGCAGGGATGCGGGATGGACCTTTCTTCCTACCAGCCCCGTTCCGCCTGCACAAAACATCCTGACAGGAACCTATTCAGGACTGAAGATGTTGTCCTTTGCCAATGGGCAATTCAGCGACAAGGGAAATTTGGAAGGGCTTTACGAATCACTTCGTTTCCTGACTTCAGACAATGAGGGAAATATTTGGGCTTCACATCCTTATAGGGGAATCTACAAGATCAACATCAGTACTGATGGGAAAAAATACAGCAGCAAACTTTTTACTGAAAAGGATGGACTTCCCTCCAAACTAGACAACCATGTTTTCAAAATAAAAAACAGGGTGATTTTTGGAACCAATTCCGGTGCACATGAATATGATGCTGCAAAGAACCGCTTCATACCCTCAAGTTTTCTTCAACCTGTTATCGGAAACACGGAAGTCCGCTACATGAACGAAGATAGCCAAGGAAATATATGGTTCTGTAGTGGCAAAAAAATTGGAATGATTGAATTTGCTGGTGGCACTAGAAAACCCAGGCTCATCTATTTCTCAGAAATCACAGGACAAATCCTCTCCGGATTTGAGAATATCTATGCATTCGACAATACCAACATTTTCATTGGATCAGAAAAAGGGGTTATCCACCTCAACTACGAAAAATACAAAGCCAACAAACTTGCATTGAATATGGTGCTCGGCAATGTAAGGGCCATCGGAAAGACAGACAGCACCATATTTGGCGGTTATTCTAAGCATTCCCCAGTTGTAGAAACAAATGCCAAACCCAAGTCATCCGCCAGCTTGGCAAGCAATTTCAATGCCTTTCATTTCGAATACAGTGCGCCGGGCTTTGGACTTCAAAAAAATATTGAATACAGTTACAGGCTTGAAGGATATGAAAAGAATTGGAGCAACTGGAGCAACAAAACAGAAAAGGACTATACCAATCTTCCAGCAGGTAATTATGTCTTTCACGTAAAGGCGCATGATAACCTGGGCAATGAATCTGAAGAAATCAGTTACAGTTTTATCATTCAATCTCCCTGGTACAAAAGCATTTGGGCATACTTTTTTTATCTTGTTATCATTGGATTGGGAATACGAAAATACAGTGACTGGCAAAAGAAAAAACTGTTGCGCCAGAAATCCATCTACGAAAAAAAACAACGCCAGATGAGTATTGAGCACCAACTGGAAATAGAACAAAATGAAAAAGAAATCATCCGGTTGAAAAATGAAAAGCTCGAGGCTGAAATCATGCTGAAAACCAAAGAGCTTGCAGATACCTCTATGCAACTGGTGGAAAGAAGTGATGCGCTTTCAAAAGTAAAAGAGGAGCTACAAAAGCTCTATAAAAACACCAATGAAAATCACGATATCAAAAAAACAATTCACCTGTTGAATGACATTGAAAAAAACAGTGCGAGCTGGGAAAAATTTGCAGTTCACTTTGATGAGATCAACAACAATTTTCTGAAAAACCTCAAGTCTCATTTTCCCAAACTGACCAATACAGACCTCAAGGTATGCGCATATTTGCAACTGAATCTTGCATCAAAAGAAATTGCACAGTTGATGAACATCACCGTGAGGGGTGTTGAAATCAGCCGATATAGACTTAGGAAAAAACTGGGATTGAACACAGATCAGTCCATTGCTGAGTTTCTTGACCAATACAAGGAAGAAAAAACTTGATTCGATTGATTAGGCATCAATGCTTTTCTGCCTCAGGCTCCAGCTTGTGCTCTGCCTCAATGGCCTTCATGGTAGCCACTGCCCAATCAGCAAGTACAAGCTTGTCTTCCAATGAAAGCTTGGCATCACGGTGAACAAGGGTATAACTGGACAAGGGCATTTCTCCTTCTTTCACCATTTCATTTACTTCCTCCATTTTGTGGCGGGCCTTTTTGGGCTTATAGGTCATGAAGGCATCGAAGTTCAATTCTGACTTTCCCTCCTTTACATGATCAGCCAACCACCAGCCCACAGGCTGAATGGATGCATACCAGGGATATTTTGTGGTATTGGAATGACAATCATTGCAAGAACGCTCGAGGATATTTTTTACATTGTCCGGGGTGGCATAATGGGTTGCGATATTGTCCTTAGAAGGAGCGGCAGCAATGTTTTTTTCAGGACGAATGAACTGGATGACCAAGAGAATGACGGCAAAGGCGATCAATATTTTCTTTATCATGGGATAAAATTTTGACCAATGTACATTTTTATTGAAACAAATCCTCTGCCTTGACCAATGATTCTGGTTTGCCCACATCAAGGATAATGTCACCTGTATGGTCATACCCCACAATCAGGGAACTGGCGGCCAGCTTCAAATAAACATCCGTAATGGAGAATGTTCCAGAGGAAGGCATGAGCCCAAAAATAGCAGGATCGATCACATGGATTCCTGAAAAAGACCGTGGTTGAACATCCTCCACTTCACCTGCAGACCATTTGGTCTCTCCGGTCAGGTTGTTTCTCCACCCAACCAGTCTCATCTCATCATCAAAAAGAAACTGTCTGGAACTTTCGCGTTTGGTTACCGCCAGCGTTGCCAATGGATTGATCTTTTTGTGAAAATCAATCATCCCAATAAGATCAAGGTTGGTCAACATGTCTACATTCATCACCACAAAGGGGGATGTAGTATCCTTGAAATGAGCAGCAGCAAAAGCAAGCCCACCGCCAGTTTCATAAGGGCCTTCAGCCTCGTGTGAAACAACTACATGGGTATCGGTATTTTCATACCGCTTCAAAAAATCAATGACCTGATCAGCGAAATGGTGAACATTGATAACAATATCATGGATACCAAAACTATTGAGATAGGCAATGTTTCGCTCCAGCAAGGTTCTTCCATTGACAACAGCCAAAGCCTTGGGATGATGTTCGGTAAAGGGTTTTAACCTTGTTCCAAGACCTGCCGCAAAGAGCATTGCTTTGATGGAGTGCATATTCGTTTAGTTGATGGTGCTTAGAGAATCTATTGCACTAATAAGGATCATTCTTCCACTGTTTGGCCTCTTGTTCAACATGAGTAACAACAGTCTTCACCTTGTATTTTTCCTTGAGGTGAGCAGCCAATCTGTCTGCAGCAAACACACTCCTGTGTTGTCCACCGGTACAGCCGAAGCTGATGGTCAGACCCTCAAAATCACGCTTTAGGTAGTCCTCCACGGAAATGTCGATCATCCCGAAAACATGTTGCAGGAAAGTCGGCATATTGGTCTTGTGGAGAAGGAATTCCTGCACAGGTTTGTCTCTGCCCGTCTGGGTCTTGTACTCATCAATCCTCCCTGGATTCAAAATACCGCGACAATCAAAAACATATCCGCCACCATTGCCAAACTGATCTTCAGGAATACCTTTTTTGTAGGAGAAACTGTTGATGTGAACGGTCAGCTTTGAAGTTTCGCTGGCAGTAACCGGCTCAAACCTTGCCATGATATCATCGGCAACAATGGCCTCCAGTACTTTTTGCAGGGCTGGGAGCCTGATTGGGAAATTTTTATTTTCAAGGAACCATTTCAGGTTCTTCAAAGCAAAAGGAATGCTGGCAATGAAATGGGGCTTCCGTTCAAACAGTCCACGGAATCCATATGCACCAAGGGTTTGGAGCATCCTTATCAAAACGAATCCATCATAATTGTTGAGGAATTCCTTCTTGTTTAATTTTCCATTCAGACAGGCATTGGCTTGCTCAAAATAATAGCCCACCAATTCATCTCTCCATTCGTAAGGCATCTGCGCCCTTGCCTGCCAAAGCAAGGAAGCAATGTCATATTGGAGTGCTCCCTGCATTCCACCTTGATAATCGATGAAATAAGCCTCACCATCACGAACCATCACATTGCGGCTCTGACAATCCCTGTGCATGAAGTACTGGTTTTCTTCCTGCATGAGGTAGCTGCTCAGCATGTCAAAATCATTCAGCAGCAGGTTTTTGTCGTATGGAAGATCCAGTGCGCGAACAAAATAATAGAGGAAATAAAGCAGGTCGGAATAGATGGCTTGCTTGTCAAAAGACCTTGTTGCGATGCAATTGCTATAATCAAGATCATTTCCACCCTCAATTTGCAACTTGGCCAACGAACTGCAAGTTTTCTTGAAAAGATTCAGGACGTTCTCTGAAAACCCTTCTTTGGTGATGTGGTCAAAAAGGGAAATATCTCCCAGGTCTGACTGCACATAAAACTGCATGGCATCATCCGTATAAATGATGGAGGGCACATTCAATCCCTTCCCGGCAAAATGGTGGGTAAACTCAACAAAAGCATTGTTCTCCGGTGCATTGGCCGGATTGTAGGTTAAGATATAGCTTTCGCCATCGTGCTTGAAACGGAAGTATTGCCTGTTGCTACCGGCCTGTCGCAGCGACTCCAAGACAATGTCATGGTTGGGCTGCCATTTCCTGAGTGAATCCAATATGTGCTGAAACGCTTCCTGCATAACCCAACAAAGGTATCTTTTATTCTGAAATGAAAAAAAGGAGAGCCTTATCTTTGTCTCATGCTAAAAAAGGGGATGGATGAATTGCAACGCTTGAGCAGGGACGAGTTTCATGCCTCCCAGAAATCTCCAATAGTGGTCGTCCTTGAGAATGTCAGGAGCATGCACAATGTCGGTAGTGTTTTTAGGACCAGCGATGCCTTCAGGGTAGAAAAAATATGCCTCTGCGGTTACACTCCTAGGCCTCCACATCGCGACATCAACAAAACTGCACTGGGTGCAACAGAAACCGTTGAGTGGACTGGTCATGAGGATGGGTTGTCTGCCATTGCCCAATTAAAGGAACAGGGCTATTCGGTCTATGCAGTCGAACAGGTACACAACAGCATCTCATTGGAAAGTTTCAACCACCAACCAGGAGAAAAAATTGCAGTTGTCTTTGGAAACGAGGCAGAAGGCGTCAGTGAAGAATTGATTGCCGCTTGCGACGGATGCATTGAGATTCCACAGTTTGGCAGCAAACATTCCTTCAATATCAGTGTTGCTGCTGGAATTGTGCTTTGGGAGTTGTTCAAGATCAAAAAATATCCATGAAAAAAATCAGCAGATACCTGTCGCTCATCAAATTCTCCCATACCATTTTTGCCATGCCCTTTGCACTGGTTGGCTTTTTCATGGGCGTGTTTTTTCTGGGCCAAAAAGAAGATGCAGACAAAAGAGGTATAGAGATTGTCGCTGAATATTTTTCATCCCATTTGAGCATATTCTTGTTTGTTATCCTTTGCATGGTGTTTGCAAGAAGCGCTGCCATGGCCTTTAACAGGTACCTGGACAGGGAATTTGACGCCAAGAATCCCCGCACAGCCATCCGTGAAATTCCAAGGGGGCTGATCAGCCCGGCCAGTGCCCTTCGTTTCACCATCCTGAATTCACTGCTCTTCATGGGATCGGCCTACATGATCAATTCCATTTGTTTTCTGCTCTCCCCTGTTGCCCTTTTGGTCATCCTGGGATACAGTTATACAAAAAGGTTTACTGCCCTTTGCCACATTGTTCTGGGAATAGGCCTCTCCCTTGCGCCCACGGGAGCTTTCATTGCAGTAACCCAAACCATAGACCCATCAATTGTTTTTATTTCTCTGGCTGTCATTGGCTGGGTCAGTGGATTCGACATCATCTACTCCCTGCAAGACGAAGCATTTGACAGTACAGAAGGACTGTCATCCATTCCAGCCAAACTGGGTAGAAAAAATGCTTTATTTGTTTCACGCTTATTGCATGCAACTACCATACTGCTCATTTTCAGCAGTGGTTATATGTTTGGATTGCATTGGATTTTTGCGACAGGTGCTGCATTGTTTTCAGGGCTGCTGATTTATCAACAAAGCATTGTCAAAGTGGATGACCTCAGCAGGGTGAACATCGCTTTCATGACAGCCAATGGCATTGCCAGCATCGTATTTGCGCTCTTCACCATCGCAGACCTCATCTTTTTAAACTAGCCCATGGGAAGAATCATCGCATTGGATTACGGCAACAAAAGAACCGGCATAGCGGTCACTGATCCTTTGAAGATCATTGCCACAGGTTTGACAACCGTTGACACGCAACAACTATTTGAATTTTTAAAAGCCTATGTGGCCAAAGAACCTGTAGAAAGAATCCTGATTGGTGAACCTTATCAATTGGATGGAACGCCCACCCACTCTACAGAAGGAGCCAAGCATTGCATCAGGAGATTGAAGAATAGCTTCCCCGATATTCCTATTGAAACCGTTGATGAGAGCCATTCTTCCAAGATGGCATCAAGGGCGATGGTTGAAATGGGCATGAAGAAAAAAGACCGCCAGAAAAAGGGGATAATCGATGAAATTGCTGCCTGCCTCTTGTTGCAGGAATACCTAGAAAGAAGTGAAGGCTAATGCCTTATGCCAGATTATTTTTTCGGCAGGATCATTTTATAGCCTGATTTTACCCTGCCAGCACTGATATCATCCAATTTTTTCTTGAGCAATTTTTTCCTGATCAAGGAGATCCTGTCAATGAAAAGTTTTCCATCGATGTGATCGTACTCATGCAGAATAACGCGGGCATTAAGCCCTTTGAATGTTTCAGTTTTTTGAACGAAATTTTCGTCACAATACTGGATGGTCACGGTGCTCTCGCGACTGACCTCTTCCCTGAATCCTGGTAAACTCAAGCAGCCTTCATCGCAAGACCAAGGGGTGCCGTCCAAGGCTGTAATATGGGCATTGATGAAGATGGCTTTTCGGCCTGTTTCTCCTTCAAATTGTTTGCGCTCTTCCTCATCACTGTTGTTGTAAACCTGCTCGGTATCAAAAACAAACAATCGAATGGGCCTGTTGACCTGTGGTGCCGCCAATCCCATGCCATGGGCATTGTACATGGTTTCCCACATGTCATCCAGCAATTTTTTTAGCTCAGGATAATCAGGTGTAATATCAGTACAAACCTGACGCAGTACTGGATGCCCGTATGCTACAATGGGGAGAATCATGTTGCAAATATAATAAAGTACTAGCCGTTATACAGCAGGTCGTAATACTCTGCTGCCATTCTGTTGGAATCGAACTTGAAACGAACGTCTTTCATCCCGTTTTGCACAATCTGGCGCCAGGTATGCGGTGCTTCATAGTACAAAGGCAAAACCTCCTCTTTCAGGATCCTGTACAATTCGTCCAGGTCGTATTGGTCTTGGTCTTGTACATGCATGTTTTCATAGTCCTGTGGAGGAACCACAAAACCATTGTTTCCATGGTTGATGAATTCCACAATCCATCCGTCATTGGTGGATACGTTCACAGATCCATTCATGGCAGCAGTCATTCCGCTTGTTCCTGATGCTTCACGCGGTACACGGGGATTGTTCAGCCAAACGTCTGAAGCCTGCTTTAGGCGCTTGCTGAGCCCCAATTCATAGCCAGTGCAAACAGCCATGTTATGATAAGCCTTGCTCACATGAACAAGGTGATTGAACTCTGTAATGGCCGGATAGTCTACCGGATAAGGCTTTCCAGCCCAGATGATCTGCACCGGATATTTTGAATTGTTGAGCAATTCCTCAAATCTTTCCCTGTCACGGGTAAGCAGGTCTGCACGCTTGTAGCCAGCAAAACGGCGTGCCCAAACAATGGTAAAAACATCCGGATCCATCAATTTTCCTGTCTGATCAGCAACCAGATCAAAGGCCCTTTTCTTCAGGAATCTTTTCCTGTCGATGAAGCGCTCGTCATTTTGCTCATCCATGGAAAAATACAATTGCTTGTCTGCCCAGTAGCGCCAGTTTTGAGAATTGGTGATGTGGATGATCGGGCAAACCCCTTCGTGCTTGTTCCACATTTTTCTGCTGACATGGCCATGCAATTCAGAAACGGCATTGGAAAGACGGGCAAAGCGCAAAGCCGCCAGGGAGTGGTTGAACTGATCGTCTTCCATTCCAGTGATTTCCCTTACCTTTTCAAGCGGCATGCCGCAGAAATAAGACATTTTGTTGCAGAGGTAAATGTCATGCTTTTCATTGCCAGCCTCTTCAGGTGTATGGGTAGTGAAAACCAGCTGCTTTTTCAACTCGGCAAGGTTTCCGCCATTTTTATTTAAAAGGTAAAATGCTGCAGAGATGGCATGCGCCTCATTGAGGTGATAAACATCGGGCTTGAATCCCAACTCATCCACCAATTTGGCACCACCTACACCCAGCAAAATAAACTGGGCAACCTTGGTAGCCACATTGGCGTCATAGAGCCTATGGGTGATGGTTTGGGAAACATAATCATTTTCAGGACAATCAGTGCTCAGCAAGAAAAGCGGTGCTGATTTGAAGGTTTCAGGATTCAGGTATAGCACTTTCACCCAAACAGGTGCATCATGGATCATGATCTGAAACTTGATGCCTGTATCCTCCAGGAAATTATAGATTTTTTCGTTCCACTGCACTTGCAAGGTCTGATCCTGGTTCCTTGCTTGATCGTAGTAGCCATATTTCCAGAGAATACCAATGCCAATCAGGTTTTGACGCAGCTCATAGGCACTCCTCAGGTGAGAACCCGAAAGGAATCCAAGTCCTCCACTATATATCTTCAAAGGCTGGTGAATGGCAAACTCCATAGAGAAATATGCAGCCTTTTTTTCGTATCGGGAATCTATCGTATAGGGTAATTTGTAATGCTTGAAATTTGACATGCCTGAGCTGATTAATGAGGCCGCAAGATACCCCGTTTTTTTGGAACGAAAAAGGTATTATGTATTTTGTACACAATTATTAGGGGCTTGTATTTCTACTCGCAGTTTTTCATGTGAAACATTGATTATCAGCAAGTTGATGAAATATTTGCAAAAGATTTAGGATGTGCCTATATTGGTTCCAATTCATGCATATGCAAAGATTAACAATCTGTGCGCTTCTCCTGGTTTTAATGGTTTCCTGCGGAAAAAAGTCCAAAGATATCAATACAGATGAGGCTGTTGAGACCACGGACTTCATTGAATCCTTCCCCCTGCGCGAACTGCCCATCATCTTCCAACAAAAAGATTTGAAAAAAATTGAATCTGATAGTTTTTTCATCAAAAACACTGTTGTTTCAAAATTTCTGCCAGATAGTATTTTCAAGGCGGCATTCCCCAAAACAAAGGATGTTCGTTTTTACAGAAAAGGCAGGTACAAAGCAGCCGAATCGGGGGAAACTTACCTATTCCTTTCTGCGGAAAAAAAGGACAAAAAAAACATTTACCTGATATGTTTTGATGAGAAGAATGAATTCAAGGCCTCAATGATGCTTGTTGAAAAAAACAGCAATCCATCAGTTTCTGCAGAGGGAGGCATTGACAAAAGGCTCACCATCATCAAGACCAGGAATACACAATCAAATGATGGGAAAGCATACTACAACAAGAGTGCCTACGTATACAATACAGAGGGCCTGTTTACCCTGATCCTAACAGAAAGCAATGAACCTGTTGAAGAAAAAACCGTTTACAACCCCATAGACACTTTGTCAAAAAAAGATCCCTTGAGTGGCGACTACAAACAAGACAAGAAAAATTTCGTTTCGATCCGCGACGGTGGAAAGGCAGGAAAACTGCTGTTTTTCATCAACATTGAAAAACCAGGCAATGGTTGCGATGGAAGTTTAAGGGGCGACATGGTTCAAGTAAAACCCCGGGTTTACCAATACAACAAGGCAGATGACCATTGCATCCTAGAGTTCAGCTTCAATGGGAAATCTGTGCAGGTAAGAGAATTGGAAGCCTGTGGGAATCACCGTGGTGTCAGGTGTTCTTTTGATGGACGTTTCAGAAAATAATGCTTCCCCTGAAATTTAGTTTTTATTGTGCCAATGTGCAATGACGCATGGGAGATTAGTCCAATATTACTCCCTGCAAAATATCCTCCAGATTCTCTCTCCTGCGAATCAGTTTCATTGTTCCATTGGACACCAAAACCTCCGCAGGACGACAGCGGGAGTTGAAGCGAGAACTCATCTCAAAACCATAAGCCCCGGCATTGTTGAAAAGAAGAATATCATTGGGGCGAACTTCATTCAGTTCCCTGTCCCAGGCAAAAGTGTCGGTTTCACAAATATTTCCGACAATATTGTAAGTCTGGAGTGCTCCATCTGGGTTTGAGATATTGAGAATCTTGTGGTAGGCATCATAGAACATCGGGCGAATGAGGTGATTGAACCCACTGTTTACCCCTACAAAAGTCCTTGATGGCCCTTCCTTGATGATGTTGGCGCGCACCAGAAAATAGCCAGCCTGGCTGACCAGGAATTTTCCAGGCTCAAACCAAACCTGAAATTTCTTTTCGGTTGATTTTTCAAATGCTTCAAAACTATTGGCCAATCGCTCACCCAGCGCTTCCATGTCAGTTCCTACCTCATCGGGTTTGTAAGGAACCTTGAAACCACCACCCAAATCAATGATGGACAGGTCTGGGAAATATTGTGTCAAGTCAAGCACCAGCTCCAACCCTTTCACAAATACTTCGAGGTCTTTGATCTCACTCCCGGTATGGATGTGCAGGCCTTTTACAGCAACCTTGGTGCGGTCCATCACATCCCTGATCTGCTGGATCTGTTCAATGGAAATCCCAAACTTGGAATCTACATGCCCGGTAGAAATTTTGAGGTTTCCTCCAGCCATGATGTGCGGATTCAAGCGAATGATAACCGGATAGCTGCCACCAAAATGATTTCCAAATTCCTCCAACAGGGAAAGATTGTCAATGTTGATGTTTACGTTCAAGCTTGTTGCCTCCAGGTATTCATCTAAGGCCACGCTGTTGGGCGTAAAGATGATGCGATCTGGCGTAAAACCCGCCTTGAGCGCCAGTTGCACTTCGTTGATGCTCACGCAATCGATGCCAGAACCCTGTTGCTCAAGGATCTTCAGTATGTTAACATTGGTCAAGGCCTTGCAAGCATAGAATATTTTTACATCCGATCGGCGAAATGCCTGCTTGAGGGATGCATATTGAAATTTGATTTGCTGCTCGTCATACACATAAAGCGGGGTACCAAATTCAGCTGCTGCAGTAAGGAGTGTATCGTTGGAGAGCATGTTATTCGGGAAGGTTAAATGATGTGTCTTCTTCAGGCAAAGTGGAAGAAGATTCATTATCTGCGCCAGTGCCCTCTGCAGTTACTTCAGCCGTTGCATCGGTCTCAAAATGTTCTGCATTGACCAATGTTGGCGTCACTATTTGCTCAGCCAAAACCTCATTGATTTTGGGAAGCTCTTCAGAAGAATTGATGCCAAAATAGTCCATGAAATGACGGGAAGTGCTGTAAATAAGCGGCTTACCAACCATGGTTTCATTGCGGCCTGAAATGATGATCAACTCCTTTTCGAGGAGTTTCTGAATAGAATAATCGCAGTTCACGCCACGGATGGCTTCAATTTCAGACTTGGTGATGGGCTGCTTGTAAGCGATGATTGCCAAAGTTTCCAAGGCTGCTGTAGAAAGGCGTTTGAGGAATTTATCCCCGTTGAGTTGCGCAATGGTTTGGTGATAATCCCTTTTGGTAAGGAACTGCCAGCCACCGCCACTTTCCCTCAACTCGAAAGGGAAGAACGCTGAATTGTATTTTTCTTTAACCCCTTCGATTGAAGTTTCGACCTGATCAATCACAACTTTATCATCCATGAAACCGAAGGCACTGTTCACTAATTCAGTGATTTCAATGGCAGTCAGCGGCTTCTCACTGGCAAAAATCAGTGCTTCAATGTGTGTAATGAGGTTGGCTATTTCCATGGATCAAATGATGCTATGATGGCTTGGTGCCGGGTTTATGGGCGTTAAATGTACTGCAAAAACCTGATTTTATCCCTGCAAAGCCGCTGCACCACTCACGATTTCTGTAAGTTCAGTGGTGATGGCTGCCTGGCGGGCACGGTTATAAGAAATCTTGAGTGACTTAAGCAATTCATTGGCATTCTCAGAAGCCTTGTCCATGGCAGTCATCCGAGCACCATGCTCAGAGGCGTTGCCATCCAGAACAGCCTTGTACAGCTGTGTATTCAGGATCTTGGGCATGAGTTCTGCAATCAACAAATCTTTGTCTGGTTCAAAGATGAAATCAGACTTCTTTGCACTTCCTCCTTTTGTGGGCTCATTCTTGGGAATGGGCAAAAATACCTCTGAGGCGAACCTTTGGGTAGCCGCATTCTTGAACTCACTGTACACAATTTCTATGGCATCAAATTCTTTCTGCTTGAAGGCCAGCAATGCAGCCTGGGCACATGCCTGAACGGTTTCAAAAGAAAGTTTAAGGAAGGTATCCTTGAAACGGACATCTACATTGTAACCACGCTTTTGGAAAAACTCAGCCCCTTTCTTGCCAATGGCCCAGATGGTGAGGTTTCCGGCAGCCTGAACAGCTGCATATTTTTCAGCGATGGTAGCGATCGCCATTTTCTGAATATTCGCATTGTATGCGCCGCACAGACCACGGTCGCTTGTGACTACAATCATCAATACTTTCTTTACCTGCCTTTCTTCGGCAAGGGCAATGCTGTTTCCTCCTTCTGAATTGCTCACGATATTGCTGAGCATTTCCTGGAGTTTAGAGGCATATGGGCGCATTTGGATGATGGCATCCTGGGCGCGACGCAACTTGGCGGCACTCACCATCTTCATTGCTTTCGTAATCTGCTGGGTAGACTGTACCGATTTGATCCGGTTTCTTACTTCTTTTAACTGGCCTGCCATTGAGGTTCAAATTTGCGGCAAAGTTAAGAAAAGGTTTTCAATGTTGAACCTGAGAATTGAAGAGGTTTAGTGGGGTTGAGAAAGGAAAAAAATGATTTAAGGGGTTGAATTTTAAAGCCTGCAAGGTTTGGTAAACAGAAAGCCGGGGTGGCTG
>JACCDP010610345.1_pt1 | contig 15764 bp, 12 predicted proteins | sample 7445841 | NCBI WGS metagenome assembly JACCDP01 (sample SAMN15323441, study PRJNA562643) | freshwater metagenome | isolation source: river surface water | place: USA:Blue River Watershed | collected 2017-08-17 | reverse complement strand
TTTCATGCGGTGTCCTGTGGTGATGGTGGTATCGACCCGGCCCCGTGGCGCCGGCAGCGCCTTCTGCGGCTGACCCGGCCGGAACACGCTCCTGCATTTCCGGCACTTCCGCCATCCATGGCGGTCGCACCCGTGCCCGCTGCCCTCGCATCGCGATGAGCCTTGGTCTCATCGCTCACTCGGTGCGGGTCTCTTATGCCGCCGAAGACGCTGCCGGCGCCACGGGGCCTCCTTGCTTGCCAACGATTAGGCATTGCCAGCCAGCGCCTGGGGGAGTGGGGCCAAGCGGCTCCATCGGCTTGAGCGCCAGTCGATCAAGGCGAAGCTTCGCTGGCACTGAACTCAGGGCCTGGCGCCGGGGTGCAGGTCGGCGGACCGTGAGCCGCCTGGACGGCGGCGAGTCGAGCCCCCATGGATGGGTTCACGGCGTGTCCGCAGACCTGCACCCCGGCGACAGGCCCGGGAACAGGGTGAATTCGCGGTGGTATCCGGGGCTCGCTTCGGCACGCGGTTCTTTGTACTCTGGCTTACGCACTGACACCAGAGGTAGATCGTGACATTCGCAGGCGCATTGAATTTTCTGGGAGGCATCGGGCTGTTCCTGCTGGGCATGCGCCTGATGACTGACGGCCTGACCACCGCCGCGGGCGACACCCTGCGCGTGATACTCAGCGCTGCCACGCGCAGTCGCGCGCGCGCCATTCTTTCCGGCATTCTCATCACCGCATTGGTGCAGTCCTCTTCTGCCGTTGTCTTCACCACCATTGGCTTCGTCAATGCGAGCCTGCTGGCACTGCCTCAGGCCGTGGGCGTGATCTTCGGCAGCAATCTGGGCACCACGCTCACCTCGTGGATCGTCGCCCTGATCGGATTCAATCTCGACCTGCAGGTGATCGCCCTGCCCGCAGTCGGCATCGGCATGGCGCTCTCCGTCGCGCTGGGAAAAGGGCAATATGGCGCCTTGGGTCGAGCCCTGGCCGGCTTCGGTCTGTTCTTCATGGGCATCGATGTATTGAAGGATGCCTTTGACGGCGTCGGCGATGTCATCGACCTGCACCGCTGGGCCGGCGAAGGCGTGCTGAACCTGCTGCTGTTCGTGCTGCTCGGCATCGTGCTGACCGTGATCATCCAGTCGTCCAGTGCAGCCCTGACGGTGATTCTCACGGCCACCGCCGGTGGGCTGATTCCGTTGACAGCGGCGGCCGCGATGGTGATCGGTGCCAATGTGGGCACCACCTCCACGGCACTGTTCGCCGTGTTCGATGCCACCGCGGCGGCACGTCGGGCCGCCATGTCGCACGTGATGTTCAACCTGATGGTGGCGCTGGTGTCCTTCGTCCTGCTGCTGCCGCTGCTGTGGGTCGTGCACCTCATCGCCCAGATCATCGGCTCCGCGAATCAGCTGGCCATGTCCCTCGCCATCTTCCACACCCTGGTGAATCTGCTCGGCATCCTGGTCATGTGGCCCCTGACCCCTCGGTTGGTGACCTGGCTGGAGGCACGCTTCCGCACGCTGGAGGAAGACGAGGGCAGGCCGCGCTTCATGGACCGCAACGTGCAAGGTGCGCCTTCGCTGGCGCTGGATGCCCTTGCGCAGGAGCTGCACCGCATGCAAGCCATCGCTCGACGCGTGGCCCATGCCGCCATCAGTGCCGAGGATCCGCACAATCCTTCTTTGGAAGCGGGACAACGCGCCCTGGATTCTCTCAATATCGCCATCAGTGAATTCGCCAGCGGCATTCCGCGCGTCACCATGTCGACCGAGCAGCAGAACGCGCTGCCTCATGCACAGCGCGTGGGGCAGTACCTCGTGAATGTGGCCGAGCATGCTCGTGAGATGTTGCAGATGCACCACGAAGCGGTATTGGCGCCCGAGTCGGCGCTCACTGCCAGCCGCAATGCCCTGCGTGCTTCGGCCGTCGCGCTGCTGGACCTGACCCAGGTCGACAGCCCGCAGTGGGATGCCGAACGCCTGGCCGCCGCGCGCCGCGATTTCGAGACCGAGTATCAGGCGATGAAGGCGCAGCTGCTGCAGGCCGGCACCGCGGGGGCGATCCTGCCGCGCAGCATGGCGGAGACGCTGGAGCGACTGAGCGATCTGCACCGGGTGGTGGATCAGGCCAGCAAGGCGGCCGTGTTCCTGGATCGCTACATTGCCGAGAGCAAGGTGCGGCTGGTGTCACCGCCGGGGGGAGTGCAGGAGTCTTCGGCGCAGAGTTCGCGCGCAGGCACGCTCTCACAGCAAGCGCAGGCCCGGGATTCGCGTGCAAGCACGCTCCCACAGGACGCGCTCCCACAGGACGCGCTCCCACAGGATGCGCTACCAAAGGACGCGCTCCCGCAGGACGATGGCGCGCAGGACACTGCACCGCCCACAGGAAAGTATCGATGAACCGTGCCCGCAGCCTGCTCGCCGCCATTCTTGCATTGCTCGTTCTGGATGCTTCGGCCCAGAATGTGCCCGACGACACGCGCAATCCGCTGCTCTACGCCCTGGCCTGGAAACAGACCGCCGCCGAATACGAGGCGCTCTATCATCAGGGCTTCAATGTGGCGCGGCTGCATGTCGAGGCCGCTCTCGCGGCGCGCCAGCCGGGTGACAAGCCGCTGGCGGTGATCAGCGATGTGGACGACACTGTGCTGCACGCGCTCACCTACTGGGGACACCTGGTCCGCGACGGGCGCGACTTCTTCGACGATGCCGACTGGGACCGCTGGGTGGCGGCCAACCTGGCCACGCCGACGCCCGGCGCCATCGACTTCCTGGAATTCTGCCGCGCCAATGGCGTGGAGGTGTTCTATGTCACCAATCGCGACCAGGGCGAGAACACCTATGAGCTCGCCCTGCAGCATCTGCGCAGTGCCGGTCTGCCCTTTGCCGACCCTGAACATCTGACGGTGCTGCGCGAGACCTCGAACAAGGAACCGCGCCAGGACGAACTCATGGCGCAGTACGACGTCGTGGTGCTGCTGGGCGACAGCCTCAACGACTTTCGCCGCAAGTACTATGTGCGCGGTGACATCGACGGACGTCTCGCCGCGATGCGCGAGGACAGGGCGAAATTCGGCATCGACTACGTGATCTTCCCCAATCCCACCGACGGGCACTGGCTGGCCGGCATCTTCGGCGACTCCGAGCCGCCCGCCACGCCCGCGAATCGACAGACGCTGCTGGAGGCTGCCAGCCGACAGACCTGGGACGACCCGCTGGCCCGCGCCCGCCGTGCCTATTTCGAGGGTGACTTCACCACCGCCCTGAGCCTGTGGCGGCCGCTGGCCGAGCAAGGCGTGGCCAATGCGCAGAACAATCTCGGCATTCTCTACCGCAACGGCGAGGGCCTGCTGCAGGACTTCGACGAGGCGCGGCGCTGGCTGCAGCTGGCAGCGGCGCAGGGCCATGCCCGCGCGCAATTCAGCCTGGGCATGATGTATGACTTCGGCCAGGGCGTGGCGCAGAACCCGGAGCAGGCGCTGATCTGGTATCAGCAGGCGGCGGCCGGTGGCGATGCCGATGCCGAATTCAACATCGGCACCCTGCATGCCGAGGGGCGCGGCGTGCCACAGAATGCCGGTGAGGCCGCCCGCTGGTACCGCCTGGCCGCCGCTCAGGGCCACGTCAATGCGCAGGCCGTGCTGGGGCGGATGTACCTGCGCGGCGAGGGGGTGCCGCAGGATCGCGACGAGGCCCGGCGCTGGCTGCAGCAGGCGGCCGAGCAAGGTCATGGGGATGCGTTGGAACAGCTGCAGGGACTCGACGGGTAACAGATTCCTACACTTCCCAGAGCCCCCCCGCTCAGTGCTAGACTGATCAGCAATTGAACAGACAGTGAATTCATTCCCCGGACTCATGCACAGCTCTCACGATCTCAGGCTCCCCGAAGACCGCGTGTCAGAGCTGCTGGAGCGCTTGAACCGCCTGTTCGTGCACCTGCCGGGCTACCTGTACCAGTTCCGCCTGCGCCCGGATGGCAGCTCGCACTTTCCCTTTGCCACTCCCGGCATAGAACGCGTGTACGGCTGCACCGCTGAGCAGGTGCAGGCCGATGCCACGCGGGTGTTCAACGTGCTGCACCCGGATGATCTGCAGCGCGTGACGGCCAGCATCGAGGCGTCCGCGCGCGCGCTCACCGTGTGGCATGAGCGCTATCGGGTGAACCACCCCACACGCGGCACCATCTGGGTGGAAGGCAGATCGACGCCGGAGCTGGAGAGCGATGGCAGCGTGCTCTGGCACGGCTATCTGCAGGACGTGAACGAGGAGCAGGTGCAGCGCGAACGCCTGCAGCTGGTCAGCAAGGTGTTCGGCTCCAGCCAAGAAGGCATCATCATCACCGACAGCCAGAACCTCAACGTGGATGTGAACGATGCCTTCGTGCGCATCACCGGGTATCCACGCGAAGAGATCATCGGCCGCAGCCCCGCCATGCTCAGTTCCGGCCGCCAGCCGCCCGAATTCTACGAGGCCATGTGGGCGCAGATACTGGAACACGGGCGCTGGCAGGGCGAGATCTGGAATCGTCGGCGCAGTGGCGAGGTCTATGCCGAGCTGCTGTCCATCGATGCCGTGCGTGGCGAGGACGGCAAGGTCAGCAATTACATCGCGGTGTTCACCGACATCAGTCAGCTCAAGGCCCATCAGAGCGAGCTGGACCGCATCGCGCACTACGACGTGCTGACCGGGCTGCCCAACCGCCGCCTGCTGGATGATCGTCTGTCCATGGCCTTGGCCCATGCTCAGCGCCGCGAGAAACTGCTGGCGGTGTGCTTCCTGGATCTGGACAACTTCAAGGGCGTCAACGACAGCTACGGCCATGAAGTGGGCGACAAGGTGCTGGTGCACACGGCTCAGGGCATCCGCTCGGTGCTGCGCGCCCACGACACCGTGGCCCGTATCGGTGGTGAGGAGTTCGTGATCCTGCTGACTGAGCTCAAGAGTCGGTCGCGCATCATCGAGGTGATGCAGCAGGAGTTCAGGGCACTCTGAAGTACCGATTGCGGCAGGAACAGGAAGACCCACCGACTAAAGCGGCGATGGAGAATGAAAGAACAGGTTAAACCGACCCCTGACAATGCCGAGTGAACCCATGGGCCAAGAGCCCGAAGGGACGATCATGCAACAGGGGTGCGGTTCTCATTAGGGCCAGTCAGCAAAGTCGCTGCCACCGCAACAGGCCGAATATACGGATGCAGTTTTACCTGGTCCAATCAAAAGACATTGCCCGATACGAGGTGTCCATATATGGATTCACGGCGTGTCCGCAGGCTGGCAGGCCGGCGGCAGACTCGGGATCAAGGCGATGTTTTTCGAGACTAGCCAATAATGGTTCGCTTGCAAGCAAGCTCCCACACCCCGGCGCCGTTTCAGTACCACTCCCCGCCACGCTACCCTCAGCGCGTCGCGCTCATCAGCGGAATGACCCGCACCTCCACCTCTCCCCGCTCCGACGCCAGATACACCGCGTCGTCCTGGATGGTGCAGGTGAGCGACATGTTGCGGTCGCACAGCTCGGCCAGTGTCGTGGCCGACACGGTTTCGAGCGAGGACACCGTCAGCTTGTCGAAGCGCGCCAGGGTCTCCTGCGACTTGGCCCACCACGGGCCCGCATTGCGCGGCTGATAGGTGTAGATGAACACCGCGTCGGCCCGGCCGCAGGCCTTGCGGATGCGTTTCTCGTCGGGCTGACCCAGGTCGATCCACGCGGTGATGTGTTCCGTCAGGTCCTTGTCCCAGATGTCCGGCTCGTCTTCCGTGCTGATGCCCCGCGTGAAAGCCAGGCTCTCGCTGGCGTGCAGCGCGAAGGCCACCACGCGCACCATCATGCGCTCCTCCGTTTCCGAGGGGTGCTGCGCCAGCGTGAGCGCGTGGGTCTGGTAGTAATGCCGATTCATGTCGCTGATCTGCAGCTCGGCTTTCAGAACGGTCGATTTCATGGCCATGGCGGATCAGTCCTGCTGCTTGCGATTGTCGAGGCTGAACGGCCCGGCGCCGAGGCCGGCGATGGCGAGCAGGCCGGCCATGATGCCCAGGTTCTTGACGAAGTTCTGCGTCTCGTGGCCGCGCTGCAGGGCATCGGTCACGTCCCAGAAATCATGCATGACGAGGCTGATCACCAGGGTCAGGCCCGCCAGCAGGAAGGCGGCGATCTTCGTCTGATACCCCACCAGCACGGCCAGCCCGCCGCCCAGTTGCAGCAGGATGGTCAGGCCCAGGAACAGCGGAATCATCACCATGCCCTTGGAGGCCATGTAGTCCGAGGTGCCCTGCATGTCGGTGAGCTTGAGAACGGCGCCAGGCAGGATGAAATACAGGCCGAGAATGATGCGGCCGGCGAGCGGGCAGAGCGATTCGATTCGAGCGAGCATGGGCAGGTCCTTGGTTGCGGGAGGGAAAGGGGCGGCGCTGCAGGGCACCGCCTGGCGTTTACCACATCAGGTCGTCGGGCACCTTGTAATCGGCATAGGGGTCGTCTTCCACGCTGCCATCGGCGGCCTTCTGCTGTTCATTGCAGACGATCACCACGGCCGGGTCGCGCAGCTGGATCTTCAGCGCTGCCGCCTGGGGCACGATCTCGTAGCGCTCGTCGAGCAGGACGATGGCAAGGCGGCCGTGCACCAGATGTTCCTGCGTGGCCTTGTCGACGTGCAGGGTCTTGATCTTCTTCTCGTGCACGAAGTTGTAGGCGATGTCGCCGGTGTTCTTCGGCTGGCGGTTCATCGTGATGATCTGGCGGATCTGCGCAGCGACGGCCTTGCGCTCGGCGGCCAGGTTCTGTTCGCGGGCCAGGGCGCGGTCGCGCTCGGCCTTCTCGGCCAGGGCCCGCAGGGCGGCTTCGCGGGTTTCATCCACCAGGCCTTCCTTGCTGTGCAGCTGGGCCCGCGTCTGCTTGCGTTTGTCGCTGTTGGCCTTCTTGAGCTGCTTTTCCTTGACCAGTCCGGCCTTGAGCAATTGTTCCTGCAGTGAGTTTGCCACGGGGAGCCTCGTTTCGATTGGGCGATGTGCAAGGGCGGGCAGATTACCGTGGGGTGGGGGCGGTCTGCCAGTGGATTGTCGGCCAGTCAGTGAAAGGCTTCGTTTCCGGCCTCGGCCGTCGGGCCCGCCGTTCTGCGACTGACCCGCCCCCCTCCGGGGTGCCCTCATTTCGCCGGGAGCCGCGGTCTCCCGGCTCACTCGGTGCGGGTCTCTTATGTCGCTGAACGGCAGGCCCGGCGGCCGAGGCCTGGTTCGGTGCCAGCTGACCAGCGGTCTGTCTGCTTTCTAGCGTCTGGCAGGCCGGCTGAACTGGAAGGCGAGGCGCACGTCGGACGTGGCGGCAGCGGCGCCATTGTCGTGGCGGGGCGCATAGCGCAGGGCGGTCACGGCCTCGCGCACGGCGGCGGCGAATTCCGGCTCGGTGCCCTCGGGTACGCGCACGTTCTGCACGTAGCCCTCGGCATCCACGTCGAGCTGCACCTCCACGGCGCCTTGCTCCCACAGCGCATGGGGCTGCTGCGGGCGATAGATCAGCGTCGGGGCATTGGTGCCCATGCCCAGGTTCTGCACATGGGGGGTGGCCTCGGCGCGCTGCCCCAGCGTCTCGTGGGCCTCCACCAGAGCGGTCAGGCTGTTGACGGAGAGCTGGCGTGCCTCGGGAAAACGCTCGAACACGGCAAGCGCCTCCTGCAGCGGCGCGATGGCCTCGGCAGGCGCGTCCTGCTGGATATGGTAACGACCGATCCAGAAATTGGCGGTGGCGAGACGCACGCGGGCGATGTCGTTGTCGAGGGCAGCGAGGGCATCGCGAGCGCGGGTGAAGTTCTCGATCGCCTCGCGCGGGCGGTCCAGGCTGAAGGCGGTGGTGCCGAGCTGGATGGCGATGATCGCGCCGAGAAAGCTGTCCGGTTCGGGCTGGCTCTCGGCGATCTCCAGGGCTCGCGCATAGTGGCCACGCGCATCGGCGAACTCGCTGTGCGCGGTGGCTGAATCGCCCAGTGCCATCAGCGGATCGATCAGCTCCAGGGCGCTGTCGCCGTGCAGGTTCTCGGTGATCTCCAGTGCCTGCTCCAGCACGCGGGCGGCGGCGTCGCCATCGGCCAGCACATTGCCGTAATTCATGGCCAGGGCGGCCGTCGTGGCATGCGCATCGCCCAGTACCTCGAGCGCCAGTTTGTAGGCTTCGCGGGCGGGCGCCTCGGCCTGGGCGCGCATCTGCGGCCCCTGGGCGATCAGCTCCTGATACTGACGATAGGCGGCATTCATGGCGGCGCGCTTCTCCTCGTCGGTCTGCGCCGTGGCGGCAACAGGCCACAAGACAAGGCAGAGCATGAGGCAGATCAGGGGGCGGTGCAGGGCATCGGTGCGGGGCATGACGGGGTCCCTCGTGGGAAGACTCTGGTTATTGTGGTCGCCTGGCAGCAACGGGCGAGGCCGCTGGCGGGTTTCTGTACCGAGCAGGATTACTACAAGTGCCGGGTCGGGGCAATCGACTTCCGCCCAAGACAAGCCCCGGGCAGTTGGCTTACACTGCGCGCCAGTGTTTTCGCGCGTATCCCCGTGCTCCACCCACTCTGCACCACTGACAACAACAACGAGGTTCTCCATGTCCCGATTCCCCCTTGCCGGCCTGGTGGCCGCCCTCAGTCTCGGCCTGCTGGCCGGCCACTCCCAGGCTGCTGAACTCTCGCTGGTGCGCTACGGCCCGGCGGGCCAGGAGAAACCGGGCCTGGTCGATGCCCAGGGGCAGGTGCACGATCTGTCCGCCCACATCGCCGACATCACGCCTGACGTGCTGTCCGACGAGTCCCTGGAAGCCATCGCCGCCATCCCCTTGGCCGATCTGCCCGTGGTGCAGGGCAATCCGCGCCTGGGTGTGCCGCTCACCGGCATCGGCAAGATCATCGCGGTGGGCTTCAACTACGTGAACCATGCCGCCGAGATGCAGGTGGAGCTGCCCACCGAGCCGCTGATCTTCATGAAGGCCACCTCGGCACTGACCGGCCCCTTCGATGACGTGATCCAGCCGCGCAACGGGCACAAGCTCGACTACGAATCCGAACTGGTGGTGGTGATCGGCAAGCGTGCCCAGTACGTGGCCGAGGCCGATGTCTGGGAGTACATCGCCGGCTACACCGTGGGCCACGATGTCTCCGAGCGTGCCTTCCAGCGCGAGCGTGGCGGCCAGTTCACCAAGGGCAAGAGCGCTGACACCTTCGCCCCTGTCGGCCCGCATCTGGTGACGCGCGACAGCATCGAGGACGTGCAGAATCTGGCCGTGTGGTCGGAGGTCAATGGCGAGATGCGCCAGCAAGGCAACACCGCTGACATGGTGTTCGGCGTGGCCAAGATCGTCAGCCATCTGAGCGAGTTCATGACGCTCTACCCGGGCGACATCATCTTCACCGGCACGCCTGCCGGCGTGGGCGACGGCATGGTGCCGCCGGTCTACCTGAAGCCGGGCGACGTGGTGCGTCTGGGGATCGAAGGGCTGGACGAACAGCGGCAGACCATCGTGGCGCCGCGCTGAGGCCACAATTGATCAGCAAGTGATTACAAAAAGTCACACAAACACCGGCGCCGCGGGTTCTTGCCAGCGCAGATTCTGTGCATACTCCGGCGTCGTCATGACCCACACTGTCACAATAATCGAGCGCTGCCTTGCTGCCGCGCCAATCGAAAGACAAAGGCCTGGAGTTTTCCTATGAGTTTGCGTTTCATCCCCGCGGGGCTGCGCGCCCTGCGTTCGCGTTCTTCCCTGATGACCCTGGCAGCCGCCGCGCTGCTGCTCTCCGCCAGCACCGCTTCCGCGCAGGACCCGGCGGCTACCGGCGAATCCACTGTCACCTACCCCGCCGAGTTCTTCGCCCAGTACGAACCTTATTCGGTCAACGACATGCTCAACCGCATCCCCGGCATCAACCTGGCGCTGGGCGGCGGTGGCAACAACGGTGGCCCGGGCAGCTCCGCTGGCGCTGACCGGCGTGGTCTGGGCGCCGGTGGCGACCAGATCCTGATCAACGGCCGTCGCATCGCCGGCAAGGAAAACGAGGGCAACGCCCAGCTGGCGCGCATCCCCGCCAACCAGGTGCAGTACATCGAGATCATCCGCGGCACCTCCGGCGATCTGGACGTGCGCGGTGGCGCACAGGTGATCAACATCGTGCTGCTGGAAGCAGAGACCCGCTCCAGCATCGCGGCGGAAGTGAACATGGATCGCTACTTCGACGGCACGCTGGACCCGGGCGGCTCCATCTCCTGGACGGGCCAGAGCGGCGCCCTGAGCTATCTGCTCAGCGCCTCGGCCGAGCCGCGTTACGAGTTCCGCGACGGCAACGAGACCAGCATCCTGCCGGACGGCCGTGCAAACGACATCGTGGAGCGTCTGGAAACCCGCGATCAGACCACCAAGGTCATCACCTCCAACATCGGCTACGACGTGACTCTGAACGACCGCGTCAACTTCAACGTGCAACTCACCGAGGCCGATCCGCCCTCGACGGCCGAGCGCAACATCGTGGACTACACCACGCGCCCGAACCCCGTGGTGGACTCCGAGTACGACCGCATCCCGGCCACCAATGACACCTGGGAAGTGGGCGGCGACTACGAGCACACCTTCGTCAACGGCAGCCGTTTCAAGACGCTGTTCATCGTCAACGAGAACGACACCGAGAGCACCCGCGAGGCCTATGACATCGTGGGCGGCAAGGCGGACAAGTTCCTGTACCTGGCCAACCAGGCGGTGAACAAGGAGCGCATCATCCGCTCCACCTACTCCTTCGACCTGAACGAGGCCCACGCCCTGGAAGTCGGCGTCGAACGCGCCCAGACCATCCTGGATGCCCAGCTGCAGCTTGGCGTGAAGCGAGCCGGCGTCACCTCGCCCGCGTTCGGCGGCCTGGTGCCCAGCACCAACACCGATGCGCTGGTGGAAGAGATGCGCTACGAGTACTTCGTGGTGAACAACTGGCAGATCAACGACAGAATGTCGCTGGAAAGCACCCTGTTGTTCGAGACCTCCACCATCGAGCAGAGCGGGGACGTGAGCCGCAAGCGTGACTTCGACTTCGTGCGACCGAAGATCGACTTCCGCTTCGATATCACCCCGTCCATGCAGTTCCGCGCGTCTGTCGAGAAGGACGTGGCCCAGCTGAGCTTCGGTGACTTCACCGCCAGCGTGGCCGGTGGCGACGATGACCAGACTGCCCTGGCCGGCAATCCGGAACTGGTGCAGGAAAAGTCCATCCGCTACGAGGCCAACCTGGAATACCGTCTGCCCAACGACGCCGGCGTGCTCAGCTCGCGCGTGTTCTACCACGACCTGGAAGACGTGATCGACAAGGTGGACGTGTCCACCCGCACCACGATCCAGTCCGCCAACGGCAACATCGGCGACGGCGAGCGCTATGGCGCCAATCTGGATGCGAGTCTGCGTCTGGGCTTCCTGGGCGCACCGCAGATGCTGCTGACCTCGGGCCTGCAGCTGGAAGACTCCAGCGTGACCGACCCGTTCCTGGGCATCGACCGTCGTCTGCGTCAGGCCGGCCGTGGCAGCTTCCGTCTGGGTTTCCGTCACGACATCCCCGAGCGCAGCCTGAACTATGGCTTCAACTACAACCATGGTTTCTACGGCAACCGCAAGGCCTACGACATCGACAAGATCGAGAACTACAACAGCGGTGACCAGCTCACGGTGTTCGTGGAGACCATCGGCTTTGCCGGTCTGACCTATCGCTTCGAGTCCATGAACACGCTGGAAGGCGAGCGCTGCCGTGACCGCTACCGCTATGTCGGTGGCACGATCGCGACGGGCACGCTGGCGGAGATCGAGGATTCCTGCAGCAACACGGGCATCAAGCTGGCGTTGAAGATCCGCGGGACGTTCTAAACCCAACCCCGACGCTCCCGAGCCTCGCTTCAGTGGTATTCCCCCCATGCCCCTCGTCGGCCACATGAACACCCTCACCATCTCCCGCCAGGTGCCTTTCGGGGTCTACCTGGACGGCGGGGTGCTGGGCGAGATTCTGCTGCCCCGTCTGGAGGTGCCTGCCGGCGCCGAGGTGGGCAGCGCGGTCGAAGTATTCGTCTATCACGACTCGGACGATCGCCTGATCGCCACCACGCGCACGCCGCGGGCACGGCTGGGGCAGTGCGTGTCACTGCGCTGCGTGCAGGTCAATCATGCCGGGGCCTTCCTGGACTGGGGGCTGCCCAAGGACTTGCTGGTGCCGTTCGGCGAGCAGCGGGTGCCGATGCGCGAGGACAACAGCTACGTGGTGTATGTCTATCTCGACAAGCCGAGCGGGCGCATCGCGGCATCGTCCAAGCTCGACCACTGGCTGAGCGAGGACGGGCGCGGCTTTGCTAGCATGCAGCCGGTGAACCTGCTGGTGTGCGGACGCACCGATCTGGGCTACAAGGCCGTGGTCGATGGCACTCACCTGGGGCTGATCTTCAAGACGGAAGTGCTGCAGCCCCTGCGCATGGGACAGAAGCTCAAGGGCTTCGTGCGCCGGGTGCGTGAGGACGGTCGGCTCGATCTGTGTCTGCAGAAACAGGGGCAGGAGGTGCGGGACGAACTGGCCGAGCTGATCCTGGCGCATCTCGCCGCCAACGGGGGCGTTTCGCCGCTGTGCGATCACAGCACCCCGGAAGCCATCCACGCTGTTTACAAAGTGAGCAAAGGCAATTACAAGAAGGCCATCGGCGGCCTGCTCAAGAAGGGCCTGATCGTGGTGCAGCCGGACCACATCGCGCTGGCGCCGGCGTCACCGTGGAATCGCGCGGGGCGGTCCAAGGCTTGACTGCGGGTTCGCCTGCAAGCAGGCTCCCACATCAAGCCTGCTCCCACAGCATGCCTGCTCCCACTTGGTTCAACTCTGGAGAACAACCGCTTTGCCTCAGCAAGACATCCTCCCCCTCGACTTCGACGACTGCTGCAACCAGATGCTGGAATTCGGCTACGAAGTCTCGCCCTCGGAACTGCACGGCCTGCTCTCGGGCGTGGTCAGCACGGGCTTGAAAATCCGCCCCGACAGCGTCATTGCACTGGTGCTCAAGCATGTGGACGCCGAGTCCTGCTCGGAGCGCAATCGCAGCACCATACTTGCCATGCACACGTTCATCGAACGCGAGATGTTCAGCGAGGACTCGCGCTACACCTTGTTCCTGCCCGATGACGAGCTGGACCTGAGTCAGCGCCTGCGCTGCCTGGCCGCCTGGTGCCAGGGCTTTCTGGTAGGCTTCGGCACCGCCAGCGCGCAGAAGCAGATCGCCCGCTTCAGCGCCGAGACGGAAGAGGCGCTGAAAGACATCGTCAACATCGCGAACCTGTCGGAAGACTTCGATGCCGCGGACGACGAGGTGAACGAGACGGCCTATGCCGAGCTGGTGGAATATCTGAAAGTGGCCGTGCTGCTGATGAGCAGTGAACTGCTGCAGGGCACGTCTCGCGATGGTTGAATGAACGGAGACTTGTGAGAGATGAAGATCGCCTTGTGCCCTGCTGCCCGCCCTTCACTGTCCCGGCGCCTGCGTGCGCTGGCGCTGGGCGTGACGCTCGCCGGCGCGTGCAGCCACGTCGCGCTGGCGCAATCGCCCTTCGATGTCACCGAGGCCTCGCTGCGCGAGCTGCAGCTGGCATTGACCGCGAAGCGCATCAGCTCGGTGGAGCTCGTCGATGCCTATCTGGCCCGCATTGCCGCCTACGATGATCAGGGGCCTGGCCTCAATGCGCTGATTCACCTCAACCCCGAGGCCCGCGCCCAGGCGCAGGCACTGGATGCGGAACGTCGACAGTCCGGTCCGCGCAGTCCCCTGCATGGCATCCCGATCGTGCTCAAGGACAACTACGCCACGGCGGACATGCCCACCACCGGGGCCTCGCGCGCCCTGCAGGACTTCGTGCCCGCCGCCAATGCCACCGCCGTGCAGCGCCTGCTCGACGCCGGGGCCATCATTCTGGGCAAGACCAATCTGCACGAGTTCGCCTACGGCATCACCACCATCAGCTCCCTCGGCGGGCAGACGCGCAATCCCTATGATCCGGCGCGCGTGCCCGGCGGTTCCAGTGGCGGCACCGCGGCTGCCGTGGCCGCGAGCCTGGCCGCCGTCGGCATGGGCTCGGACACCTGCGGCTCCATCCGCATTCCGGCCGCCTTCAACAATCTGGTGGGTCTGCGTCCGACCAAGGCGCTGTCGAGCATCCACGGCATCATGCCGCTGTCCTCCACGCAGGATGTCATCGGCCCGCTGGCGCGCAGCGTCGAAGACCTCGCCGTTGTGCTGGACATCGTCGCCGGCCATGACCCGCAGGACGCCGCCACGGCCGCCATGCGCGAACGTCCCCGCCCGGCGTTCTGGAATTCGCTGCAGGAGGCGTCCTTCGCCGGCCTGCGCATCGGCCGCCTGCGCCACTACATCGACAGCGCCGAGCCCGAGGTGAAGGCTGCGCTGGACGCGGCACTCGCGCGCATGCAGGCGCTGGGCGCCGAGGTGGTCGATGTCGAGATTCCCGCGCTGGCCGACCTGCTGACCCGATCGGGCCTGATTGCCCACGAGTTCGAGACCGATCTCAATGCCTGGCTGGCCGACTTCACGCCGGCCGGCCAGACGCCCACCACGCTGGAAGCCATCGTCGCCAGCGGTGACTTTCACGAGGCGGTGAACACCGTGCTCACGCGCAGCGCCGAGGCCGAGCAGGACCCGGCGCGCTATCAGGCCGCCCTCGCGGCGCGGCAGGAACTGCGTGCGGCCCTGGCCGCCGCCATGAGCGCGGCCAATGTCGAGGTGCTCGCCTATCCGCCGGCCGGTTCACTGCCTGTCACAATCGGGGAACCCCAGCCGGGCAATAATTGCAGCCTGAGCGCCAATTCGGGCTACCCGGCACTGTCGGTACCCGCCGGCTTCACCGCCCAGGGGCTGCCCGTGGGCATCGAACTGCTGGGCGCCGAGTTCAGCGACGAGCGCCTGGTGGCGCTGGGCCATGCCTGGGAGCAGGCGAGTGCGCCGCGCCGCATGCCCGCCAGCACTCCGCCTCTGGGGCGTCGCCCGGTGGCAGGGGCGGAACAGGAGAACGCAGGAATCGGGCTGGCGGTGGCCGCCCATCACGAGGATGCACCATGAGCAGTTGGGACAATGCCTTCAAGGGCAACACGAAGACCGGCATGGTCGGTTCGCACAGTTTCGGCGGGGCCGGCAGTTTCTTCCGCGCCCCCTATGCGCGCGAACTGGCCGGCGTCGATGTCGCCGTCAGCGGCGTGCCGCTGGATATCGCCACCACCAATCGCTCGGGCGCGCGCCTGGGGCCGCGGGCGATCCGCCAGGCCTCGCTGTCCCTGGCCTGGGAACGTCCGTGGCCCTGGCAGACCGACCCGTTCAGCGCGCTGGCGGTGGTCGACTACGGCGACTGCGAGAACAACAGCGGCGGCGGACTGCTGAGCGTCGCGCACATCGAGTCCCATGTGCACCGCATTCTGGAATCGGGCGCGGCGTCCCTGCTGCTGGGCGGCGATCACTTCATCAGTTACCCGAGCCTGTGCGCCCACGCGAAGTTCCACGGCCCGCTCAGCCTGATCCACTTCGATGCCCACACGGACACCTGGCCCTCGTCCGGCCATGGCATCAATCACGGCACCATGTTCTACAAGGCCGCGAAGGAAGGCATCGTGCGGCCGGAGTCCTCGGTGCAGATCGGCATTCGCACCACCAACGACGACACCCTGGGTTATCAGATCCTCTCGGCCGCCGACGTGCACCGCCAGGGCACGGCCGACATCGTGCGGCAGATTCG
>JACCDP010788622.1_pt1 | contig 15765 bp, 8 predicted proteins | sample 7445841 | NCBI WGS metagenome assembly JACCDP01 (sample SAMN15323441, study PRJNA562643) | freshwater metagenome | isolation source: river surface water | place: USA:Blue River Watershed | collected 2017-08-17 | reverse complement strand
TTCTACAAAGCGAATCTGACCACTCGCATCTTGCATAATGCGGCTAGGCTTTGGCATCATGGAGCGTGCGCGCTGGAGTTTGGCTGTCAATGGTCTTTGATAGTCGTCCGTAACGAGCCCACCCGTGTCGCTTGACTCAGGGTTGATCGCCCACCAAAAGGCATCAGCCATGCAATTCTCAGGAAACCATTTAGCCATGGCACCGAGGATAGCAGCATCGTCTTTACCTTTCTTGCTCGGATCATCTTTGCCATCTAATACTTCATTGATGCCTCCCCATTCTCCGATGATCACTGCTCGGTCGGTCAATGGCTCGATAAAACCATTTTGGGATTCGTAGACGACATCTAGACGTTCGGGATTGCGGTAGGCATCAAGCTGATCAAAATAGGGTTGGGGATAAACAGATGGTCCGTAGACATGAACAGTATAGGCAATGCGATTGGCAAGATCACTTGGGATGCGGATAGGATAGTGTCTGAGGCCATCGAGATTGCCGCCAAACCAAAAGCCAAAGGGGCTTTGGATATCATAGGGAAATTTTTGAGTCCCGATCCGACCATGATGCATCCCTTGCACCAGATAGAGTCCATTGTATTCAAAGCTTTTGCCCTGATCATTGGTCCGGGATACTGCGAGCTCGGGCACTAGCATCTCGACTTCTTGACGCCAGTCGGTAGGCTTATAACCTGCTGGAGCTTTTTGAGGACCGGTCGCTGTTCGGCAGACTAAGTCGGGAGTACCTTCATGATCGGCATTACCCCAATCGACATCGTGCAGCTCATTTTTCAGATCAAGAGCAAAGATGTTCCAGTGATCACCATAGCGATTCAATACCTTCTGCCAAGCTTCTCTAAAATCACAGACAGAATATCGATCGCTGTACCAGCGCTTGGTTGTCAGGTTATCGCCTGCTCCAATGGTATGCATATCAAGCATAATGACGATGCCACGCTTGGCTGATTCTTGGATGAGCTTATCCAAGACAACAACCCAAGGTTTGCCGCGCAGATCAGCATCTTCATCTGTGAATTCTTGAAGCGCTGGCACATGATCGAACTGATGCGACCATTCCACCGAAAGCGGTATACGCAATGCATTGAACTGCTCACTCACCAACCAATCTAACATAGATGCCATCGAACGCTTAGAAAGGCCCAAAAGATTAGCCCCTCCGGTCTCAAGACCAAACCAGTTAGCTCCTTTGATATGAAAGACTTGACCGTTGAGCATAACGCTGCCTCGCTCCGAAGTCCACTTTGCTGGAGCTGACGTTTCAAGCTCAGCCTTGACCAAAGAGCGATCTTCCATCGTGCGACAAGCACCCAATGGCATCAAAGATAAAGACCATAAACAAAGTGTCGAAAGTTTTCTTGAAAGAAAAGGGAACATAAGAGTCGCCTCACAAGGAAATTCATGGCACCAGGAGTTGCAAGGCGTATACCGGACGTTTTTCCTTGAATTGTTCGCTGGGTACCCCCAGCTCGTCTGCCGAAACCCCGTGAGGGCGAATTTGAGTTTAAAGATTAAACATCTGTAATTATTATACTTTTAAGAAATAGCAGGGTCGCTTTTCCGAATCATCGCTCCCTCTCATAACTTCCGATATCTTCTCTTGAAAAATCCTCACTTTTTCCTGCTGCCAAACTCATTCATGCTCGCTAGAGTAACCATAGACATGGATCGTCCGCGCGAGTGCTTTTGCTCCGCACTCTTACGCGCTGTAAAAGAGGGAGATTTGCTATGCTACGCTTCCTTATTCTCGCATTGCTACTTGGAAGCTGTGGGGGCAAGGATAATGTGACATCGGACCTGAGCTTTGGCTCTGGTGAGCACCTTTTGCTTGGCAACAAGGCCTATGAGGAGGTCTGCCGGGAATTTCCCGAGTGTCCGACTGCGCTCCTGAGACGAGATGGCAAGCAGTCGTTTAGCTACGGAGAACTCGTCGGTCTCAATGGTGATTTTTATGATAGCCCGCTGGGTGTGTATGAGGAAAAAGAGCCGTCTTGGTTTCGCCTCTATCGGCGCGACGCGACTCGCACGAAGACGCTGTTTTATCGCGAGCTAGCTAGTATTCAAGCGATGATGGACCCTCATGCACCTGGCGACTATCCCGACTACAATGTTGCTTACACACTTAAATCTCCCGGCTATATTCGGATCAGCGAAGCGAATGACGAGCACTTTGGATTTTACCTCGCTCTTCGCTATCTAACCGAACACCAGGAAGCCTTGCGAAAAGCGCTCTCGGGACACCAGCTGCGTGACGAGGACCCCATAGGGGCTGAACGTCTTTTGCAAGAAGCCCTCTTTCACAACAGTTTTGCAGACCACTTTCTCAGCGATGGCTTTGCATCAGGCCATCTTCGTAATCCTCGTGTCCAAACTCGGACATGGGCCAAAGAACATGGCTTGCGAGCAAGATCGGCTGGCATCCTCACCAAACTCCTCCATGATAGAGATGGCGAAGTACGACGCTCGGGCGAACATGGCCTCTCCGTCCAAAACGCGCGCGGCGATCGTTGGTTTGCACGTTGTGATGCCCAGCTCTTCTTTCGCAAAACGGTCGATGATCCAGCCCCACGCCTCACAATAGAAGCCTTGACGCTTTCAGTCCGGGAAATTTTGGATGCCTACAGCACCGGAGAGCAGCCGATGGGTCCCCCCGCTGCCTTATGGCTACTGCCCTTTCCTGCGCCCGAGGCCCTACCACTGGCTGAGCAGTTTTCCCCAGAAAAAATTGACGCGAAAGCTCTGTATCGAACTCTCTCGTGGTATTTCCGGCTTCCCATTGTCAACGAGCTCAATGCTGCCCTGATTGAAAAATATCTCTCAGATCTGCCCGAGCTGATGCAGGACTGGCGAGCTGATGTTCGCCGAAATCTAGACGAGAATCCCGCGCTCACGGAGCTCTTGCCAGCTGCCTATCGTCAAGCTTATCTCATGATACGCTGAAGCATCGACGCTTTAATTTTTCTTGCCGGTATTTTTCGTGCAAACTCAGATCCTCAGTGCTAGGTTCAAGGAACGTTCAGGTCCTATCGCACACAGGAGAGAATATGTATCGGTCAAGCTTGGGGGCTTTCGCCCTACTCACGATCTTTGGTTCCAAAGCTCATGCCTTCACCTGTAGTGATGCACAAAAGGCTATCTTAAATATAAGCCCTGCTTCGCTCGATACTCTCAGCGTCGAGACTGAGGACTACACAGACAAGAATGCCTTTATTCAAAGTAAGCCTTCTCTAGATGGGAGCAACATCACCACTCGTAGCTACCTTGCTGCTGGGGGAGTTTACCAACAGCTTTGGTGTAAGCTCAAATCTCAGGAGGCGGTCACTGGCGCTCTCAAGACTGAGAGCAAAGGCGATGTTCGAAGCTGCGCGAGCTTACATGAACGCCTGCTGATCGAAGCCAAAGAACGTCTCAACTTTTCGCAAAGTCTTTCTGATCTTGGTATCGAACTCCTAGCGGACCAAGAATTTAAGACAGGCGCTCAATGGGCACCGTCTCAGGTCAACGTTTCTGACAAGGGTCAAACCATCAGCGTGCAAGCTACGCGCCTTCATTCGCCGACTTGGATTCCTGTCATCGGGGGCATGAACTACTGTAAAATCCTCTCTCCTGCCGGTGCAGAAGCCCTCCTACAAAAAGCCGCTGAACGCTTCGAGCGTGACGCTGACAGCGAGGGCCTCAAGACCAAACAGGTCGAGTGGAACCTCGGTGGAATCAAAGGCAAGCAAAGTGCACTGTTTTATTACGAAGGCAGTCCCGAAGCTACGCTAAGTCAAGCCAAAGGCATCTACATAATTAGCCCTGGAGGAGAAATTCCTGCTGAAGCGATGTGGGGTCTGGCCGAAGGTCTGCATAAGCAAGGCTTTGCAACGTTTACGGTCCAATATCCTAAGCAGCTTGCGATCATCGACAGCGTCTCAGGCCGAGGCAATTCTGCTTTGAATCTTGCCGAACGTCTGCGCAAAGAACCAAGCTCACTCACCGGCCTTGGCCTCTCTTCTCCAATCAACTATGACGTTCGTATCATAGGTCACAGTCTTGGTGGTGCTACGCTAGCAAGCGAGATCTACAAAGCCGATGCGGATCGTAACGTATCCCACATCGTCCTCTACGGGGCGGCCCAATTTGTCAAATTCCCTGGCAATGCTGAATTGCCCAATAGACCACTGGCGATTCTTTTCGGACAAAACGACGGCCTATCGCGCTCTTCCATCCCAGGCTTTCTTAAGTCATTCGATCTCAGCTTCGATCCTGCTGATTTCACAGCCCATAAATCTCCGCTGCAAGAGAATGTGGTCTATCAGCAGATTGCTGAGCTGAATCACTTCTGTATTATTTCCGATCAAAGTGTTGGGAATGGAATGCTTAAGAAGAAGGATGGACAGGGTCTTGCCCCGGAACAATGCCTCAGCCGTTTGCTTTCCACTCTCGGTCAATTGGGCTTTCTCTAAGCCAGCAAACCCAGGATGAGCAAGGCTTTTCCTGGGCTCCATTCTCCCCCTAAGTCCCTTTATTCCTTTTCACTTCAAAATTCCTACAAAAGCGAAGCACTCAACAACCCAAGTTTCCTTTGACTCTTGTCAGTTCTCAGACCATCTTGAGGCCAATACTTTGGTTTGTCATAAGGAGTCTCAGGTGACTAGACGTCTGGTAGGCTTGCATACACTATCTTGGACACTTCTCGGCAGTCTTGCTACCGCAACTTCCGTCGGGGCAAGAGCTCAAGAGCTCGACACAGCTGTCAAAGCTGCTCCTTCTCCCGCAGCTCAAAAGAAAACCGAACGCCTAGAAGTCACAGGCTCTCGCATCAAGCGCACAGAGGTCGAAGGCGTCTCGTCAGTCATTAAAGTCGATCAGGAAGCCCTACAAAAATCAGGGGTTTCGACTGTCAGTGAAGTCCTCAAGAATATGAGTGTTTCGATCGATGGCTCATACAGCCAATCGACTGTCAATGATCCACGCGGCAATGTCACCAACGTTAATCTTCGTGGCTTAGGTGCTGAGAACACCCTTGTACTTCTTGATGGACGTCGCCTCCCAGATGAAGGTGGTCTCGGTGTAGTCGATCTTTCTACAATTCCGATGGCTGCCGTCGAGAGGATTGAAGTCTTAAAAGATTCCGCATCGGCACTCTATGGCTCAGATGCGACTGGTGGTGTGATCAACATCATCACCAAAAAAGATTTTGAGGGTTCTTCGGTATCGCTTCGTAGCGCGCGTCCCAGCGGCAAGGGTGGCGAACAAAATAGTCTAAGCTACGTGAACGGCGTCGCCGGCGATAGCTATCGTATTCTCTCTGCACTTTCCTATCAGCATTCCGAACCAGTATTTTGGCGTGATAGAAGCTGGACTAAAGGTGGTGTGAGCACTTATGCGATTCCTGCCAACATCGGCCTCACAACCCTCAAGCCAAATCCAAGTACAGGGGCTCTCGAACAAAACACCGACTACTATACTTCGGCAAATTGTCCTCCTACTCAAAAGCGTGCCGATGGTCAGTGTACCTTTAATTACGGCGAGTCGATGGCCTTTCAACCAGAATCGACTCAGTTAGGATTTTTGAGCAACTTTGAATACACCCTCAACGACAGGATGCGAGCCTTTGCCACACTGCGGGTACAAAAAAATGAAAACCTTTGGAACATGGCACCTAATGCTGGACCTTTTGAAATCCCAGCAGCTACCTTAGCCCAAAAGCCAGAGTTTAATCTAAGCGGGGCTACCCTCGCACCTGATACTGGCGCTCAAGTAAAGTATCGTGCCTTGCCTTGGGGTAACCGCACATGGAACGAAAGCAACCAAGCAATCGGCGGCAACCTAGGTCTGTCTGGAGAATGGACGAACTCTTGGGACTGGAGCGTCAGTATCGGACGTTCCCAAAGTAAAAAGGAAAGCAAAAGTCCTAGCGGATTTTTCTACGAAGATCTTGTCACACAAAAGATCGCGGACGGCAGCTTCAATCCATTTGAAAACGATCTCAGCAATGCAGGACTTTTGGCCATCGTTCAAGAGACTGCATATGTTCCCATCACCGAACACAGCACCCGTATGAACACTTACGATGCGCAAGTGAGCGGCCCTCTTGTCAGCTTGCCTGCTGGACAGATGTCTCTCGCGTTTGGTGTCAACAGGTTCGATCAGACTTACGAAAAGAATATCGATAGTGTCTCGGAGTCTGGTAATGTCTTCGGTGTTCTCGAAGACAAAAGTGGGCGTGGTGAAAGGACTGTCCAAGCAGTTTATGCTGAGCTGGAAGTCCCTCTGAGCAAAGAGCTAGAAATGCAGCTAGCGGCTCGTCACGATCAGTACAGCGACTTTGGTTCGACCAGTAATCCCAAACTTGGCCTCACCTATCGTCCCGTGCGCTCGCTGCTGATTCGGGGGAATATTGGAACTGGCTTCAAAGCTCCCACTCTCAATCAAATCTACAACGGCGGTTCTATCGCTGAGATCAATCTTTACGATACACCAAACATAGCAAATATCCCCGAACGTCAGGATGAAGTCGAAGTCGAAACCTACGGCAACAAAAACCTGAAGGAAGAAACCTCTCTCAGCTACAATGCTGGTTTTGTTTTAGATCTTATGGAAGGCCTCACGCTTACAGCAGATGCATGGTACACACGGATCAACGACATCATTCGCCCCGTCGATGCCCAGCGCGCTCTTGATGCTGCCGCAGAAGGTACTCCGCTACCTGATATCGAAATCACCCACGTGAATAACGATCCAAAGGGACCACTCAAGCGCATCCGTGTTCCTACAGTCAACCTTGGCCGTTCGGAAGATTCTGGTTATGACCTTGGAGCTGACTATCGATTCCAATGGGGCAAGCCAAGCTTTGCCCTCACCAGTGACTACAGCCGTAAGCTTTACTCTAAGAGCGTCGCTTATCCAGGAGCACCCCAAATCAACGTGCTCGGTGAGCGCGGCAAACCTTACTGGCGCCTGGTCAGCAGTGGAAGCGTGAGCCTCGGCAATCAAGGCTTTATGCTACGTAACAACATCATCTCTAAGCAGCGCAAAACACCGACCCCTGAAGGCACGGGAACAATCTCATCGTTTTCGACCTACGATGTGCAGTACTCCTGGAACCATCCCTGGAATGGAACGCTCGCAGTAGGCGCCCTGAATGTTTTAAACAAAGACTTTCCGCGCGATGATTCCGAGCGCCTTGGTGATGACCAACGCGTAGCAGAACTCTATACTTCAGATGGCCGTATGATCTATGTGAATGTACAGCAGACTTTCTAAACAGCACTGAAGTGAGCGCTTTTGCGCTCACTTCCTCACTCGCGAACCTGCTGACGAGGTTTGCCGGCTAAAAAAGCTTCGATGTTAGCAATTACATCTTCCAAGAGTCGCTGCCGCGATTCGTTACTCGCCCAAGCGATATGAGGCGTCAGAATAAAGTTAGGATGCTTGATCTGCATGAGTGGATGATCCAAGGGCGGTGGCTCTACCGTCGCCACATCAAAGCCTGCACCTCCCAGATGCCCCTCATTCAAAGCTTTAGCGAGCGCATGTTCGTTGACCAAACCTCCCCGTGCACAGTTGAGCACGATACCACCCTTTTTCATTTTAAAAATATTGCTTTCGTTGAGCAGTTCGAAGGTTTCTTTATTCAAAGGGCAGTGAAAGCTCAACACATCCGTCGTTGGCAAAAGATCTTCTAAAATTTTTCGAACAGGATCCTTGCGACCTCGACGGGTCACGATCTCAACCTTCATCCCAAAGGCACGGACGAGGTCTGCAATCTTTTGGCCCTGATGACCAAAGCCAACCAGGGTAAAGATCTTGCCCTGAAGGCTCATGATAGGGCGATTGTAGTAGCAAAACGTGCGAGACTCGAGCCATCTATGAGCCTGCACATCTGCCTGGTAGCTACTGAGGTTGCCCGCCAATGAGAGCAAAAGCGCCAGGGTGTGTTGGACCACCGAGTCCGTCGCGTAATCTTGCACATTACACACGACGATGCCCGCAGCCTCAGCTGCTTCCATAGCTACATTATTCGTTCCGGTCGCCAGCACTCCGATGTAGCGGATCTGAGGGTTAGCACGGATATGCTCCTCGCTGATTTTGACTTTATTGCTCAGGACAATGTTAACGTCTTTGAGCCGCGCTTCTGTTTCCTGCGGCTCGGTATTTGCCCAAACTTTGAGATCGGGCAAGATTTTGTGCAAAGGAGAGAGATCCATGCCTGGTCCCAGGCTATCAGCATCAAGAAGGCAAGCTTTCATGACAAGACTCCGTACGAGATCACTTCGACACAGCAAAACTTTTAGTATACCTAACTTTCCAAGAAGATACTCCCAAGGAACAATGGAAGAAAAGGGCCTTCTGCTCGCAAGGAGTCACTCCTCTATGAGACCCATACTATGGTTGATCTTGCTAACAATCTTTCCTCAGATCGCTTACGGAACAAGCTCTAGCACGCAACAATCTAAGCCACCCATTTTAGGCTATAGTGTCCAGGGCAATAAGCTCTATGATCCCTGCGGCGAAGAGCTCATCCTGCGTGGAATCAATGAGATGTTTGTCTATCTGCCAGCCTCTCAAAGGGTCCCCCTCGTTGCTGAGATAGCCAAGACTGGAGCCAATGCCCTTCGCATCGTCTGGAACATGAAGGTTAAAGATAGCGCTAGCCTCGCAGCCATCCTCGATGCCGCCCTAGCAGCCCAAATGGTGCCAATCCCTGAACTCCATGATGCGACTGGTCGTTGGAACAAACTCCCTGAACTGATCGACTACTGGCTCAGTCCCGAGATGCTCCCCTTGCTTTTGCGCTATCAAGACCGAATCCTTATCAATGTAGGCAGTGAGGTCGGCGATCACACCGTCACCAAAGAGCAGTGGGAGCAAGACTGGTCGTTGGCTATCCAGAGACTTCGTGCAGCAGGTATTACTGCGCCTTTGATCATTGACGCGCCTAAGTGGGGACAAGACATCGATCGTCTGCAGGAATCAGGTCCGGTTCTGAGCGCTGCAGATCCTTTGCACAATATCCTTCTCAGTGTCCATATGTGGTGGCCGGATGGACAAGCGGAGACTATCGCACGCGAACTTGCCGAATCCGTGCGCCTCGGTTTGCCCCTCTTGGTCGGCGAATTCGGTCCTTATGCCGTCTATCAATGTCCTGCGTATCCTTTTGATTATCACAGCCTGCTGACGCTAGCAGACAGCTATGAGATTGGCTGGCTCGCCTGGTCTTGGGGAGGCATCAAAAATCGTGATTGTCCCGGTCTCTTTGATATGACCAGCGACGGACGTATGGAAAGCTTACAAGGCTGGGGATGGGAAGTTGTAATCGGCCATCCTAAGAGCATTCAAAAGACAGCTAAGCGTTCTCGGTTTCTGACGACGGGTAGCTGTCAAGCTAGGCCCACATCAGATCAAGAGCAATCTACCCAGCAACCTTGGAATGCAAACCGCGCTCGATGAGGGTCTCCTGTCCCCCCGCTTTTCGCACCAGATCGCGCAAATCGTTGAGGAGACGATTGGTCTGATCATCAGACGTCTTCACAAAAGCGCAGCCATAGATCAAGGCTCCATGGACACTTTTTTTCTGCCAACAGGGCATCAGAGAGATCGTGGCTGACTGAAATTCAAATTCAGAGGAAAAAAGCTGAATACTCATCATCTGATCGAGCTTTAATTCTTGCATGCTCTCAAAGCCCAGACCCCCCTGAGAAAAGTTGAGCAGGCGAGCTTCGCCCCCTTCCCAACGGACATCAATCACAAGTGTTGCAGGGATAGTCCAACGCTGTTCATCAGACACAATACGATGGAAATTTTTATAATAGCGAAAGACTTGTTTCAGTTGATCTTCTTTGGCTTCTAAGGGATGGAATTCGATACAAGTGATCGGCTGCTTATGGTGCTTGATCTGAATCTCCCGTTGCAGAAAACGGGGATCTTGCTGGGAGAATTGAGCCAAGAGGTCAAAAGTCGAAAGCCCCATCATTACGCGGAAAGGCTTGCACGCGTGCTCAAAACGTGAGCTAAGATTGACCCCATTACCGATGAGCGTAAAGTCGATGCGCCCATCGGTTCCAAGATTGCCCAAATAGACTGTAGCCGTGTTGAGACCGATACGCAGAGGATAGACCGGCTGCTTGTTTTGCATCGCCGCCTGGGCCCGAGCCAATGCTGCCTCTTGTATCGCTTGCGCGCACTGCACAGCACGATCAGCGTGACCTCGCTCCAGCCCGGTTTCGCCGTACTGATAACCAAAGTAAGCCAAGACTCCATCCCCAAGACTTTTATCGACCACCCCTTGATAGGCATGGATGTGCTCGATAATTTCTGCCAGCTGTGAGCGGAGTTGAGTAAAGGCTTCGCGGGGTGTTTGACGTTCTGTTGTCATAGAAAAACCAACGATATCGATGAACATAACTGTCACAATCTGTTCGCGCGGCTCACCCTCAAGCAATGAGGGATCTTTGATGATACTTTCGGCGATCTCTGGAGCGAGAGCTCCCCTCAAACTCATCAGTAGCCCAGAGACGTGCGCACTCTCTTGCCGCAATCGCTCAAGACCAATCACCAAACCAGGTACAAGACTGAGGATAGTTGCAGAGAGCCAAGCGAGACAAAAACCCTCTTGAACAAAAAGTCCAAGTCCCAAAGCTGGCCCCAACAAGGCCCATATTCCCATAAAACAAAAGTAAATCCAAGGCGCCCAATACAGTGCTATCCAGGTGTTGAGGCCTATCCCTATCAGTAAAAAGAGGCTATCCCATAGCGTCGAACTCGACAGCCACTTATGGTTCAGAATACTGTTCATGAGTGTGACGATGAGATAACCACCTTGCAAAGTACCAACGGGAGTCTCTTTAAAATCAGTGTTGCCACTGAACATAGCTGGCAGTAGGACCACCCAATCTTCTGGTCCCACCTTAGTTTCGGGCTCGCCTCGCACAATACGCTGCAGAGCTGAGCGAAGTGAGACTGTAGACTTGAAATAATCTTTTTGGTCAAGAAAGTTCAGAACGACATCACCCTCGGCATTCAGCGGAATACGCTGCTGATCCAAAAACACTTGCTGATCTTTCAACTGCATGCGCCCCATGCTCAAGAGTGAGATGTGTGGCACAAATGATTTTGGCTCTAGGCGATAAAAGGGTTTGATGCGACCCTGCCCCTTGTACACGATGTGTCCGACCCGAAAGGCTGGCCGCAGCCAACTGTAAGGGCCGTAAAAGTAGCCTGTATCCAAGGGTGGCCAAAGCTCTCCTTTTAAGGCAAGGCCGGGTGTTTCGGTCTCGACTGAAGGGTAGTAGTAATCATCATGCTGCAGAGACAAGGACTTGCGCCCAACGACCTGTGAGGCACTGACGACTCCTCCCACATAGACCTGGGTCGGCAGCTGTTTGATCTTTGCGACAAAGCGCTCCGCTTCTTCTCGCACTCCTTCCATGGAAAGAGTACTCGAGCTTGGATAGCTAAAGATCTTATCGATAAGAATCGCTTTTGGCTTTCGCTGCGCAAAGTGCTCGATCACGTGGTACCAAGTATCCAAGGAGAGATCGGTGTAACCCAAGTAGGCAACCGTTGTGCTATCAAAAGAATAGACCTTAAGGCGAGGATCGAGAGCCGGCGTTTTGCCAAGGCGATCTCGGACATAAAACTCTAACGGACGGGCAAGTTGAGAGTCAGCAAACTGAGTAAGAGGACTAAAACCCAAGAGTGCACAGAGGAAGGCTAGACCCCATGCAAAACGAACGAGCAAGCCTTTGGGCTTGGCCGCTTGCCATGCTTGTGCTCTAAACTTTCTCCCGCTCATCCTTAAGCCTCGATAGTCTGGAGGAGACACATCTATACGTCTCTCATCGGAATATCGGGAGCAGGCAAAAAAAGCTTACCAAAACTTTAATTTCAGTATAGATTACGGTAATTTAGACTGATTTCACCCTGTTCGATAGGACCTGTACGAGCTAATACTTTGAGACAGCGTTCGATATCTGCATCGCGATTATGGGCATGGGGTGACAGTCGTAGACCTGGACCTCTTCGTGCAAAGCTCACTTGGGCTGCTTGGAGAGCTTGCTCCATCTCTTCTAGCGTCTGATAGGGACTCTGCGATGTTGCTGTGAAGTTGACATGAGGCGTCCTCTGAGCAGACCCATTGGAGTGAAGGCATCGATAGCCCTGCGCTTGGAGTCCTTCGACAAGAGACTGAGAAAGACGCAAAGCCTCGCGCGACAAGAGTTCAACTCCACAGCTTTGGAGGAGACGTGCAGCAGCACCTAGCGAGACTATTTCAAGGACCTGCTTAGAACCTGCCTCAAAGCGCAAAGCATCGCGCTTGGGTTGGCAAGAAAGATCTGTGGGGTCATCGCATGTGCCATAGGTATAGGAGCCTACATTGTGAGGGGCTAAGCTAGCAGCAAACTCATCGCGGATACAAAGATAACCGACTCCAACGGCCGAACACATCCACTTGTGAGAACCTCCTACGACCGCATCGACTCCACTCTCTGCAAAGTGAAACGGCAAAATCCCAATTCCCTGAAAGGCATCGACCACGATCTTTATCGATCGATCAGCGAGCGCCATCACTAAGGGTTGCAGTTCACAGAGAGCACCGGTTTGAAACTGCACCCACGAAATCGCTACAATGCGAGTCTGAGGCGATATTGCCGCAATCAAGCGATCTACGGGTGTCGCCATATCCTCTGCCGAAGGAATCAGTCGCAGCGTCGCTCCTACTTTTCTGCAGGCTGCCTGCCAAGGATAAAGATGCGAGCCATACTCTTGATCCCACATGAGGACCTCATCTTCTGCCTTGAGCCCTATTTGAAAAGCTATCTGGCTGATCGCGCTTGCGACGCTTTGAAAAAAGGCAATCTGTTGTGGCTCCGCTCCTACAAAGCTAGCCAAATCTCGTCGTGCCTCATGAACAGCTTCTAGGTAGGCGTCATTGCAAAACATCCCTTCGGTCCGATAACGCTCTATCCAATAATGCATCACCTCAGCGGCTGGCCGTGAGATCGGAGAAAGGCCCGCATTGTTCAGATGAGTCAAGCCCGGAGCCGATGTAAAAGCTGCTCGAAACTTCTCTACCCCGTTCATCCCATCACCCTCCCGAGAGACGTCTGCAAAATCTGCCACAATTCTTCGAGATGCCGCTGATGAAAGCGAAAGCCTAGGATACAGGTGCGAATGGCAAGACGCCCCTCGAAGCGACAGCTTGTCATAAAAAAACGCCCCGTTGCGTGGATCTCCTTCAGCAGAGCTGCCGTTTTTTCTCCCTTAAGATCCCCTCGTATCGCCCAAGCAAACAAGGAGAGATCAGGAGCGCTGAAAAGCTCTAAGCGAGCATCCTGGGCACAACGCTGGGCTAGCTCCTGAGCGAGATGATAGCGTTCGACCAGGTGCTCTCGATAGGCCTCACGCCCAAACACTTTGAGCGAAAGCCAAAGCCGCAAGCCTCGAAAGTCTCGCGAAAGCTCCGGAGAAATATCTGAATACTCGTAACGCAGTTCGTCCAAAGTCAGCGGCGGCATGTACGATGCATTCAAACCGCGCGGCCAACGCAAAGCATCGCCCTTTTTCCAAAGGAGGATGCCAGTACCATAGGGCATGCATAGCGCTTTATGTGGATCTAAGGAGAGGGAATCTGCCCGAGCGAGTCCCTTGAGGCACTCGATCTCGGGGAGCATGTGAAAGAATCCACCATAAGCTCCATCGATATGATACCAGACCTGTTCATCTTCACAGATCGTGGCAATAGCATCAAGGGGATCAACCAAGCCTGCATTGGTGGTGCCAGCTGTGGCAACCACAAGAACAGGGGTGAGACCAAATTTTTTATCTCGCTGTATCGCTTCGATGAGCAGTTCAGGAACCATTCGACCTTGGCGACTCGGAAGGATACTTAGCTCGTCCTGCTCAAAACCGGCAGAAAAACAGGCCTTACCGACACAATGATGGGCCTGATCGGAAACATATACCCGCCTCTTACCAACAGGTGCTCGTACTGTTTCCCGCGCGGCAATCACAGCCGAAAAGATAGCGAGGGAGGATCCACTTGTGATCCATGCGAAAGCTTCTTTTGGCCAACCGACGAGTTCTTTGATCCAAAGAAGTGCCTCTTCTTCGAGCTCAACACAAGCAGGAGCAGTGGCATAAGTACCCGTGTAGGGATTTATCATCATGGCTAAGGCCTGAGCCAAAGGAGCAATGGGATTAGCAGCTCCTGCGACATAGGCTAGATAGCCTGGATGCCCAACAATCTCGACCCTCCCCTCGAGGCGTTGCTGGAGTTCTTTGAGGGCAGCTTTTAAAGAGGTTTCCTCCGTCTGCAAGGGAAACAGCTCACGAGCTGCTTGTCCTGAGATTTGGCCTCCAGGAACTTTGCTTGCGAGATTATCCCACCAAGCCTGCATCTCCTGACCAAAGAGCTGCCAAGCTTCATGGAACTCTTCACTCGTCCACTCAAATTGAGAGCGATCCTTACTCACTTGATCCTTCTCCACATGCTCACATGTACATCATCGATTTGGGCCTGATGTGGTCCACTGCGTTCAAGGTGGAGTGCTCGCCTTTCGTCTAGCAGCTGAAAGCCATCTCCCAAGTAATCGGCAAGATGGTTACTGTCAGCCGTAAGCCACAGACTGCGAGGCGTTTTTCTCTCTTCAAAGTGAAAGCTATCGATGAGAATCAACACTCCACCGACTTTTACCAGTCCCCGTGCCCCTCCCATGCGGGCGAGCAAACCTTTCGGCGATGGCAGATGACTTAGAATGCGTCCTGCTGAAATCAGATCGAAGTCCATGAATTCTGCAGGCAAACTCCCAGCGTCACATTGTCTCCACTCGAGATGCAACAGACGTCTATCATCGAGACGAATAGTCTTATTTGCATCGTAGGGGCAGAAAATATAGCCGTCCGCTTGCCATTTTTTAGCGATAGAAAGCGCCTCTAGCGAAAGATCGACTCCCAGCACTCGCTCAGCAAACTCAGAGAGTCGATAGCTCATACCACCTGTACCGCAACCGATATCTAGAGCTTTGACCACAGGAGGTATCACATGTTTTTGCAAAAGTTTGGGAATCAATTCACAAGTCGTCTCTTTGATTCCAAGGCCAGGGAGTGCCACTTCCTCCACCGGCGCCATGGATGACCAAGCTCGATAGTGTAGACGTTCGAGTTCGTGCTCCTCTTGCTCTGCCTCGCCCATTCTGATCCGCCCTACACAGCCTTCATTGTGAGCGCGCAGCGGATCCACGATCCGAAAGCCTGCATGCTGAAAAAAGTGGGGTCGAAAGTGAAAGCGAGCAAATGGGCTTGCCTCATCACCAGCGCTGATAAAACTTCCACCCTGTATCATCTGATGTTTGCCATCAAAGCAAGGCGTGCTGAAATCATCATAGAGCGGGTGCACTTCAAAACCAGACAGCGGATAAAAATGATCCGCTAGCCACTGCCAAACGTTACCATAGATGTCGTTGACCGATAGGGGCCCCGCGCGATCAACGGGCGCTTCACTCCCCCAGCGCAGAGAGTGGAGAAGAGACACGTCTTGAGCAAAACGACTCCAGCCCTCCGGTGAGATCCGATCCTCCCTGCCCCCATATTGCTGAGCAAAGCGAGCATGCTCGGCTTCCGTCAAGAGCCTAAGGGGGTGCGCACTCTCCTCTTTGGCACTCAGCCAAGCAGCAAAGGCCTCGGCCTCATGAAAATTCACGACCACTGGCCAATCCCAAGGCATACTCACCAACTCAAAAAGGGTACGGAGGACATACTCAT
>JACCDP010755940.1_pt1 | contig 15769 bp, 18 predicted proteins | sample 7445841 | NCBI WGS metagenome assembly JACCDP01 (sample SAMN15323441, study PRJNA562643) | freshwater metagenome | isolation source: river surface water | place: USA:Blue River Watershed | collected 2017-08-17 | reverse complement strand
GTGAAATTGGTAGACACGCTAGACTTAGGATCTAGTGCCGTGAGGTGTGCGGGTTCGAGTCCCTCCATCCGCACCAAATAGGTCTCGTGAATTCGGGGCCTTTTTTTTTGAAAATAAAACACAAAAAATATGAATGTAATTCGTCAAGACGTTGATGCATTAAATGGGTTACTTATCGTTGAAATTGAGCCGAATGACTATGCCCAGAAGGTGAAAAATCAGCTTGAAAAATACCGTAAAACAGCCAAGATCCCTGGATTTCGTCCCGGTCATACGCCTCTGGCCATTGTTGAAAAACGCTATGGGAAAGCGGTATTAGCTGAAGAACTTAACCAACTCGCCAACGATGGCATCAACCGGTTCATCCGTGAAAACAAATTGGAAATCCTGGGTAATCCTATCCCCTCTGAGCAACATGCATTGGAAGGATCCTTTGACCAACCGGCCAACTTCAAATTTACCTTTGAAATCGGAATGCCGTCTTCCTTTGATTACGAATCGGTGCTTAAATCCGGAGTAGAATACCACACTGTAAGGGTGGACGATAAACTCATCGATCAACAAATCGAAGACCTTCGCCGTCGCTATGGGAAAATGATGAATGCGGAAGAAGTGGGCGAAAAGGATTTAGTGGTTGGTACGTTTGTTGAAACCAATGAAGCCGGCGAAAAAGTGGAGGGTGGCATTCAACATAATACAACCCTATCTTTGGAGTTTTTAACCCAACAAGAAGGGGCTAAGGACCTGTTGGGCAAAAAAGCAGGTGATTCCGTACGCTTGGATCCAACCCTGGTGTCAAAAGACGCTGCTGATAAGGCTTCGCTTCTTGGATTAACGGAAGACACCCTGCCCGAAAACACCGAAAATTTTAACTTCGAAATCACCGAAATCAAACGGATGGAGATGGCTGAATTGAACGCAGAGTTCTTCGAAAAACTGTTTCAAAACGGCGAGGTTTCGGACGAAAAAGCGTTGAAAGAACGCGTTAAAAAAGACCTCGAAGGCATGTTCGAACGCGACGCAGATCGAATGCTTACACGCAAAGTTTACGAACAGTTGCTTAAAGACGTTTCGATCCAATTTCCTCAAGAATTTTTGAAACGATGGATTAAACTCAGTGCTTCATCGCCCATCAGCGATGCGGATATTGACAAAGAATTCGACGACTATTTGAAATCCTTGAAATGGCAATTGATTCAATCCAAAATTTTCAAAGACAGCAACACGCAGCTGGTTTTTGAAGAAGTCATGGCCTTCACCAAAGGACTGATCGTGAGCAATTATGCCCAGTACGGTCTTCCTGCACCCGAGGACCAAGAATTGGAAGCCTCAGCGCGCGAATTGCTCTCTAAAAAAGAACAGGCCAACAACATTTACGATCAATTAGCGGAAGTAAAGCTGACCCAGTTCTTTAAGACCCATGCCAGCCTGAAGATGAAACCGCTATCGTATGATGATTTCGTTGCAGAAATGCGCAAATAATTGCCTAGTGGGGTGTTTTTTAAAAAAAAATTAAGCCACGAACAACATCCGTCGTTGTGGATTGTTTTACCTTTGAATTAATTAATAAAACTTAAAATTATGTCTGTTATCGTAGGAAAAAAAGCTCCTTCATTTAGCGCTGCCGCTGTTGTTAATGGGGGCGAAATTGTTAACGATTTTTCCTTGGATCAATACCGTGGAAAAAACCATGTTTTGTTCTTCTTTTATCCCAAAGATTTTACGTTTGTATGCCCTTCCGAATTGCACGCTTTTCAAAACGCCCTCAGCGAATTCGAAGCACGAGGTGTAAAAGTTGTGGCTTGTTCAACCGACACCCAAGAGTCGCACTGGGCTTGGTTGCAAACACCCAAAAACAAAGGGGGAATTGAAGGAGTAAAATATCCCATTGTTGCCGATACCACCAAAACCATTTCGGAAGCTTACGGAGTACTTGCCGGAGAATACGAGTACGATATGGACGGTACGCTAACGGCAAATGGACCAATGATCGCTTACCGCGGCTTGTTCCTTATCGACAAAACCGGAACGGTGATGCATCAGTTGGTTAACTTCTTCCCGCTTGGAAGAAACGTGGACGAAGCCCTTCGCATGGTTGATGCTCTGCAGTATTTTGAAGAGCACGGTGAAGTTTGCCCAGCTAACTGGCAAAAGGGAGATGCCGCAATGAAGCCAAGCTTTGAGGGCGTCGCCGATTATTTGTCAAAACACTAATTACTTCGTAATTAAGCCACTGTAAGCCCGAAATTTTCGGGCTTTTTTTTTGACCCGAGGCAACGCGAAAATAAGCCCTTCGTTATGGCTGATAAGAAACCCTAAATTTTACGGCCATGAAAAAACTAATCTACCTCTGCGTGATGGTGGCAGGAGCCTCTTTCGCTCAAAAAAACTCGGTGAGCATCTCAAATGCGGATTACGACCAATTGAAAAAAAGCGGTCAATTAAATCCCGGAACCGTGTATCAACTTACCGATTTAGTGGGCCCGAATAACCTGAAACCCGATGCTTCAAACAGCAAAAATGCCCTTTGCGGATGCATGCTGACCTTGGACAACACCTACACCTTGGCGATGGCTCCTAACGACGATGGATCATCCAACTACATCCAGCTTCCCTTCAGTTTTGATTTTTACGGGACCCAATACGACAGCGTTATCATCAACAACAATGGGAATATTTCGTTTTTAGCACCGTACTTCGAATATACAGCGAACCCATTTCCCGACCCAAGCTACAACATGATTGCTCCATTTTGGGGAGACGTTGACACCCGTTCCCTGAACGGAGGGAACGTATGGTACAAAGTTACCAACGACGCATTAATTGTTATCTGGGATCATGTAGGGTATTATGCTATGAACGATAACCTCACCAATACCTTTCAGTTGGTAATCTCCAACGGTCAAGATACCATCATTCATGGCAACAACAACATTTCGTTTTGCTATGGCGACATGCAATGGACCACGGGGGACGCCTCTTCGGGTCTTGGGGGATTTGGAGGATTTGCCGCCACCGTTGGTGTAAACATTGGCAACGGCGTAGACTTTTTCCAAGTGGGTCAATTTGATGCACCGGGAACTGGATTTGACGGACCCTATGCGTTTCCCGATCAAGTGGATTTCTTAGACGATCAAGAGGTGTACTTCGATGTTGCGGGAATGAACGCCGCCAACATCCCACCGTTGGTAATCAACAGCAACATTTGCGACACCATCGATGTGTATACTGGCGACACGCTTCACAAAAGCATGAACCTCGCTCAATTTACCTTATCCCTCATGACACCGGAATATGGACAAGTGCTTTCCTACGATATATCAAGCGATGCACCGACCGGATTTAGTTATACCGAAAGTGTTGGTAACGATGATTACATTGCTTTGGAATGTTCTTTTGATGCTCAGGGACTTCAAGAAGGCATGTATCATATTTTTGTCAACGCTTCCGACAACGGATTACCCGCCGAAAATGTCTCGATTTCGATACCTGTGAGGGTGCATCAAGGCCAAGCGGCAGGTATTCAAACCCAAACCATTGCAGGGTTACAGGTTTACCCCAACCCTTCCAACGGAGCCATCACCCTTACTGCACACGAAGAATTGCAACGTATTTCGTTGATTTCCATGAGCGGAAATGTGGTTTTGGAGCGAACTTTGAACGGATTTGAAACCGAAATCAACCGCATTGCACCGGGATCATATCTACTTCGCGCAGTAGACCGCAACGACGCTGTGCAAACCTTGCGTTTGGAGGTTTTACCCTAAGGTGAGAACCACGAAAAACTTAAGCCATCGGAAACGGTGGCTTTTTTTATGCTGCTCGAATAACAATTCAATGTGGAAATCTAATGGTTGAAATGGAAATTGCGACGGCCCTTAGGAAGTAAATTAGCCTAAAAAAAATACGCAGTAATGAAAAAAAACCTCACCAATGCCGTCTCGACCTTATTCCTAACCTGCCTCAGCCTGTTCGTTCATGCACAAAACAGCATGGGTGGCGATGCCAACGTTGCTCCTGATGCAGGTAAAGTTCAAAAAGTAGCAGAAGTTTCCGCTTTTGATTTCTTATTAAAGGGAGGGGTGTTTTTAATACCCATTGTACTCTTATTGTTTTACACTTTATATGTCATCATTGAGCGGTATTTGTACATCAAACGGACCACAAAATTCGATGCAAAAATCATTGACAGCATTCGACCACATATGGCCAAAGCTGCTTACAAAGACGCGTTATCGATCCTCCAAAGCAACGACACGGCCTACGCATCGGTAATCAAAGAGGGCATATCAAGCGTTGACTCCGATGCAAAGCAACCACAAGTAGAATCCAACATGGAAAAAGTGGCCAACATTGAAATTGGTAAAATGGAGAAGAATTTGGGGCACCTCGGTCTAATTGCAGGTATTGCTCCCACCCTTGGTTTCATTGGAACCATTTCGGGGGTTATCAAAATATTCTATTCGATATCCATTACCGAAAATGTATCCATTGGTAACATCTCTGGAGGACTCTACGAGAAGATGATATCATCTGGGGCAGGATTAGTGGTTGGAATCATAGCCTTTGCAGGCTATCACCTCTTAAACGCACTCATTGATGCTTACGCTTTAAGAATCCAACAGCTGAACATGGAATTCATTAAATCTTCCCAATCCGCATCCTAAGCCATGGCCATCAAAAGAAACAAACGATTCCACATGGAGGTTGCCACAGGAGCGCTGAGCGACATCATGTTTTTCTTGCTTTTGTTTTTCCTGATCATTTCCACCTTAGCGAATCCCAACGTGATTAAGGTGCCATTACCGGAATCCAAAACGACTTCCAAGACCAACAAGCAGCACTTGACCTTGACGGTAACCGCCGAAAAAAAATATTATTTGGACAAGGACGAAGTAGCCTTCAACCAATTGGAAGCGGCTTTAATTGCCAAGACCCAGGAACTGAACGACAACACGGTTGTATTGCGCATACCTTATGACTCTCCGGTTCAAGACTTAGTAGATTTGTTAAGGATTGGAATGGACAATAACTTGAAGGTCATTATCGCTACGAAAGGCGAAAACTAATACGCTTTACACCAAGCGGTATTCCAGGTAGGCAATTACAGCTTCACATTTTGCGATGCTTTTCTTTTTTCGAACCATCATTACCGCGGAAGGAATATTGATGAGCAGAATGGCCATCACATACCACCAGTAGAAATACAAGGAGGAATAGATTATTGCGCCACAAATGCTCAAAGCAAAACAGGTATGGACAACACGCAGGTTTTTTCGATCAGCGCTAAGGATCTCTTTCAATTCATTGATGAATGCTCTTTTTTCAAAACAATCGAGGGAATCAAAATGATCAATAAGGGAAAAGTGCTTGGGAATGGTCGGCAGTGTAGCAGGGGGGATTTCGGACATTGTTTTTTTCCACAAAATGCACAAAACTGGAACGGTTACAATGGTTCAACTTGCTTTCGCAAGTTGAACCAGTATTTTGTGGGCGCCGCCATTTATCAGGCCCCACATGTATTGAAGGTGAGTGGGGTTGGTTAAGGAGTACATGGCTCTCCTTATGTTGGTTGGGGAGGAAAGGGTCTTCAGAAAGGTTAAACTTCCTGACTTGTCTAGCTCAAAAAAAACAAGGGTGCCTTTTTCTGAAGGCAAGGACGCGCAAAGGCTTTTCCAGTGGTCGAAGGTAGCCTCTTGGCTTAGTTGGTTTTCGTAGGACCAACCGGTTTTGTTGTTAGGGTTTACAGTAGTTTGAACTTTTTTAAGGACGGGAAAAAAGTACATTTCAGTACCGGAAACGGTGTTCATCATACATTAAAATTTAGGGTTAATAAAAAACAGGGACAACAAAGGATAAAAAAAAAGAAGTGTTGATAAGGGCCATAGGGTATCAACCAGCATGTCAAAGAGCATCCGTTCCGAGCCAACAAGGCAAGGCAAAGCCAATAAAGATTGGCTTAATAAATTTTCGCTTTTATAATGGGAATAGTAAACCGATACGGTTATGACATAATCAAATATATTGAATGATTTTGAATAAAAAAAATCTTTTTGGGACTTTTTTGACGGAACATCGCAAATTTCCTTGATTTGCGTTGTGGAAATTTATTTGGCAAGAAATAAAAATAGTGTAACTTTGCAGTCCATTTATGGGCTGGTACCTTAGCTCAGTTGGTAGAGCAAAGGACTGAAAATCCTTGTGTCCCTGGTTCGATTCCTGGAGGTACCACATGAACAAAGCATAAACCCCTGTTTAACATTGAGTTAGGCAGGGGTTTTGTTTTTACTATTTAACTACAAATAATTCTTTTGGGTGATTTGCGTTAACACCACATGTTTACTGTATATGTTTTATATTCCAAGACTATTCAAAAGAAATACACAGGTTTTACGCAAGATCTTGAAAGAAGAATTATTCAACATAATCAAGGGTTATTAGGTAAATATACCAAAGGAAAAGGACCCTGGGTATTAATTTATTCGGAAACATTTCAGACAAAAACGGAAGCGATTGTGAGGGAAAAAGAACTCAAAACGGGAAAAGGTAGAGATTTCATTAAACATACTACGGGTTTCTAACTCCTTGTGTCCCTGTGCGCCGCGGCGCACGATTCCTGGAGGTACCACATGAAACCCTGACCGAAGCGTCAGGGTTTTTTGTTTTCTAAACAAGCTATTCGTAACGAAACTGCCTTTCCAACATTAACCATTAGACGGTTACTTTTTAATTTTTCGTATGAAGCACTGATACCTCAACACATAAAAACCAACCCTTATGAAACGAGTTGTCATGCTTGCCCTTATTTTTTGGGTAATACCTGTTAATAGCCAAGAAACTAACCCAACACCTCAAGAAGCAGTGTGCATTATTGGTTCTCATTCCATTTACAACGAAAAGAGCCTAGTACAAATGGAGAAAATTGCTGCGCTTCTTGAAAGCAAAAACTTCAAAGTACATCGGTTTTACGACCCCAACAACGAATGGGAGGCGATTAAAAAAGCGGCACTCAATGCTGCTCTTTTTATTTACCGAGGACACGGCACACACTTGGGAATCGATGGTGGGTTCGGTGGAATCGTGATAGATAAATTCATTAGCGGAGAAAAAATATCAAAAGAACTAACCTTCAACTTGAATCCGCTCGTCATTTTTGTGTCGGCTTGCGGAGGAGCGGGTTCTTCCGCGGGTGATGATCATGACATTGGGGTTGATGAAGCCAAAACACGCGTGCTCGGATCGGCGCTGCCTTTTCTGCTCGCGGGAGCTCAAGGATATTACGCCAACAATTACGGAGATGGCGCCCATATTTTCCTTCAGCAATGGCTCGAACAAAAAAACTTGGAAACCTGTTACACGAATTCCATGTATTCATGGTGTACGGTCCAAGCCCATGAACCCGTAGAAGATGAGCGCATCGCTTCGTCCTTTAAAATAGCCGTATCCTCGAGTCCCGATAATGCGGTAAGAACGCTTACGACCACCACCAACGGGATTAGCTCCACCCAAAAGATTGTACGGGAATTTTCCTATAGCATTGCTTATCTTGGGAATCCTGAACTCACCTTCGATCAGACCTTAAAAAAAGCAAATCTGGTTGCAAAACACTGAACCAAAACTCGGGTCCATTATCGCTGAAATGTACCGATTTGCATCTGCTTGAGTTTAATCCTTAACAGTACAAACCACTTCCCTTTGAAAACAACCCTTTTCCAAAACCTTCCACGAATCATGAAAACCCTAACGGGGTTGCTATTCCTGCTGCATGGATCCTTACACTACGCCCAAACGTTGGTGGTTGAACTGTACGAAAAACAAGATTTTGTGGCCTATAGGAACACCAGCATTGATTCTACGTTAATGCGTCCGGACTATCTGTCGGAAATCGACCGTTCCAAGACCAAGTACGTTTTTGACTTAACGGAAAAAACGTCTGCCTTCTACCGAGAGGACGAGTTTACGAGCATCCTGCCTATTGCCTTTGAGAAAATATCCGACAACCTACTGCAGGTTCAGATTTTGCAAGAAGGCCTCGATTATGGACTGTTAATTAACCTCGACCCCGCGCAAGAAAGCGTCCTGTGGTATGGGTTCTCTGAATTCACCACAACCGTAATGAAGGCGCACCAATTCAAACTGTTTAAATGCGGTTAAATTCGGACTTATCCCATTAAAAATCAATCAAATTACGAGCTATGTTCTGTCGTCCAATACAATCTCCAACATATGAAAACCGTCATTATATCCTTGATCTTTGTGCATTGTCTTCCGGCCTTTAGCCAAAAAATTATCCTTGAAGTGTATGAGCGTCAAGAAATGAGATGCTTTCGAAAAACTACCCTGGATTCGGTGCTCTCACTCCCCGATGCGGTGTTCGAAACCGATACCGTGGATACGCGTTACGTTATCGACCTCGACGAAAAAACGTCCACCTATACCCGTTTTAATGATGCCAACTTTATCAGTGTGCTGCCCATTGCTATCGAACAACACGGAAACGAAATGATCCAAGTGCACATTTTAGAAGACGCTTTTGATTACGGTCTATTCCTCAACCCCATCAAGGAAAACGCTCTTTGGTATTGGTATGATAAGGATATGACGACGGTTAAGAAAATCACCCAATTCCGTTTTGTGAAAAGTTCGTGAAGCTTTTCATTACCTTTATCCCATGCAAACCAACCCGGTTTTCGTGATAGATGGCGGGAATACCCATATAAAACTTGGGGTATTCAGCCTAGGTAATTTAACCTCCGTTCATCGTTGTTCTTCCGCCCAAGAAATGGGAGCCATGCTAACTCCAGAAAGTACGGTGGTAATGGCCAACGTTGGAAGTCAAGAAATGTCTTCCGAATGCCAACGAATGGGTTGTGAAATCTATTCCCTGGATCCCCTCGGAAAGTTGCCCTTTGCAAACCGCTACCTAACGCCAGCATCCCTGGGAATCGACCGGCTTTGCAACGTTGCTGCCGTTCACGCTTTGCATCCCAAGCAAAACGTATTGGTGGTGGATGCCGGAACGTGCATCAAGTTTGACCTCATCAACGCCAACAGTGAATACTGCGGGGGCTCCATTTCACCGGGCATTGCGCTGCGCTATCGAAGCTTGAACGAGCACACTGCCAACCTGCCCTTGCTTTCCCCAGCTGCATGGGAGCTGCTTGGAGTAAGTACCGAAAAAAGCCTTCACAGCGGCGTCATGGGAAGTGTTGTGGCAGAAATTACATGGCGCCTTCAAGAATATCGAAACCTTTATGAAACTTTAACGGTCTACCTTACCGGTGGTGATGCGCATTATTTTGATATGGGCCAAAAAAATAGCATCTTTGTCGACGAAAATTTAACCCTCAAGGGCATTTATGCACTCTACCTTTTTCAAAACCCTTAAAGGGACCTTCATCTTTGGAATTTTTCTATCCGTTTTTGGTCAGCAAAGCGTATCGCATCCGCTTAGTTCCTACGGAATAGGTGATTATCAATTAAGCGATCACGGGATTTATTCCGCAATGGGTAACGTCCAAGTACCCTTTATCGATTCTTCGCACTTGAACTTTTTGAATCCTGCTTCTTACAGTGCTTTAAGTAAAGGCAACACGCTCTTCTCCCTCGGCGTGAACCAAAGGACCTCTTTTCTAAGTCAAGGTAACGAACGAATGGTGCGATCCACCGGCAACTTAAACCAGCTTGTTTTAGGTTTTAAACTAAAACAGCGCATGGGGATGGCGTTGGGAATTACCCCTTATGCCGCCAAAGGGTATTCCCTCAGTGAAAAAATCTTCACCGGTGTAGACTCGCTTTTGAACAGTTATGAGGGTTCTGGCTACGTCAACCGAGTATTCTTAGGGTACTCTTATGCTCCAATACAAACCAAAAACACCTTGTTAAGCCTTGGTGCCAATGGAGGATATTTATTTGGAGGGCTCCGAGATCAACGCAGCAGTCAGTTAATCCAAGGCACCACCGCGTCGGGAGGGCTTTACCAAGAAGACTTACAGATTTCAGCGATTAACGCTGAATTTGGCCTGGCTTTTTCCCAAAAAATAGGCTCGCGTTATGAGCTTAAATTGGGAGGAACGTACGCTCCGAACATGAAACTCGCAGGCGATTTACAGAGCGTTTTTTACAGCGCAAGCAACTTGAACCTTCCATCTTCTTACGACACGTTGAATTCACAACAGTTCAGCGGTCATGTAGTACAAGGTCAGCGCATTGCGGTAGGGTTGATGCAACAGCTGTACCTTCGCGAGCGATCTCGAAAGAACAAAACCAAGCATCCTCAACTCAATGTAATGATGCAGTATTCTCAACAAGCACAAAACGATTACCTTTTTACAGGAAGCAATTACGATTCCTTGGGTAGTTTTGCATCGAATACCTCGCTTTATCAAATAGGTATAGAATTCCGACCGGAACGCTTCCTTTACGAAAATCTGGCAACCTTGGGGTTCTTCGACAAATTCAGCTACCGCATTGGAGGATTTTACGGTCAACTCCCCTATTTTGATGCTACGGGCAGCGCATTCAAAGCACAGGCTTTGACTTTTGGTCTTGGAATCCCAATTTTAGCCCAACAATCGTTGTCCTCGATTAATTTCTCATGCATTGTTGGCCAAAGGGGCACTTTCAAAACCGGAGCGCTCCAAGAAACCTTCATCTCCGTTCAACTGGGAGCAGTATTGGCTCCGGCAGGATTTGAACGATGGTTTAGAAAACGAAAAATGGATTAATGCGGCTTTTGCTCCTTCTTTTCTTTTTGCCGTGCATCATTTCGAGCTGCGTCAACAACATGGAAGACGTCAAACGCATTAGTTTCAATAAGAACACCCCTGATGAAGTAATGGTGGACTTTAATATGAACTACAGCGAATCCGGTTCTGGAAGGATTAGCGTATATGCCGCCTTTTCGGAGAGTTTTCGAAATCCGGTACACCTTACCCAATTGAAAGACAGCTTGCGGGTAACTTTTTATTCGGAAACTGGGGAAGCAGTATCGACACTAACGGCCAAATACGGAACCATTAACCATGCAAAAAACGAAATAATGATCCGAGACTCGGTGCGCTTTTACCATTTCAAAAAACAGCAATTATTGAAAACGGAACTGCTCTATTGGCATCAAAAAGACAGTACGGTGAGCACCGATAAAGCCGTTTACATCACCAGCCCTAAGGGAAATTTCACCGGAAAAGGATTGAATGCACGTCAAGACTTTAGCCGTTATGTGATACTAAAACCGGAAGGTTCGGTGGTGATTGAAAAAGAAAACGAATTAAACTAATACCCTCATGAAAATTTACAACCTCGTGATGTCCTATTTTTGGCTTGCAATTGCTTTAGGGAGCTTTGGTGTGGTAACCTACAACGGATTCACCCTCGGATTCGACCGCTGGGCAAGTTATTACGTATTTACTGTCATTGCCTTGGGCATGTTTTTTATGAAAAAATGGATGATGCAACGGACAGAAAAACACGAAGCATTTTTAAAAGAACAAGCACAAAAAAAGAACCAAAACCTGTAACTAATTGTTAAGTATATTGTCTTAACCATGGTGCGAATACTTCTTTTTTGTTGGGCTTTTTTTACGGTACTTTTGGTACAAGGCCAACGCTTTTTGAAGGGCACGGTAAAGGACAAGGAGAAACGCATCATTCCTTACGCCAAAATTTACGTCAAAAACGACCCCACGCTGCGCACGGTTTGCGACGAAAACGGATATTATGAAATGGGGTTAATGCCCGGAGAGTATTACCTGGTGGTAACGGCCATGGGATACGAGGACCGTGAGTATTATCTAGGAATGGGAGACGCAGACGTCGTTAAAGATTTTCAGCTTTATCCGCCCAACCTTAAAACCGTAGAAGACGTCGTGGTTTCGGTAAAAAAATCGAATCCTGGCAGGGAAATCATGCTGAAGGTGGTGAATAAACGGGACAGCATCAATCCCTGGAACCGTCCCCATCAAGTCAGTGTTTACATCAAAGCGTCGGAGAAGTTGGATTTTAAATCCTCGGGGAAATCCAAGGAAAAAGAAAACGATGAACCCAATTTCGATGCCAAGCAGGACAGCCTTCTTAAATCCATGAACTTGGTGGAAGTTCAATTAGAGCGTTCCTTTGCACCGCCCAACAAAGTGAAAGAAGTCCGAAATGCCTATGAAGTGCATGGCTCATCGCAAAACCTGTACTATACCACGACGGTAAAAAGTAATTTTAACTTCTTTGAGAACTTATTGCACCTAGACGATTTGCATGAAACCCCGGTAAGTTCACCCATTTCAATCCCAGGGATACTTTCATACCGTTACCGCCTTGAAGAGAAGTATGAAGAAAACGGGCGCATGATTTCAAAAATCAAAATCATTCCTAGAAATACGGCAACCACTACCCTCGAAGGTTATATCTGGGTCATTGATACCCTTTGGATGGTCCAAAAACTCTCGCTCACCATGAACAAAGGGAATTTGTTGGTATACGACCATTTTCAAATCGAGCAAACCTTTAGCCATCCGGGAGATTCGATGTGTGTGTTGGAAAAACAAGTGTTAACTTACGGGGTCAAGTACAAAAACGAAACCTCCAAAGCGAGTACGGTTGCCTTGTTCAGCAACTACAATTTCACTCCAAAGTTCCCAGCTAAGTACTTCTCCACCGAATTGGCAGTAACGGAACAAACGGCATATGAAAAAGACAGCAGTTATTGGAACGGAATACGCGAAATTGGCTTAAGCGATGAAGAACGCAGGTATATTTTCCTGAAAGACAGCATCGAAGAGGCGCACAACAAGAAAGAATACCTGGATTCGGTAGATGCCGTATTCAATAAAATTACCATACTCAAAGTGTTGTGGTTTGGAGTGGATCATAGAAACCGGGTAAAAAAACAACAGTTCTCCTTCGGTTCATTGGCGGAATTTGTTCAACCGATTGGCATAGGCGGACCTCGAATTGCCCCCAATTTCGGGTATTTCAAAAAATGGGAAAATCAGCGTACCTACGATTTTTACGTGAGGTCCTCCATTGGTTTTTTAAACAAAGATCCCAAAGGGGTAATTTGGAACCGATACCGCTTCGATCCCTTCCATCAAGGCGATGTAACGGCATCGGTCAGCCATGAATTTGACGTTATTCGCGGCTTTGATGCGATAACACAAATCTATCGCCGAAACAACTTCATCGAAGCGACCACCCTTAGGGCCGGGGTTAACTACGAATTGTTCAACGGATTGTATGTGGGGGCTGACCTCAATTTTGCCATTCGGAGGAGTTTAAAGGATTTTAAGTTCTTAGAGCTCACCGATGCCTTCATACCCAACGACAGTGCCATGGTTTTCGATCCTTATAATGCTAGCTTGGTTTCCTTCGAGTGTTCCTACGTGCCCCAGCAAAAATACATGCGCGAACCTTACCGCAAGGTGGTTCTGGGTTCGGCTTGGCCAACCTTCAGTGTGTATTATCGAAAAGGGGTCAAAAACTTGTTTGGAAGCGTCATTGATTACGATTATTTAAGCTTTGATATTCGGCAAAACTTCAAACTTGGATTGCTTGGAAACAGCAGTTACCGCGTTGCAACAGGTACCTTTTTGAGCATGCGCGACGTCCGCGAGCCTGATTTAAGATACCAACGCCGTTCGGATCCTATTTGGTTTTCCAACCCGCTGTATTCCTTTCAAGGTTTAGATACCACGCTTCCGACCAAGAGTTGGGTGCATGAAGCGCATTTCGTCCATCACGACAATGGAGCGATTCTCAATAAAATCCCTTTCATGAAGAAAACACGTATCGGGCTTGTCTTTGGCGGAGGGGCAATGTACGTTCAAGAACACGATTACCAGCACTACGAATTGTTAGCAGGCCTGGAAAGGAATTTCAAGTTATCACGGCGAAGGTTGCGCGTCGGGGTTTACGGCTGCGCTTCAGATGGCAATAAAACCGCTCCGAGAATGGACTTTAAAGTCTCCTTTGCCATCCTGGATGACCGCAGCATGAAGTGGAATTTTTAATCTTGAGTCTCTGATTTGCGGGAACGAAAGGTGAAAATGCTTTTTCGCTGAATCCACAGCAGCAGTCCTACTCCCACCGAAATGCAGGAATCTGCAACGTTCCAGATGGCAGGAAACACGGGGCTATCGCCCAACCACGGAACCCAACTTGGCCAGTACGCATCAAACTGAAACATATCAACCACGTTCCCATAGAGAAAACCTCGGTTGCGAACTTCGACGGCATAGCTGATCCCGTATTGCGTGCAAGGCATCTTGATCCCACTTCCCTGCATTTGATTGAAGGATTCGCAAGGGTTGAATGGAAAAATAAAATCGTAAAACATGGAATCCAGAAGGTTACCTGTTGCTCCAGCAAGAATCATCGATAACGCTATCAAAGAAAAGTTGGTTATTCCCTTTTTGATTTCGAGCAGGATGTAATAGGTAATTCCTCCGATGGCTAAAATCCTAAAAACACTTAAGGCAATTTTGCCATAAGCCGAAGATCCTAGGGTTGTACCGAAGGCCATTCCCGGATTTTCGATGTAGTGCAATGCAAACCAATTCCCTAACAGGTAGCGGGTTTCGTTGGGTTGAAAGGTCCATTTGATGTACCATTTCATGAGCTGATCCGCGAAAATTAGCCCCACAACCACCCCTATAAGTAACCAATGCTTTTTACTCACGGCTTGTTTTGAGCGTTTTTAGCATCAATCGTGGTGGTAGCATGAGGCACTAATCGAAGGCGCTCCTTGGGAATTAATTTCCCGGAAACACGGCAAACACCGTAGGTTTTGTTTTGAATTCGTACCAAGGCCGCCTGGAGGTTCTGAATGAACTTCTCTTGCCTTGCCGCTAGTTGAGCCACTTCTTCACGGGAAAGGGTATCCGAACCGTCCTCCATCATGTTGAAGGTTCGACCGGTATCATCGGTCCCATGGTTGTCGTTGTGCGATAACGAATTCTTGAGCAGGTTGTAATCTACTCGAGCGTCTTCTAGTTTTTTATTAATTAACGCTTCAAATTCCTTTAACTCTGCTTCGGAATAGCGTGTTTTTTCAGCTGCCATAGTGGTATTTTCAAAGAGGTCAAATATAAAAAAATAACAAAAACCGTAAGCGTTATCTTAAAAAGTAATTGAATCATTTCACTGCCTTTTTTTACCTTCGTAACATGTTGCGCCTGTTCAACGACAACAAGCCTTATGTCTTGTTCGTTCTCCCCTTCTTGCTAGCCGGTTTTTACACGTACCATTTCATGGTGGAAGGATCAGGTGTATCGCATCCGATTTCCATGGGTCTTTGGGGTCGGCTCTCCTTGTCGGAAGCGGTACTTCCTTGGTGGATTGGCCTTGGGTTTTTGGTTCATTTAGTCCTTATTATTTCCTTAAATTTCATCTTTAATGAGGCAAATTTCTACGAGCGCAACAATTACCTCCCCTCCTTATTAAGCATGACACTGATGGTATCGATACAGGGTTATTTCGGATTTAACGCACTCCACTTGGCCTTTTTAGGACTGCTGCTATGCTGCCATCAAATGTTAAAACTGGACCAAAACATTCGAGCGGAAAAATACTTATTCAACGCTGCATTTTTTTACAGCCTTTCGGTGAGTTTCTTTCCTGCATTGATTTTTGGAATTCCTATTCTATATGTATTATCGTTCATTTTTAGACCCTTTTCGCTTCGAGAATTCATTGTTTTTTTATTAGGCCCCTTGGTTGTTTTCATTTATGTAGTTGCTTATCGAGCCTATTTTCAATACGGCGGGTTTTGGCAAGATGT
>JACCDP010393334.1_pt1 | contig 15773 bp, 14 predicted proteins | sample 7445841 | NCBI WGS metagenome assembly JACCDP01 (sample SAMN15323441, study PRJNA562643) | freshwater metagenome | isolation source: river surface water | place: USA:Blue River Watershed | collected 2017-08-17 | reverse complement strand
CTGGGCGAGGATGTATTTGAATATGTTCTGCGCAATAAGCGGGCCGAGTGGGCTGATTATTGCCGCCAAGTTAGCGCCTACGAACTAAACCGGTATCTGCCCGTCCTTTAAGCACCAAGACTTACTAATAGCTTCTCCATTCGAGTTATTTCACCGCTCTGAACTTCTTTGATGTCCGAAGCTAATTTACTGACTTCTGAGTTAGAGCTATCTTCAATCATTAAGACCATATGAAGCGCACCTTCATGATGAGCAATCATTCTTTTTAGCCAGTAAATATCGAAAGCTTCTCCATTTTTAGATTTTAGTGTTGAAAGTTCCTCGTCAGTGAGCATTCCGCCCATCCTTCCATCCATCATATGGTTCATATCGTGATTCATACCATCATCACCGAGCCAGGAATTCATCAATTTTATTTCAGAACTCTGTCCATCATAGATTTCTTGTGCCAACTTTAATAGTTCGGAGTTTTTACTTTTATCAAGAGCTAATAGCGAGATATCGACCGCTTGTTGATGATGAGGAATCATCATTTGGTAAAACATAATCTCGTTTCCCGGTTGATCAGTATTCGATTTATCCATTGCTGATTTGCCGTGATCACTGTGGTCCATGCCCATTTTTTGGTCATGTGACCCGCGCACATTATTTGAATCTTTTGAAAATCCAGAAACCGCCATCACGATTAGCGCAATTGTGAGTAAACCAATTATCCCTAGGAGTATTCCACTCTTTCTATCAATATTTACTTGCATTTTTTAGCCCCAATTTCATAAATTCTGCTGGTTCGAGACTATCACCGGTAGATGAGTTGCACCTCTGGAATCCCTGGGACTACCCTTGACCAAATGAATTTTCCAAAGCAAACGCCATCGACTATGCCGATCCATCGGTATGCGCCATTCATCCCTGTCGATTTAACTGATCGGACTTGGCCAACTAAGCGCATTGATGTTGCGCCTAAGTGGTGTTCAGTAGATCTTCGCGATGGCAACCAAGCGCTTATCGATCCAATGGATTCAACTCGGAAATTAGCGATGTTTAAGTTGCTTGTCGAAATGGGCTACAAGGAGATTGAAGTTGGTTTCCCAAGCGCATCGCAAACAGATTTTGATTTTGTTCGTAAAATTATCGAAGATGGCTTGATTCCAGATGATGTAATTATTCAAGTCTTAACGCAGGCCCGTGAACAACTTATTGCCCGCACCTTCGAATCGATAAAGGGCGCAAAGCAAGCAGTAGTTCATCTTTATAACTCGACTTCAACTTTGCAACGCCGGGTTGTCTTTGGTTTAGATAAAGAGGGTATTAAGCAGATCGCGGTTGAAGGCGCAAAGCTTTGTAAGGAATATGAGAAAACCGTTCCTGGAACGATTGTCTCTTACGAATATTCACCAGAGTCATACACCGGAACCGAACTTGAATTTGCAGTTGAAGTTTGTGATGCGGTCAATGATGTTTGGAAGCCGACCCCACAACACAAGACGATCATAAACTTGCCAGCAACTGTCGAAATGGCAACCCCAAATGTTTACGCCGATTCAATCGAGTGGATGCATCGCAACTTGAAGTATCGCGATTCCATCGTGCTCTCACTTCATCCACATAACGATCGTGGAACCGGAGTCGCCGCCGCCGAACTTGGATACATGGCTGGCGCAGATCGCATCGAAGGAACTTTATTTGGAAATGGTGAGCGCACCGGAAATGTTTGTCTAGTAACTCTTGGCTTAAATCTTTTTAGTTATGGCATTGATCCACATATTGACTTCTCTGATCTTGATGAAGTGCGTCGCACTGTTGAATATTGCAATCAATTACGTGTGCCAGAACGCCATCCATATGGAGGCGACTTAGTATTCACTGCATTTTCTGGTTCACACCAAGATGCAATTAAAAAAGGCTTCGAGCATCTAGAGAAAGATGCCAAGAACGCTGGCAAGCACGTTCATGAAATTACTTGGGCAGTTCCTTATCTTCCGATTGATCCAAAAGATATTGGGCGCTCATACGAAGCAGTTATTCGAGTGAATTCGCAATCAGGTAAGGGTGGAATTTCTTACTTAATGAAGAATGATTACCACCTAGATTTACCACGTCGCCTACAAATCGAATTTAGCCAAGTCGTTCAAAACCATACCGACGAACAAGGTGGCGAATTCAGTGCTGCTGACTTGTGGCGAATCTTTGAAGATGAATACTTACCTGCCGAGCAGAACAAGTGGGGCCGCTTTAAATTAAAGGCGCTTTCACAATCATCGAACCTTGATGAAGATGCTCAGCTAACTGTTCAACTTCTTGAAAAAGATGTTATGAAAGAACTTAGTGGTTCTGGCAACGGTCCAATCGCAGCCTTTGTAAATATTATGAATGCTTATCTACCTGAAGCAAATGTTCGGGTTCTAGATTATTACGAGCACGCACTTTCAGCTGGCGGCGATGCGAAGGCTGCGGCTTATCTTGAGTGCGAAGTTGCTGGGCGAATTTATTGGGGTGTGGGAATCGACCCAAGCACTACAACGGCTTCACTCAAGGCCGTCGTGTCTGCAGTAAATCGAGGCTTTCGCTCGTAATTATCGCTACGGTAACCACCGTGGCCGTCTATCGTGATCAAGCAATTGTTCTGCGCACCCAGAAACTTGGGGAAGCAGATCGAATAATCACCCTCTTTACAAAAGAACATGGCCGACTTCGCGCCGTAGCAAAAGGTGTTCGTCGCACAAAATCTAAATTTGGAGCCCGGCTAGAACCAACTTCATACGTCGATCTTCAGCTTTACTCAGGCAAAACTTTCGACATTGTTACGCAGGCCGAAGGCATCGAAAACTTTGGTGACGCCCTTGCCATGGATTACAAGAACTGGACGACAGCAAATTCAATTCTCGAAGCAGCAGAACGCTTCACGGAGAACGAGCACGAGCCCGCACTTCAACAATTCAACTTGGTCGTTGGTGCACTTCGCGCCCTTGCACACGGAACTTATGACTCTTCACTTATCTTGGATGCCTACTTACTTCGCTCACTTGGCGTAGCTGGCTTTGCGCCTTCGATGACAACATGTTCTAAATGTGATGAACCGGGTCCGCATAAGTATTTCTCATTAGTCGGTGGCGGCAGTGTTTGTGCAACGTGTAAACCATCGGCCGCAGCGACGCCATCTGTGGAAACTTTGGAACTAATGTCCAACTTAATGACCGGGGATTGGAACAACGCGGTCGAAAGTGATCTTCGTTCGCGCCGCGAAGCTTCGGGTTTGATCGCCGCATATTTACAGTGGCACATTGAACGGGGTTTACGAAGCCTGCCCCTTGTTGAGAGAATTTAACTATGGCAATCCCAAAGTTGAAACCCGAACAAATTCCAAACCATGTTGCCGTCGTAATGGATGGAAATGGTCGTTGGGCAAAGAAACGTGGGTTACCAAGAACTGCAGGGCATGAGGCCGGGGAAGCAGCGCTATTTGATGTCGTGCAAGGCGCAATTCAAATCGGAGTTAAAGAGTTAAGTGCATACGCATTTTCAACCGAAAACTGGCGCAGGTCACCCGAAGAAGTTAAATTCTTGATGGGCTTTAATCGCGATGTTTTACGGAGGCGACGCGATGAGATGAATGATCTCGGCGTTCGGATTAGATGGGTCGGTCGGCCACAGAGATTGTGGGGAAGCGTAATTAGTGAATTACAAGAGGCCGAAGAACTTACTAAGAAGAATAAAGTTCTAACGTTAAATATGTGTGTGAATTATGGTGGCCGAGCAGAGCTGGTGGATGCAGTTACCGAGATTGCAACTGAAGTAGCGAAGCGAAAGTTAAAGCCAGGTCAGATAACTGAAAAATTGATTAGCAAGCATTTATACAATCCTAAGATGAGTGATGTTGATTTGTTCTTGCGGTCATCCGGTGAACAACGGACCTCTAACTTTTTGCCATGGCAATCGGTTTATGCCGAGATGGTCTTCATGGATGTGCTCTGGCCAGATGTTGATCGACACACACTTTGGAAGGCTATTGAGATTTATGCGATGCGCGATCGCAGATTCGGTAAGGCTTAAATCAACATTTCTGGCATAAGCCAAAAATTTCGGCTGAATGTCCAACATCTCTAAAGCCATGTTCTTCCGCCATTGATTTAGCCCATTTTTCAATCGCACCGCCTTCGATTTCAACGGTGTCGCCACAACCCTTGCACACTAAATGATGATGATGACCGTCACCGCAAAGACGATAAATTGCTTCGCCATCTTCGCGACGCAAAAGATCCACGATCTTGTCATCTACAAGTGATTGCAGGGCGCGATAAACCGTTGTTAAACCAATCCCATCGCCTTCTCGACGCAGGATTTGATGCAACTCTTGAGCGCTTGCAAAACCACCAGTTCGCTCAAGAACTGCTATCAACTTAAGGTCAGATTTATTCATTCTCTGCGTGGTCGTGCTTCTCTGCGTGGTCGTGCTCTTCTTCGTGGTCGTGCTTATCTTCTTGATGTATCTCTTGGCCAGCTCCATGATTATGAGCATCTCCGGAATGAAGGTAAGCAACTAAGCCCCACATAATTAATACACCCGAAATAGTTGCAACCATGGTCAATCGTGACGAATGACGTGAATGTGCTTCAGGCAAGATATGCGAAGTCGCAAGGTAAATTACAATTCCCGAAAATGCAGCCAAATAAATAGCGATCACATTGTCACTTAGGACAAGGGTGCTACCAAGAGCAGCGCCGCTGATACGAGCCAAGGCATCCACACCAAGCAGACCAAAACTCTTTTTGCCCCAAAGACCAGATTTGATCATGAAGGAAACGGTGTTAAGTCCATCGCTAAATGCGTGAACAAGTAGTGCGACGAAAACCACTAGTCCTAAATCAGAGCTGACTTTAAATGCAACACCGAGAGCCAAGCCATCAAGGAAAACGTGGCCACCCATTGCGATTGCACCAAAGGCTCCTGCAAAATTATGTGAATGCTCGTGATCGTGGCCGTAATCTGATTCAGCTGGTTCGTGTGAACCAAAGATTCGTTCATAGAAGTGGAGAAGTAAGAAACCACCGATCAATGCAATTGAAACAACAGGGGCATGTAAGAACTCTTGGCTTCCAAGTTCAAAGACTTCAGGCAAGAGATCAAATGCAACGAGACCAAGTAAAAGTCCGGCTGATAGTCCAAGGACTAGATGTAGGCGATCTTTTGCTTTCAGGGCCAGAGCCCCGCCTGCAAAAGTGGATGCTGCGGTAAGTGCTGCGAGAATGATGGCTATGTTCATGTCAGGACAGTATCACAAAAATGGAAATGATTATCATTTCCATATCAAAGGCCAGAATCAGGCGTGTCAGGGCGTTAAACTTGGTCCACGATTGCAACGTTCGTTGCCTTTCGCCGACAGCCAGCCGGATGGAGAATTTAATGGCCGCAGATCGTTTAGAAACAATAGTTAGCCTTGCAAAACGTAGAGGTTTCGTTTATCCCTCATCAGAAATTTACGGCGGACTTCGCGCCTCATGGGATTACGGCCCACTGGGAGTCGAATTAAAGAACAATGTGAAGCGCCAATGGTGGCGTGCAATGGTTCAAGGCCGCGAAGATGTTGTTGGTTTAGATTCTTGCGTAATTCTTGCCCGTGAAGTTTGGGAAGCATCAGGTCACGTTGAGACATTTACCGATCCGCTAACCGAGTGCACCGAGTGCCACAAGCGATATCGCGCTGATCATTTAGAAGAAGCTTTTGAAGCAAAGAATAAGCGCAAGCCAGAATCTATGGCTGAAGTTAATTGCCCAAATTGTGGCAATAAAGGCAAGTTCACTGCGCCAAAGCAATTCTCTGGTTTACTTAAAACTTATCTTGGCGCTGTTGAAGATGAATCTGGAATGGCATATCTGCGTCCAGAAACTGCACAAGGAATCTTTATCAACTTTGAAAATGTTGCGACAACTTCACGAAAGAAGCCGCCATTTGGTATCGGCCAAATTGGAAAGTCATTTAGAAATGAAATTACCCCCGGAAACTTTATTTTCCGTACTCGTGAATTCGAGCAGATGGAGATGGAATTTTTCGTAGTGCCAGGCACCGATGAAGATTGGCATCAATACTGGATTGATACTCGACTGGATTGGTATAAGAATTTAGGAATCAATCCGGATCGCCTTCGTTTATTTGAACATCCAAAAGAGAAGTTGTCACATTATTCAAAGCGCACAGTTGATATCGAATACAAATTTGAATTTAACGGAACCGAATGGGGCGAACTTGAAGGTATTGCTAGCCGAACTGATTTCGACTTGAAGGCGCATGGCGCTGCATCCGGAAAAGATCTATCTTGGTTTGATCAAGAGAAGAACGAACGCTGGGTGCCATTTGTCATTGAACCAGCGGCCGGTGTCGATCGCTGCGCACTTACCTTCATGATGGATGCATATACCGAGGATGAAGCCCCTAATGCTAAAGGCGAGATGGAGAAGCGGGCCGTTATGAAATTGGATTACCGCTTGGCTCCAATCAAGGTTGCGGTGCTTCCACTATCTCGAAATGCTGATCTATCGCCAAAGGCTCGTGATCTAGCTGCACAACTTCGTCAGAACTGGTCAGTTGATTTCGATGATGCCGGTGCAATTGGTCGACGCTATCGCCGTCAGGATGAAATCGGAACTCCGTATTGCATAACAATCGATTTCGAAACTCTAGAAGACAACGCAGTGACAATTCGCGAACGTGATTCAATGGCACAAGAGCGCATCAGTATTGATCAAGTTCAAAATTGGCTTGCGCCAAGGTTGTTGGGTTGCTAACCACTTCTCACAAACCACTGGTTCTTCCAATTGCCAATGGCCAATTCGAGAATAATCAGGTGGTTTTAAATACACCAGTAGTTCTTGCGCCAATGGCAGGCATAACAAACTCGGCATTTCGCACGCTCTGTCGCGAACAAGGAGCTGGTTTATTCGTTTCCGAAATGGTTACGGCACGCGCATTGATCGAAAGACATCCAGAGACGATGCGGCTAATTACACCAGGAAAAGGTGAAACTCCAAGATCGGTTCAGCTATATGCAGTTGATCCAAATGTAACTGGATTAGCCGTTAAGTTATTGATGGAAGAGAATTTAGCTGATCATATTGATTTAAATTTTGGTTGCCCGGTTCCAAAAGTTACAAGACGTGGTGGTGGATCGGCACTGCCATTTAAGCAGAAATTATTCTCACAAATTGTTACATCTGCGGTAAATGCGGCGAAGCCATATGGCGTTCCAGTTACTGTAAAGATGCGTATCGGAATTGATCCCGAGAATGAAACGTATTTAACTGCTGGCAAAGCTGCTGCCGATGCCGGAGTCGCTTGGGTTGCGTTGCATTCGCGCTTTGCTTCACAAATGTATGAGGGCCAAGCTGATTGGTCAGCAATTTCTAGACTTGTCGAACACCTGGCTCCTACTGGTGTTCCGGTATTAGGTAACGGTGATATTTGGTCTGGCGCTGATGGCGTTCGAATGATGAATGAAACCGGGTGCGCTGGCGTAGTTGTTGGCCGTGGATGTTTAGGACGACCTTGGTTGTTCGGAGATTTAGTTGCAGCTTTTAGCGGTTCGGATTCAAGAATTACACCATCACTCTTTGAAGTTCGTGATGTGATCTTTAGGCATGGTCAATTACTAATTGAGTTCTTTGAGGCCGAAGGTCGTGCCATGCGAGATCTCCGTAAACATATGGCCTGGTATCTAAAGGGTTTCCGCGTTCCACGCGAGCTTCGCAGCAAATTTGGAATGGTTGCCTCACTTGGCGAATTGGAATATTTACTTGGCCAACTTGAAGATCAACCATATCCAGTTGAAGTTGGTGAATCGCCAAGAGGCAGAACCAGCCACGGACGCCCAGTGCATCTTCCAGATGGTTGGCTAAACGATCCATTTGAAATACCAGAAATCACAATTGATGATTCAGTTTCAGGTGGCTAATTTTGTTTCTAATTTTTAAAATAATTAAGCGCGTAATTGCAACTGCCTTATTGATTGTAATTGTTCTGCCGCTTTATGTTGGTGGCCGAGTTTGGTATACCGCTAATCACACTGATCCAGTAAAGAGCGATGCAATTGTAGTTTTGGGCGCTGCGCAATTTGATGGCGTACCCAGCCCAGTTTTAGAAGCTAGATTGCTGGAAGCGAAGCGAATATTTGAAAAAGATTTGGCACCTAGAATATTGACTGTTGGATCACGCGCACCAGGGGATCGAACAACTGAAGCTGCAAGTGGTTTCTATTGGTTGGTAAATCATGGGATTGAAAAGAAATTTGTAGATTCAATTCCATATGGCCGAGATACTTTTGATAGCACCAAGAGCTATGTGAATGTAATGAAAAAGTTAAATCTAAAGACTGCAATTATTGTTACTGATCAATACCACTGCCTTCGTGCCGTAACGATGGCATCTGATCTAGGAATTTCTGCGACTTGTGCACCAACTCGCACCGGCCCCGCTTCAACTTCAAATTCGAGCTTCCGCTATTTAGTGCGTGAAACCGGGGCATATCTCGCGTATGTCACCCTTGGCCGGCAAGGTATCCACCTAACAGACCAAGTTAAGAATTAGTTAAGGAGTTAGGGTTACCTCACTATGGTTTTAAAAGCAGCGGTTGAACACTCGGGATATAACGAGTTTGATCGTGCGCGCTTTTTAGATGAACCAGCGAAGAGATTAGGTCGCACCGAATTTGCTCGGGATCGCGCCCGCATCATTCATTCATTTGCACTTCGCCGACTTGCTGCAAAGACTCAAGTAGCTGTCCCGTGGGCAACAGATTTTCCAAGAACCAGACTTTCGCATTCACTCGAATGTGCACAAGTTGGTCGCGAACTTGGCGCTGCACTTGGCGCAGATCCAGATTTAATGGAAGGTGCATGTTTAGCCCATGACATCGGCCATCCACCTTTTGGTCATAATGGCGAAGAAGCTTTAAATCAGACCGCACTAAGTTGTGGGGGCTTTGAAGGAAATGCGCAGAGCTTTAGATTATTAGTTCGATTAGAAGCTAAAACTGTTGATGCAGATGGAATCTCACTTGGGCTCAATTTAACTCGTGCAAGCTTGGATGCGGCTACTAAGTATCCTTGGCCACGCGCAACTAATGCGCATAAGTTTGGTGTTTACGATGATGACTTAGATATCTTCAACTGGGTCCGCAAGGATGCACCAACCGGAAGCCAATCATTTGAAGCTCAGATTATGGATTGGTCAGATGATGTTGCCTACAGCGTTCATGATTTAGAAGATGCCTTAGTTTCCGGCCAAGTGAAATTACATGATTTAACAAATGATTTTGCCGATATCTACAAAGATGCACAATCAAATAATTTAGCTGACATCACAATCGATGAGGCCAGAATTGCGTTAGAGAATTTGCAACAACTTTCCTGCTGGCCAAAAGAATACGATGGCAGCCATCGCGCTCTTGCCAGATTAAAAGATTTAGCCAGCCAGTTAGTCGGAAGATTTGCGCTAGCCGCAGAAGAAGCAACTCGGGCACAATATGGTCCTGGTCAATTAACTAGATACAACGCTAATTTGGTTGTTCCACGGGCACAACATGTTGAGGTTGCCTTCCTAAAGTCACTTGCAGGTTTCTACATCATCAATTCAGAGCGCTCAGTTAAGCGATACGACAACGAACAAACATTGATTCACGAGCTGGTAGCCGCAGTTTTAAAGGGCGCTCCAAATACTCTGGAATCTTTCTTCTTGCAAGATTGGCAACGCGCAACAACCGATAGCGCAAGATTGCGCGTAGTTATTGATCAAGTTGCTTCGCTAACCGACCCAGGGGCGATCGCGCTAGCTGCGCGATTAAGATAGCGCCATGGCTTCCGGTCGTATTCGCGATGAAGATGTTTCATATGTCCGCGACAATAGTTCAATCGATGATGTTGTCGGAGATTTTGTTCAGTTAAAGAGCGCCGGCGGGGGACAGAAGAAAGGTCTTTGTCCGTTTCATGATGAGAAAAGCCCTTCCTTTCACGTAACACCAAGTAAAGGTTATTTTCACTGTTTCGGATGCGGTGTTGGTGGCGATGTAATTGCATTTTTGATGAAGATGGATCATCTCTCGTTTTCTGAATCCGTTGAAAGATTAGCGGACCGCATGGGTTACACACTTCGTTACGACGGAACAAACACAAACACTGGTCCAAGTATCAATCGCTCACGTTTAGTTGCAGCAAATGTTGCAGCCATGAATTTCTACCGCGAACAGTTAAATCTTCCAGGCAGCGCCCAAATCGGAAGAGATTTCTTGCAGAAGCGGGGCTTTGATAAAGCCGCTGCCGAAACTTTTGGGGTTGGATATGCGCCAGATGAATGGGATGGACTCTATAAACATTTAAAGAATTTGGGCTTTACCGATAGCGAACTTTCCCTTGCCGGCCTAAGCAAAGATGGAACCAAAGGGCCAATTGATAGATACCGAAATCGCTTAGTCTGGCCAATCAAAGATATTTCTGGTGATGTAGTTGGTTTTGGTGCGCGCAAACTTGCAAGTGATGAAGTTGATCAGGGCCCTAAGTATTTAAACACATCAGAGACTCCGATATACAAGAAGAGTCAGATTCTTTACGGCCTAGATATGGCCAAGAAAGAGATTGCAAAGAAGCGCCAAGTTGTAATTGTTGAAGGCTATACCGATGTAATGGCGGCACACTTAGCCGGAATCACGACAGCAGTCGCAACTTGCGGAACCGCATTTGGCGATGATCACATCCGAGTAATCCGCAGATTGTTGATGGATTACGATGCTTTTCGTGGCGAAGTTATCTTTACATTTGACGGTGATGCTGCAGGACAGAAAGCTGCACTTCGCGCATTTGGTGATGATCAAAAATTTGTCGCCCAAACTTTCGTTGCGGTTGAACCATCAGGAATGGATCCATGCGACTTACGAATTGCATCAGGTGATGCGGCAGTTCGAGATTTAATTGCGCGTCGAGTTCCACTATTTGAATTTGCCATAAAGAGTGAGATCGCAAAATACGACGTTAATTCAGCAGAGGGTCGAGTTTCAGCTTTAAACCAAGTTGCCCCACTTATCGGCAAAATTCGCGACGCTTCACTTCGTCCTGAATATGCACGTTTGGTTGCGGGCTGGTTGGGACTTGAAGTAGATATTGTTACAAGCGCAATTAAGAAGAGTTCGACAAGAAGTGTGCCTTCACAAAATCTTGAGCCAGCTGTTCAATCTGAAGTAAACCTTCGCGATCCAATCTTGATGATGGAACGAGAAGTTCTGAAGATTAAATTGCAGCATCCAGATATGGCAAAGGATTGGGCGTTACTAGAAAAGAATGCATTTTCATATTGGGCCTACCATCAACTTCGCATTCAGATAGATGCTGCGCCAGAACTAAACATCCAAAAGTTATTAGAGAGCAGCGAGAGCGAAGATATTCGTGCGCTGATTACCGAACTCACAGTTGAGCCAATCCGCACCGATCGAGAAATCTCCGAACGATACATAGCTGCGATTTTTGCGCGACTTCGTGAAGTTGCTTTGAGCAGATCAATCGCTGAAATTAAATCAACGCTACAACGCTTGAATCCAACTGAGAATGAGGCGCAATACAACGAGACTTTCTCGGCTCTGGTAGCCATGGAAGCCGAACGCCGAGTTCAGAAAGATGCCGCTTTAGGCGAATTGGGCTAGCCCGCGCGCTTCAGATATAGTTCGCACGTTCAATAACTACATAATCCCTCATAGCTCAATTGGCAGAGCAGCCGACTGTTAATCGGCAGGTTCTTGGTTCGAGTCCAAGTGAGGGAGCTTTACCCTCAAGTCACGAAGGGATGCTGCAAGTGGCGAGCTATAGTTTTACAAAGTCATGGCAAAACCTTCCGGTGGCTGCTCGAATTATCCGACTTTTCCTTGGTGTCACTTTTATTTATGGTGGTTGGAACAAGGCAACGGATCCTGGATTCCTAAATCCAAAATCACCTAGTTATATCGGTGTCCAGATTTCGAGCTACCTTGAAACTTCGCCTATTTCATTTTTATTAAAGAACATGATCGACAATGCGACCGCAGTTGGTTGGATGATAATTCTTACCGAATTCGCAATCGGTATCGCAACCCTCACCGGAGTCGCACTTCAGTTAGCATCACTTGGCGGCTTCTTAATTTCAATAACTTTGTGGCTCACCGCTACTTGGACTGTAAGGCCTTACTTTCTGGGAAGCGATACCGCATATGCAATTCTCTGGCTGGCGCTCTTCTTCTTAGTTCGTCAAAACACAAAGGGCCGACATGTCACCGCTTTGATACCTGACCTTCGAGATCGCCGCGAAGTTATGAGAATTTTTGGTGTTGCAGCAGCATCTGTGGCAGCAGTATTTCTAGGTCGCAGATTTCCAACCTCTAATCCAACTCCTGAGGCAGGATCCGCAATCGTCAAGGTAGCCGATTTCCCAATTGGTTCTACTAAAGAATTTACTGCATTTGATGGAACCCCCGCGGTGCTCTTTAGAACGAAAGCTGGAGTCTTTGCTTATTCAAGCGTCTGCACCCACCAAGGCTGCACTGTCAATTACGACAAAACCAATAACCTTCTGATTTGTCCTTGCCATAATGCACAATTTGATCCAACAAGCGATGGTTCAGTAATTAGTGGACCAACCAAGATTGCTCTGCCTAAGATAAAAGTTGCAATCCTCGGCATAAATATCGTCGAGATTTAATCTATTACTCTTGCTCCAGCACTTGGTAGCGCAGAGAAAAATCTAGGACTCTTGTATCTGGACTTCATAAATTCACTCTTTATCTCACTTTTAATTAATTCAGCATCTCTGGCTTTTACAAGTGCAATTGCGCTTCCGCCAAAACCGCCACCAATCATTCTTGAACCCAGCGCACCAAATTTGAGTGCGGTATCAACGGCTAAATCCAATTCGGGACACGAGACGGTGTAGTTATCGCGAAGTGAAACATGAGCCGCAGTGACAATCTCGCCGAAGCCGACAAAATCTCCGCTCTTTAAAAGTGCAACGGCATCTAGAACTCGTTGCATTTCAGTCACGCCATGGAAAGCCCGGATAAAAGTTTTCGGATCAAGCTCGGATTCTCTGGAAGTAAAGCCAGCGACCGAAATATCTCGAAGCGAGGTTATTCCTAAATCAGAGATTGCCTTTTCGCAAGATGCTCGGCGTTCGGCATATCCACCATCAACTAGCGCGTGGTGAACTTGAGTATCAACAACTAAAAGTTCTAGGCCGAGCGGTGCGATATCAAAGGGGATATGTTCAATTGAAAGGTCGCGGGTGTCTAAGAGCAACGCATTTCCGGCTGTTGCCATAAGTGAAACCGATTGATCCATAATTCCGCAGGGCATCCCGACGTAAACATTTTCAGCGCGTTGGGCAGCAAGCGCTAATTCCGGAAGTGTTAAACCTAAATTAAATAGTTCGTTAATCGCAGTAGCGACAGCACATTCGAGAGCTGCACTAGAAGATAGCCCGGCTCCCAATGGAACTTGACCGTCAATCAAGATATCTATTCCAGAAGTAATTCCAAGTGACCAGAGAACACCAATTGGATAACGCGTCCAAGGCTCACCACTCTTTGGTGCAATATCCGCACAATCGATTGTCGAAATCGTTCCTCGCTTTTGAATAGAAGCAGATCGAATTTTGTTCTTTGAATTCCTAGCAATCGCAACGGTGGTTGAGTCCGAGATTGCGAAGGGCAGAACAAAACCATCTAAGAAATCGACATGCTCGCCAATTAGATTTACTCGCCCTGGTGCACTTGCGATGATTTCTGGCTCGGCTCCGAAGACTTCCTGAAATTTACTTGCTATCTGCTGCATTCGCTGATTCCCAGGTATCGCTGACCATTTTTTCGATATCGTATTTTGGTTTCCACTTTAAAAGCTGCCCAGCTAGTGAAATATCTGCAACCAAAACCGCTGGGTCACCAGATCTTCTAGAAGTAATTTCAACCGGAATCGCTCTTCCTAAAACTTTGGTTGCCGCACTAATAACTTCAGCTACTGAATATCCGCTGCCACTGCCGAGATTAATTATCTTGTGCTGGCCTGGAACTAAGTTCTCTAAGGCAAGAATGTGGGCATCAATTAAATCGGCTACATGAATGTAATCTCGAATGCAGGTCCCGTCCTTTGTAGGCCAATCGTCTCCAAAAATCTTAATTGGATTATCAACTGTCGAACGTAACAAATTAGGAATCAAATGGGTCTCTGGATTGTGGCGTTCGGCCAGCCATCCAAACTTTGATTTATAGGCTCCGGCTACATTGAAGTATCTAAGGCTTATTGCAGCTAAACCAGATTCCGCTTCTTCTGTGATCAGCTTGTCGACCGCTAACTTTGTCGCGCCATATGGACTAGTTGGATCGGTCTTTGCACTTTCACTAATTGGAATTACCTCTGGTTCGCCATATGTTGCCGCCGTTGAAGAGAAGACCAGTTTCGAAATCTTTGCCAGGGACATCTGCTTAAGTAAATTCTTAGTGCCGTTAACATTTACATCAAAGTAAAGGTCCGGCTTTTCAACTGATTCACCGACCAGAGACTTTGCGGCAAAGTGAAAGACAGCTTCGCAATCAACAAGCGCCAGTGCCAAAGATTCTTCGCTTAAAACCGAGCCCTCAATTAACTTTGCACCAGGTACAACTGCGTCGCGGTGACCGGTAGAACAGTCATCCAAAACAGTTACATCAAACCCACGTTCCAAAAGCATGCCGGTTGCGACCGAACCAATATAGCCAGCGCCGCCAGTTACCAGAACACGCATTAGATTTTTACATCGCGCAGTTGTGCGGCAGATTGCTCCGGTTTCAGATCCATAATAAAAGCTTGCATCGCAGATTCTGAACCTGCCAGATACTTTAACTTTCCAGGGGCTCTACGAATACTGGTTATTTGTAGATGTAACCCAAGTGCGCTGCGACCAACGTGAACCGGTGCCTGATGCCAAGATGCCATATATGCCATCTCAATTCCAAAAACTCCATCTAGTCGTTGTAGTGATTCTTTAGCTACAGCACCGAAGGAATCTGCCTGTGCATCTGTAAGTTCTGCAAGATCAGCAGTGAAGACTTTTGGTGCGATATGAATTTCAAAGGGATACCTTGATGCAAATGGCACATATGCAATCCAGTCACTGTTCTGCGCAACAATTCGAACCTCATCCTTTACTTCACGCGCAATGATGTCGGTTATTAGGGGACGAGAATTTTTTGCCAGGTGATTCGTTGCAATTTGTAACATCTTCTCAACTCTTGGTGGCAGATATGAATAAGCATAAATCTGTCCATGCGGATGATGAAGAGTTACTCCTACTTCGATCCCGCGGTTTTCAAAGGTAAATATGTGGGCGATGTTAGGCAACTTGGAAATCTCGCGGGTGCGATCGCGCCAGGCCTCCATAACAATTCGAATTTGCTCTAGCGAAAGGGTTCCAAAGTGCGCTTCATGATTATCGGTATAGCAAAGAACTTCGCAGAAACCAGCGGCATCAACTATTGGGGTATCCAAACCGTCATATTCCGGCAGCTTCCAATCAGCTTTGGCTAGTGCAAGTGAAGGTGAAAGATTCTCAAACACAGCAACTTCATAATTTGATTCTGGAATCTCTGATTGCAATCCGGGCTTAGTTGGACAGAGCGGACATAATTCTTTCGGTGGCAAGAATGCGCGGGCCTGGCGGTGTGCTGCCATAACAACCCACTCATTTGTAAGCGCATCTAATCTAAGTTCACCAAGTCCCGGACGATTTTCTACTGGCCTG
>JACCDP010600733.1_pt1 | contig 15775 bp, 27 predicted proteins | sample 7445841 | NCBI WGS metagenome assembly JACCDP01 (sample SAMN15323441, study PRJNA562643) | freshwater metagenome | isolation source: river surface water | place: USA:Blue River Watershed | collected 2017-08-17 | reverse complement strand
TTTTACAAGTTCCATCGTCATTTTTGTTTTGTTTGTTTAACGCAACAAAGTTAAGTACTAATCCTTTATGCTCCAAACATTTTAACAAAAAATTAACGATTTTGACACGCCGGGTCTAATATATTTTCTCTCCGCATCTTAACGGTGTGCCATCGCTGTTCAATATTTGAATCGCACCTTCTCTGCCCCGAACCTTGTAAACAAAACCATTTTCACAACGAATTTGATATTGCCAGTGAGTACCTTCTGAATATGGATCGGTTTCATCTCCTGTTATTGATATCCCCTTGATACCTACAAATATGAGGATGGCCGTGGCCCATATAACAATACCAGACACAATTCCGCGAATCACATCGCGAATATCTTTTCGATTCTTCATTATTCTTCGTTTTTAAGTTCATAATACTGACCGGACAACCTTGTCCAGATTGCATCCAATTGTTGCTCAACCATCTCGATTGTTAGACCAGTGTCCTGTCCTGAATTGTTCAACCATTGTACCAATTCGACGTATATCACTTGAAAGCCATCGTCAACTGGAATTCTAAACTGGATACTTGGCCACCAAAAGCATGAATCACATGGTTCAGTATCTCCGACAAGAAATCCATCAGTTCGAACGATGTTAATGAAATACTTGATACCGCGTTCATCTTCGATTTGCTTTTGCCATGTTGCTCGTGTGGATACTTCGTCGGAGTAATGTTTAAAAAATTTATATCCAGCAGCCAGTAACTTGGTCGGAGAAATTGTTATTTCGTACATCATGTGCTTTATTTAGAAGGTACAACTCTTAAACCATAACTCAAATTCAACCATGAAAACCAAACGTCAGGATCGCCGTGCATTGTGCCTGTTTTTTTGTGTTTCTTGTACATCTCAATACAGTATTCTTTCCAAATGGTTTCTTGCTCCTTTGACCAAGTGAAGTAGTGGTACCACGGAATTGCCTTAGTATATCTCTTCCCAATGATTTTAGCCCACCATGATCTTTTCTGGGCCGTATCTTCGACAACATATACATTTTTGATTTTGTGAAGTCTCGGTTCTTCAAGTCCTGCTATTTGAAATTGTTTGTTCAAAAGGATTCGACGGAAGACTATCTTAAAATCACTCGGGTCGAGTTTGACAACTCGTTTACCGTTTAATTGCCGGATACTTAGCATAACATCGTCTGAATATTCGTCGGATGCTTCAATGTCAGCCTGTAATTTATCAAGGTCTGGATCAGTGATTGTTTTTCCCGAAGGAAGGGTAACAGTGTACATGGTCATGTGATTTGAGTTTACCGAGACAGTACAACTGCTCCGGCACGTTTATAAGTTAGCGTTTGAATTTCCCAAAAATATACTCCGGCGGGAGCAGTCGTAGCTTGCCATCCAGAACCCGGATCATTTGTCCAAAAGTCCTTGCCTTCAAAGACGATATTTCCAGACACGTCACATACCATAAGGCTTTTGATCATTACTTCATAATGGCTTTCAGTAAACGGAAAGAAGGGAGAATAGTTCGGGTTAAACGCAGATGGAAGATAGACATTTCTAAACCTTCTTTCCGAATTTTTCACGGGCCAAACAACAATTACTGTATCGTTCGTCCCTGAAACAATTGTGTCTCTGCACGATCCGACCAAGAACGTCTTCTCGACTACTTTCACAATTCCAGAGGCAAAGTCATAATCGGTAAACCTGACCTTGACTCCGCCCGCATTTGTAAAATGCACACAAAATCGTTCCTCGGTGTACGGGCTTTGATACTGGGGGTCGAAAACATAGTTCGAAGGGATAGTCTCATACTTGACAGAGTTACTATCAACCAAGGTGACGATATGTCCACATTCAACCGGAGTACAGTTATCGTACTGCCAGTTGACAAAGCAAACAGTGTCTCGGTAGCACACAGGTATCGTATCGGCCTTGGTCGTCTGAGACACAACCAGTGTAGGGAGTAAAAGTAAAGAGTAAAGTATTTTCATGTTTTCCTTTTTGTTTAAAGTGAACCGAATGACAGGTTCACATCTACTCTCAGAACTCCCAAGAGCATCATAATTAGAATACTACCGCCGAACCAAATCCAGTGGCGGTGTTTTGATTTGAATAGCAGGTCGTACATTATTATCTTTTGATTTTGTTAAGAATGTCTTTGCTGGTTGGAAGATTTTTTTCGATAGACATTCTGTCCAGTTCTTGAATGACTTTGTCAATGTTCTTAGCGGCATTGTCAATCGTCCTGTCCACGTTCCGGAGTCCGGATTGGTCTTTTTTGTTCATAGTAGTTTTTGTTTTTCACAAAGATAACATCAGTCCCACTGATCCGCAATCTTTTTCTTGGATTTAACATTTCGTTTGATTTTCTTGTCAACTACTGGATCAGGAGACCAAGTAGGCAGTAGATAATCTTGTTCATCCGCAGGTCTCCAATACTTCGCATAATATCCTTTGTTAGTACCATCGGACTCTACGAAGAAAGTTTTACCTACGTAATAGCCAAGTATCTCCTTGCCTACTGGCCCAAGATACCAAATTAGCTGGTTAACTTCCGGTTTACTGGACGGGAACACCTTGTATTGGTTCGCCAAAATTATCTGTGGCGGTGCGCTTCGTTGTGAATTCAACATAACTTTTGAAGTATTTTGAAACAATATTTTTGAATTTCCAAAACGCTCTGTCTTCCTTCTGCTGATTCCACTGGTCATCCATGTAGTAGAATCTTGGACAAGGTTTTCCAGTTACGTCATGGTGTCTGACAATTCGTCCGAGGTCTGGAACCTTCATGTACTGTTTATTGCCCGCCACCGTAACAGTGTCATAGCGAAAAAACCCCTTGTTTAACATCTGCCACGCAATTGCCTGAGCAGTCTTGTCAACTATCAAGGAGTCATTTCTTCCACCACCTAAACACATTTCAAACGATAACGAATTCTCGTTCTTTATTTTGTTGTCCAGCCAAGGCTTCGGGATGAATCCGAGCCACTTTCGACCGCCCACAGCGTAAGCAACCTGATTCTCCGGCACTGTTTGAATTATCTCTACGTCATCTATGACATAGTGAGCGCCAGCGGCTTCCTTGTGCTGTAAATACTTGGCATTGGCCTCGGCATCAGCGCCTTCATGTGCATTGGCAGTATAGTGAACCACGAGATACTCTATCTTTTTTTTTCTGATACGAGTGTCTCTGTCCAATATCTTCCTAAACGACATACCACACAATAATGTTGCAAGTATGATCAATAAAATTAAATAAGGTTTTTCTTTGATTAAGCGTGTTAAAGTTTCCATTAGGGCTTCCTCCGATTATTTTGTTTTCATTTTGGATACTTTTTCTTTATTTTCTTCGGTGATTCTATTTATCTCCGATACATTGTGTTTCCACAATGCTAACTCAAATTTTCTTCTCCGGTTGTGACTGTCTCGGATTGGTTTGACAGGTCTTCCACAGCCGGATTGGCCTCCACAGCACGATCCTAAATCGCTTCCGAAAGCCGATTGACCTGTATTGTATCTGTGGAGTTTTACTGCAATATTTCTGAGAGCATCTGGTTTATAGTCCCCGTACTTTTCGAGTTCTTTCAACATGATTTCGGTTGCCTCCTGCATGGTTACAACACCATCCTTGGTGTATTGCCTTATTTCGCCTCTCCGAGTTCCCCCCAAATCATTCCAACCGAAGCCGATTGAATACGCGGGTCGGCCGTTCGCGCCCCGACCATCCCTGTACCACCAAGGGACATAACCTTCATTGGCTTTTATTTCCCAAACCAATATTTGATACGGAGTATATTTGCACCCAGCAGGAACACGCTGTTCGGGATCATCGTTCGATGGCGGGAGTACAGTCGTCGGGAGAGAGGAGGCGATGTTATTTTTTCTCTCAACAGATGCAGTGACGAAGAACGTGATACACAATATCGTGCAACCAATTGTAACCAACTTTTTCATAAATGTCAATTGTGTTGTTTATATATAGTCAAATTTTTGTAAATAAATACCTAAACAGGAATACCCCGCACAAACTTTAACATTTGGCAGGGATAATTCTTTGGCAAAGGATATTTAAGTATATGAGACTCTTGATTCCCGGGCCGTTCGAGCCTACGCTAAAATTCAGGTACACTGTCTTCACGAGCAAGTTACCTTTTTCTATGTTCTACGCACGTAGCGCAGAACAGCCGTCTGCCGACAACTCTCCGGTAGAAGTCGCGCATCAAAACGGAAGTTTCTATGTCAAAGGAAAGACAAAATGGGAACCTATCTCATTACAATTCTATCAGTTCGAAAATATGACTATCAACGAAGTGTGGATGTATTTTCAGCAGCATCAGTTGGTAAGAGACGCCAGAGACTACGCAAATGCCTTCTACAAGCATGATATGAGATTGACGATACTTCGTCCTGACGAATTGCCGATGGGAACGTGGACTCTGTATGGAGCCTTCTACGAATCAGTGAAGTTCGGAGACATGGATCGTGGTGCCGAAAGCGAGATAGCAGAAGTGACCGCAACAATCAGGTACGATTATGCTACCTACAAACCTCTTATCTAATCGTTTAGAAGATTCCTTTGACCAGTTCTTCCAGCCGGATGCTCGGAGATAGGTGCCGGAGAACCCCAACCTTTTACCGCAGAAGCAGACACTTCCACCGATATAATGTTTTGTAAGTTAGGTCGGTCTGTCCAATATCTTGTCGGTCTTTGACCGGATACAACAGAATTAAATTCATTTTCCGGAATGTAAACCTTGATGTTCATATTGTTTTTCCTTAATTTTATTATGCAGTGCTTCTCTGTACTCCGACAGTTGTTCCAGCATATTTGAAGTTTCTATAAATGTGAATACTGTGAGTCCCAGTTCTTTATAGAGTTCGTCCAGAGTCAAATTATCAATCTGAGTTTCCATCGTTTATGTTTTTGTCCTTGTCCATAATCAAGTATCCGCTTTGTCGAAGTTCGCCATAATACAAGGCGTAACAATTGTAACAAACGAATTCCAAGTTTTCTCTGCGATGATCCCGCTTGTCTCCATTCTTCCACGTCAACAGTATTGGTACCTTATAGTCAGACATCCTTCGTTCGCAGAAGCCACAAAGAGAACATCGTTCTTCTAAGTGACCTTCATTGATCAACCGGAAGTGTAATTTGTTGACATCGTATTTCGGATGCTTTCCGGCGAATATATCTTTCATGTCAACTGTGAGAACTGACTTTGACTTTTTTGACGTCTTGGCTCCCTTATTCTTGTGGAGATCGTACAAAGTCTTTCCAGTCTCTTGGTCAAAGTACATTTTCGCATACTTCTTCCATGTGGCGTAAGAAATATGCAGGAAGTTCGCTGCATCTAAATTCGAGTTAGTACACGAAATAGCGTAACGAACTTCCCGCTCGGTAAGATGGTAAGCAGGTTTGTACCAAAACTTAGCCATTGTACAATTTGCCCTCCAACAAGTGCATTGTCCATGCGAAAAAACTGTACACGAATCCAGACCAAAACCAACTGTATTGAACTGGTTCGATATTTAGATACTGTCCGGGATTATATATGAACAGGGCCGAAAACCAGCCCATCCATACACTCACACACAGGACACAACTAAATAGACTTGCTCCCAAATATGGTAGCTTTCGAAGCCATGAAAAGACCGGAAAACTACTTTCGGTGATTAAACTTGATACTTGGTACGTCACAATTGCGACGAATAGAAATTTTAAAAGTTCCATGCGTTTAGTATTTTGAATTTTTAACTTCGTGAGGGATAGAATATTTGGCAAGTTTGACCGAGATAGAACTAACCTCGTCTCTCAACAATCTACTTGATATAACTGCTGGAAAATTAGAGACTGCCAGACTCACCATAGAATCTGCCGAACTACTGTTCAGCCCAAGGGATTCCTGCAAACTACTTTTGAGATTGGTCAAAAAAATTGTATCCTTTTTTTGACTTTCAGTAAGCGTAAGTAGAATATTATATTTGCTCTCCTTGCAAGTATTGCAACTCATAATATTTGTTGATTAAGTTTTGTGCCAAGGTAGGAAAATCTTTCTGAACGTCTGCGTATATTCTTGTATTGTGATCTACAACGATGTATCCAATATATTCTTTTGTCCTTTTCAATTCTTTCAAAATAACTCTCATTTCTTTCTCCTTCTCCATTCTTTAATAATCATCCGACCTATTTCATACGGCTGATATCCGGCATTCTGAGGCTGCTTCTCTCCTTCCGGTTCTTCCTCCGTTGGTGCTTCTTGTTCGCCGCCTTCGCTCGGTTCTCCACCAGCGGCAGGTTCTCCGCCGCCACCGACCAGCGAAGAAATATCGGTCGGAGCGCCGGATGTCAAGTCTCCAAACCCTTCATCTCCACCGGGTTCAGGTTGCTCTTCGCCGCCTTCCTCGGACGATCCTTTCTTCTTCTTGTCGCCAGCATCCGCAGGCTTGCCTCCCTGCATACTCTGCAACATATCGAGCGTGAATACCTTATTTCCAGCCTTGATCTGTTCAACGTCTCGATAGTCAAAGTAATGAGGCTGACCATACTGAGTGTAACCTATGCCATCAACTTTGTCCGAAACATCTGACTTCTCTGGAATGTCGTACCATTCGCTGTCAACATAGACTTTTAACTTTGTACCAGTGTCAAGATATTGCTGCAAAAATTCATTATCAAAGTAGTACATTTTATTTTCTCTCCGGTTTCTTTTTCTTATAAGTATCTTTTTTCTGGAAATCGAGCCTATCATCCTCTGCCGGAGCAGAATTTTGTCTATCTTTTTTTTGCTTAGTTATGCGTTCGATTGAAGGCATATCAAGATCGTCAAGATTGTCCAATTGATTGATGTTGATTTTCATTTGTAAAATTCCACGTTTTCGAGTGACTTTAAAAAATTTTCAACAGAGTAAACCTTTCCATTACTACTGACAATCTCGGTCGCGTTAAGGATGTCTTCTCTGTTTGAAGTGATTATATGTTCCAGTAAATTGAATCCCTGTGATGGATAAAATACGTGCCTACGAGTCATAGAATCCGGAGTACCATTCGTATATATTTTTCTATATACGACTGTACCAATTTGGTTTATCTCCATGTCAAAGTCTTCTTCCTTCACTCCCGGCCACTTGGCGTAATACTTTGTATCCTTGATTTCATTCTTTTGCATTGTTCGCAACGATTTCGTGAGGAATCGAGTCCGTAGATACTACTTCTACCCTGATGTTTCCCAGTGCAAACTGCCCACGAGACAAGGGCTCATCATTATTTTGTTCGCTCAATATCAGTGGAAGATTGCAAAGATTTTGATAATCCTCTTGTGTAAAGTATTTACCATCAACTTTGACGCTTAATGCAATTTTTTTATGTGTAGAGCCAAACTGCAATCGGTCTTCTAAATTGAAACTCGTATTCGGCTGCTCTCGCTCTTGATACAAGTCTATCACGGCTTGTGGCAAATCAACACAATATGTCCTGACACAATGCGGTTCCAGCAGTCTTAAAAGTTCGTAAGAACCGTTAGTCAAGATAATTTCAATATTGTATTTTGGAGGAACAATCGGGTGTAAATATCGATCATGCAGCACGGGTGTCCCCCACTTCCGGATAAAGTTCCTGTGACTTCTTTCATTTTGTTGCAGCCACTCGGCAGAGTTTTGACCAAGTGTAGTAATGTTCGGATTGAACCTTGAACCTCGGCACGTCAGGTGATATACGAAACCTTTCCACGTTTGTAGAAACTCCGTACCGTTCAACTTGAATCTATTGAATATATCACTGTCCTCTTTTGAGGAAGGAGCGAACAATAAGTCGTGGCCACCTATTTCTTTGAACTCGTCTGTCCAAAAAGCCCACGGGGCAAATACTCCGTTTGTTTCAGGCAAATTTTCCGAGCGCTTACCTTCAACGAATTTCAGCAAATATTCTTCGTTGAAATTTTCCGGCTCCATACCATATTCTTTAACTATTTTTTCTGCCCCTTCTGGGTGAAGTGCTGGTTCGATACGGGTAAGAGATACAATCCTCTTCAAGTTTCTCGCAGAGGAATTTGTATCATACATCAACTTCTCGACTTCATCCAATGCGCCGGGACAAAGATACATATCGGCATGGAATAGCATAGCCACGTCTGTCATAACCAACTCGTTGACAATTCTGTTATACATCACTGTCAACCCGACACGCTCTTGTCCAGTGTTCTCAATGGAATACACATAAGGGTCTGACTGCTTAATATTTTGAACCCACTCCCGAGTTCCGTCTGTACAGGCGTCCAGCCCGTAACATATATTCACTTGATGGTCTCCTTGATTCTTTCGAATCGAATTATACGACCATTTGGTATATTTCAGGTTGTTTCTCGTTGGTATTACCAAACAGATTTTCATGTCAAATGTTATTTGTTGAAAAAAATGGGACTGATGCAGTAGCCCAATGCGATGCAATACAAACACGATGCTATCGTCAAAGTTCTATGATCAGCCCCATAAATTAGTATAGTTCTTCGTAGGTTTTAATTTTTACTGAATGGCAACCTTTTCGGGAAGAGATTCGTGGTTGAATGGAAGTGAAATTGTTAACAGTCCATCCGCATATTTCCCGGAAATGTCAACATGATTGATTTTGTTCGGAAGTTTCCAGACAAAGTCAAAATCTCGCTCAACAATGCCTCTGCATCCGTAAACTCGATTTGAAACTTCTTCTCGATCAGACCTCGTGTATTTGACCCGTACTTCGGTACTTGTCTTGGTGATTTCAATGTCTTCCGATTTCCCTTTCAAGATGGGGATTTCAAAGACAATTTTTTCATCATCGTACCAAGTGTTCATCGGGTACGGTGTTTTCAGGGTCGAATAGAATGGCCGGAACTCGCTCTTTGTTTGTAACGCGTTTCGGAAAAGGATATTAAATTCCTTGAAGAAGGGATCGTTGAGTATCGCTTCGTCCGCTGAAAAATAATAAGTTCTGCTCATGTTAATCTCCTTAGATGATTTTGATGATTGGTTGTTGGCAATATTGCCGTTTGTGTATGTTGAAGAACTATACTTTATGCGCGTGTGGTAATGGCCTTGTAAAACTGCTCGATAAATTTCGCCGGAACCGCATCGTTGATTTTGGCACCGCGTGTAAGACCATCCCGAGAAACAAGTTTCAGATACACAATGATGTCATCATCGTTGACTGGAACTGCTCCATTCCATTCAGTGACATGATATACTTCGTACTTAACTCCTTGCTGAACACCTGCTCCGGAGAAGTTAATTTCAAATTTGTCACCTACTTTAATTTTTCTTCCATCCATTTTTTGTTTCTCCTTTTCTTATAATTAGTCTGTGATTGCTTTAAAAGATGTCACAGACTCTCTAAATTTTTGCAGAAATACTTCTTCGCGATAATTGCGGTGGTATTCGTTAAAAGCAAATGAAACAACATGATCGTAAAATTGTTTATTTTCTTTTAACCAAATTGCCTTTTTCTTAGCAGTAACCATATCCCCAATTGGAACGGTTAATTCTGGAAATAAAATCCGCTGAGTGTCACAACCTTGTTCTTCCTTTTCTCGGTTCGAGCCGAATCCAATACATGGAACACCAAGTCTGGCACAGTTGAGGGCGAATGTTCCGGCCGCAAAAGTTCTCATCAAATGCACTGCGTACTTTCGCTTACTCAACTCAACTAACCAACTCGGCCAATCAAGGTATGGCAGGTAATTAACTTCGCTATTATTTTCTTCATCTATCTGTTTCCTTCCCATGCTTGGAGCATAGATTTTTTCATCTAACTCCCTTGCTACTAAGAATGAATCAAATCCGCCGTACCAAGATACCATATTACCGCCAATCATTACGCCATTTCGTTCTCCATAGTGCAATTTATCTACGGGTATGGCATCTTCTACCATGAGACTGGATAGAACGAAAATATTTTTGTCAGGGAAAATTCCAGCGTAGTATTTTCGATCATATTCGTTATGACAAAATACTATATCAAGTTCTTTAAGAAAATTGATGTACGCAAATTGTTGATAAATATCCCAATCTTGAAACAACTGGTGCGGGCCTTCCTGCATAGAAGCAAACAAACATTTGCTACCTTGATTTCGCATTCTTGCTCGGATAGCCAAAGCGGAAGAAATGCAGCGATTTGCATCTTTTTTTGGAATTATGAAAATACAAATATCAGGCTGAAACTGCTCGTCATAGAATCCAAATGGAAAATGATGTGCGTTCAAAGCACTCATCCAACTGGTATCAGTTCTTCCAGACAAATGGCGAGGAACTTGTCCAGTAAAGTTGTTTTCAGTAAAAAATACTACTTTCATCCTTGACAAAATAATGTTTGTTTTATCGTCGAAATAACGTCATTTGATTTTATTCCCTCCCAAACTCCATCCGGCTGCTCCGGAACTCTCGTCTTCACAGTGTATGTATGTTCGTGAGAGTCGTAGATGACCTTTACCGCTATTGAATCGTCAGCGGTTTTCGCAGTTATGAACAAGTTGTGCCCAGCCGTGTGCCTGACGGTAAACTCCGCCCACTGCATCAGTTCTTTTAATTCCTGAATCATTAAACGCATTCCTTCAAAGTTTTCGGTGTGATGTCATAAGTATCAAATAGAAACTGTAACGATGCTCGTAATTGCTCGTAGTTTACCTGATTCCACACATTATCGTTCCAATGCCCAGCAATGTGACTTTGAAACATAATCATACTAACCTTATCATTAAGGTTGGTGTTATGTAAATCAAGTTTTGTTTGATGAATACCGTCAGCACCGAAGAATACTTTGGGAGAGTTCCATTTCAGACCTCTGTTGTGTTCATAGTGAACTGCCACATAGTCAAAGTTTTGATCTATGATGTCCTGATTGTGCGGATTTAATAGCCAGCCCGGCGAGCGCCAACCAGCCGGAAACCAGTCCAGCGACTCGAACCACTCGGCACACATTTCATCAAATCTGTATTTTGCTTCGTGCCTGCTCAATTCAAACCATTCGCATTCTCCAAACTTCGTTTTATCTTCGCACTGGTGATAATGACCATGCGCCGCAAGTTCCAGCCACTCGATACTTGCGAGTTCCTTGATCCACTCTTTGTTTTCGGATAGTGGCCATTGTTTGTGGTAATTTGAAGGGATAAAGAGGGTAAACCTCGCCCCAAAGTCCTCGTTTAATTTTCTGAGCCAGTTCTCCGAGTCGTCCCCAAGGATACGCCATCCATTTTTAGGATTGACATCGTCAATAGCGATTGTCAAATCCAGTCTGTGAAAGTTGAGCATTGTGTTGTCTTTTAAGAGTACAAATGTACAAAGTGTTTTTGACTTTTCAAAATTTGTTTGTTACAATTATCTACTTATTCCGGAGTTGATTTAGTTCTTTCAATCGCGTACTCAGTTCGGCTATTTGATCAATGATGCCTTGCATTTCTCCTTCAATGTCGTGTGAAAAGTAATTCAGATATACTGACTTGACCTCTGACCAATCTCGACATATACAGTTAAAATATATTGATTCGTTATCCCATCTGATGCTGTCATCAAAATTTATAACAGAAACTTCATCACAGGTTAGATACGTTGATTGTATTTTTGAAAGTTCAATGTTATACGGTCGTGGTACAGCAACCGTTTTAACATCTGGCGAAGAATCTACGTCTGTTATCGTAAAATCCCCCACTCGAATACAGTTGCCTCTCAAAAGCATTTTCTCACTCATAGTCCCCATGCTTTAAGTGTGAATTCAAACGGGTTTCCTTCAATTCGTCTTACCTCTTCAACCATCTTCTGCGCAACCAATCGTACTTCGACTTGTGCGTGTTTGTCCATACGTTGTGTCAGGAAGTTATGAAAGCTACTCATGTTGAACATAATATCGCAGGCTATTTGCGAGTTATATGGCTTGAAGAAACGAGCAGATTCCTTTGCCCGTTTACGACCAAGGATCGGAGACAACTCTGCGAGGCTTTTGTGATAAAGTTCGTTGCCAAGCATTGTATATTGTTCCAACGCATCGAGCCACGTGTGTACTGTTTGGCCATTGATAAGAATTCCTTCGTCGTCTTGAATTTTAATTCCTTCCCAGTCAAATGGCAAATAATATTTGTCATCAACGAGTTCTTTGTATCTTGCAGAGTTATGAGTCACGATTCCGTTGGCAACGAAATTCTTAAATTCTCCTTCCACTTCGATATCGTAACACACATCTTCTTTTACAAATTCTATGGAAACGATGTCGGAGTAGTACACCATACTGCAACTATTGACCTTTTTTCCAAGCCTTCTGTCGTAGCTAAGAATGACGTCTCTATTTAATATATGTTTGGCAAAATCCATTTCCGACTTGATACTTTTATGTATATCGATGTGACAATCCTTGCAAACAGTTATTAGATTGTCGAAATCGTATGCTAAACTTGCATCATGGGATACTGGAATTATATGATGTGCATCCAATTTTTCGCTATTCAATCCACACTTTTGACAAGTAAAATTGAATTTTTTGTGTACTTTTTTTGCCATGATAGTAGTCCACGCTCCTATCAAATCTCGATCAGAAGCAATTCCTCCTCGCCAAAAATTACTATTTTCTCCTCGTTTCGGATTATGTTTTCTATTTTTTATATCAATTTTGTATCCAGTATATCCAATATTCCAAGGAACACTTCCCTTTTTAAAGTTCTTGTTTTCATCTTCTTTAAAGGGTGCTGAAAAAATATACCCCCATTTTTTACATAGTTCATATTTAATCCCTTTTATTTGTGCAAATTGTCTTCTTGTGTAATTTTCTGAATCCTCGTAGAACTCTCTAAACGTCCAAGGCTTACCAAATACATTCATTGAAATCCCATTACAGGCCACCATATCCCCAACAGAGAGACCGTCCGAGATTCTTTTGTATCCAGAATCAGTGTATATCCTATGATTATCGGTACAAAGTAACTCTTTACCGTTTCTTAAAGTTATTTTGTAAATAGATTTAGGTTCTGTCTTCCAAACATCTTTTATATAGGAATACTCAAATGTGCCCGTTCGTTCATTCAGGACTCTCAATCGCATACTTTTAATTCTCCTCTTGCTATATTCTAAATCTCTCTCTGTATTTTGATGAGGTCGCCCGTGTGTAAACCGATGATATAAGTCTTTTATTTTTAACCTTTTGCTGACTTTTCCATTGATATTTACAAAAGTTATCAAAGTGTCTCCATCCAAGCATTCGGCATTTGTAGATGAAATCCGGTGTTTCAGCAGATGTATATGCGTAGCAATATCTGTGTTAAGTAAGAAGTGAACGATCCCTTTCTCAAAGGGTGTTTTGTGAGGTACTGGATCGGCAGCCCATAAAGTTTTAGTCAAAAGTTGTTCAACCCGCGCCAACTTCTCCGGAGTCATGTCTCTTTTTGTTGATGTCCAAGCAGACATGGCAATTGCTATATCCCCGCCATACCAGCCTAAGAGTTCTACTGAGTTTTCTAATCTCATTTTAATTGTCCCTGTGGTTAAAATCTGTTTCTTTTAGTTTGTTTAGATTGGAATCAACCTCGATTTCCTTTACCAGTATCCCGGTAATTGTAAGATATCCGAGTCCGTTTTGTTGACAGAAATCCTCAGCCAATGACCAAGAAATTGCTTCGATATGTGGGCCTTGCCAAAGTTTTAATTCGCCATCCGCCGGATCAATGGCACGAAGTTCACTGGTGAATAAGTACATTTGCAATCATTACTAAACCCCAAATAATCGTGAGAACTATCGCAACGGTTGATACCGACTCCATGATGTTACTTTCTTGTTTCATGTATTAGCGCCATTGTTTGTTTAAGTGAACGAACTGATGATTGTTTGAAAAGTGTGTAATGATTATGCTTACTGGCCTGTTCCAGTACTTGCCACCACATTCCTTTATCCTTGATTGTGCAATTTCCACGGGAGTTATCCTCATTAAGTATTCCAGTGCGCTTTCTCGGATGTCGTCTGTTGTGTACATGGAGGATATTGGAGAAGTTATATTGCACAAAATTGTCTCCCATGATCTTCTTAGCAATCGTGCCCATAGCCACATCTTCGCTATGTAGAATCAACGACTTAGGTAAAGTTACACCGGAACAAAGTAAGTTTGAGGAAAAACCTACGCAGGAACCATCAAATCTGGGTTCGTTAAATACTGCAACCTGCGCAGATGCAATATCGTTAATCTGTTCCATCTCTTCATAACTCATGTAGGACTTTCCCGATGCAGGATTTTCAAACTGCCAAACTCCGTCGTCGACAAATTTAATGCCCTCGTACATCGGATGCAGCGGAGCAAAGGAGTTATCCCACAATACTCTGTCTGCGAAGTTAACTATGTACTTAGGAGTAACATCTTTGACCTGCTCATGTAATCCATCTATCAGCATCAATGTCTGTGACGGCCACAAAGAATCAGTTTCACCCCAAAGAATAACATCGGCCTTGTCCGACCATTCCCATGTGAAATCTCTCCGGAATGCTGCTATATTATAAAACTCATCGTCTTCCGAACCCGATTTCCTGCTTTTTATATCATACGATAATTCGTACCGGAGGTTGGCTGGATACAAGTCAGCGTCTGCCATGATTATACTCTTGAATATTTCGCCAACATACGTATCAAGAAATTCAGTGTACAGTCGGTTTGATATTTCCGGATATCGAGTTTTAAAATAGTCCTTATCAATCGTTTCAAGATGTTGTTGGGTAGATAGGTAGAAAACAAAGGTAACATTTTCTTTGTTCTCGATATTCTTCAACATCCCTGCGCACGATTTCATATGTTCCGGTAGCATTTCAAGTTCATAGAACTGAACCATCGTGCCAATGACGTATTTATTATTTAATCTCATAGTTAGGTATTTGCATCAATGAAATTGTCAACTATATCGTAGAAGAAACTCTCAACTTCGTTAGTTTCTGCTTCTTCCCGAAACTTGTTAAGTGTTGTCCATAATTTATTTGCAAATTTGAATCGGTCTTCAACAACCACGTTGTCAAAGTAATCTTCAAAATCATCTTGATAGTTTTCTTCTACCCGAACTTCGTATTTCTCCCAGATAGAATCTCTGACTGCAAAGTCTGCGTGACTCATGGGGCCGTAAACTATCTCATCTTCGTGAAAAATGTGAATAATATATCCGGTTTCGTTGTAAGCAAATCCGACACCTCCATCGAAAGTTTCAATGCTGTGAATTTTCTTGTTCTTCTTGGCACGCTGTCTTAGAAATTCAACAAACCAGTTAGAGATTTCTTCTTTCATTATACGAGTTCTTTTAATGATTTGATTCGCTTGTACCCAACATCGTATCTTCGATTGTGCGGAGCATCAAATAGGTAACAACAAATTCCAGCACGATTTAGTTCAACAAAGTTGTCGAACCTGTCATCAACAAAAATCTCGCAACCAATTTGCTGCAATACTTCAACCTTAGACTGTGACATATCAACAGTATATACAGGACAGGTCGGATATCCATGCTTATCTAACCACTCCATCGTTACTTCTGTTGCAACTGGTCTGGATGTAACGTATGCTAATGGTTCAAACGGAATGTCATCTGCCGGAGTCAATACCGTCAGGTTCCTGTAAAAGTCATCCAATGTTCCGGATTCTTCCATTTCCTTGAATCTTTGACCTATTAACCTGTCAAAGTACCAAGTGGAAGGAACATTCATTTTCCAGTAGTCACACCAAGCCGATGTCCAGTTGCACAATACTTCGTCAATATCAAGTGCAATTTTCTTCGGAGTCAAATAAGTGTGCGGACGATCATCTCCCTCTGGA
>JACCDP010708665.1_pt1 | contig 15779 bp, 22 predicted proteins | sample 7445841 | NCBI WGS metagenome assembly JACCDP01 (sample SAMN15323441, study PRJNA562643) | freshwater metagenome | isolation source: river surface water | place: USA:Blue River Watershed | collected 2017-08-17 | reverse complement strand
GTTTTAGAAACGGTTTAGAATATCGGTAATCATTTCCATATCATCGGGCCGCCAAACCTGAACGATCAAATCAATGTAGTCATTTAATTCATTTAATGGTTCTAATTGTTTTAGCCAGGCTTGTTGCCCTGGGGTAACCTTGCCGGTCATTGATTTAAGTTCGGCGAATATGATCGAACCCCGACGCGCTAACACTAAATCGGGGAATCCGGCGTGCCCCTGGGTATTAGTTGCCCAACTACCATTCGAACGAATAGCCGGTAGGTCGTGGTGGATTAACCATCCGTAATGTCGCGCAAGTTCTATAACCTGATTTTTGAACTCGGATTCGGTCATCGTAACGCTTCAATTATCTTCGATGCTTCGTGCGATTTAAGTAGTTCTAGCACCGCTTCATCGCTATTTAGTTCACGCTGTATCAATTCCAATAGGCGTAAATCGTCTAAGCCGGCATCCTTAGCCAGTTTCTTTATGTAGCCAATTTGTTTAGGGGTAGCGAATGCGCCGCGCGGGGTATGTACTGGCGTTTCGGTTCGATCCGGTGCTAACCGTTCTACCTTTGCCATTTCTTCACGCGATGGGCGTTTGCCCTGGGTAGCGAAAATAAAGTTAGCGCACGCCCGACCGATCGCCGACGTTTCACAGTTCTCGACAAAACTAGTCGCGTTCACGCCGCGATCCGTTTTTATTTCTTCGGCCCATCCAGTAGCGACCGGGTTTCGATCGTCTTTATTTGCGTATAGTTCGGCATAAAACACGCATACGTCGCCCGTGTAATTTAACATTTGGGTTCGAATACGACCGTCCGGGTACGCTTCCCAAAATCGCGCTAGGCGTGATTCGACGGTTTCGTAATTGGATAGATCAAACGCCATCGGCTACCCGCAATTCGAGCGAATCAGTTTTAGGGATACTTACCATCGCACGAAGAAACGATTTAGCGGCGTACTTCATATCTTCGCCACGGTATACGGCGTCGAGAATAGTTATTAGCCATTCGCCGGCGTCGATATCGGATGAATCATCCATTTCGACTACGAGGGTTACGCGCTGTAATTCGGCGTCGCTTAATTGGATTAGTTCTTTATTCATTGTCGGGATTCCTTTACTAGTCGGGTTATTGGAAATCAGTATAGCGCGTCCGTGCGGCGCGTAATGCTTTAACGGTGTCGAACGTTTGCGAATATAGAAACGCGTCAACGGCTAATAGCAATTCGCCCAGGGCTTCGGTTTGTTGGGTCGATTTGGTTTTAACTGGGGTATCGATTCGTTCCGATTCCGGGTAGTTAGCGCGGTGGTCGGCGTGAACGTATAGGTGACAATTTGCGCGGGTTTTCTTTAACTGAAATACCAGGCCGGCGGAATGCAATACCGATAACGCGCCCGATATTTGGCCGTGGTGTAAACCGAGTTCGTCGCCGAGTTCCTTCCACGTAAACCCGTACGGGGCGCCTTCGAGCGTGCTTAGGATTTGCCGTTGCCGGTGGCTAGTAGTGCCGGATCGATCCTCGGCTACCGCGCGGGCCTTAGACGTGCTAGACGCGCTTACGTGGCCCGATAGGCCGTTGTATGGGGTTACGGGCAAACTAAATAGATCGGTCATTTGTGGCCGCCTAACGCTTTAATTGCTTCGTCTAGGGTTTCGACGTCATATCGTGGCATCGGTTCTTCCAGGCTTAACGAATTACGCATTTGGCGTAGCCGGCTAATTAGTACGGCGTGCGGGCTAATATCAGTATTCATTATTGAATCAATTAGTACGCGTAACGCTTGATGGTGACTATTCATTATTTCCCCCACGGTGAAAAATCGGATCCGGTTTCGTACCATATCGCCAGGGCGCTACGAAGATTCGTAGTCGCGTTAAATAGATCGTCGCACGATTCGACTAGGCCGTGCGCTTGTAAATAGCCGATCGGCCAATACTTATTCGGTAGGCACCAATAGCCGTTAATTTGCATAATGCCGTAACTACCGCCGTTTGGGTCGTCGGCGTTAAACGCGCTCGGGGCGCAAGTTACCCCGGACTCGCGTCGAGCGATTTCCTTTAACGTTTGTAGTTGCTCGATAGGCCATCCGACGGACGCGGCTAGGTTAACGGCGTCGTCACAATTAGCGACCGTCGTTACGATCGTCGTCGGTGGCACCGTGTACGGAACGACCGGCGTAACTAGTGGCGTCGGTTCCGTTATTGGGATCGACTGGGGCGCTATTTCGAATGCGTCGGCGTCCGGATAGTTAAATAACGTATTACCGAAGAATAAAACGCCGGCAATACTAAAAAATAGTTTCGCAAATATTGTCACTTTTTTACCTCTAGTTGGATAGGCGGCGACCACGAATCGCCGGTAATGTTTCGGAACGCGATTTGCGAATGCAGTACGCGACCTTCGATCGGTTCTCTAAATATTTGGACCAGTATTTGTTGACCGGATGGCATTTCCCCGGTGTAAACCTCATATATGTAGGTTTGGTGATCTGACATATTTAACCCCTTACGTCGGTAATTCCACCGTAGCGGATCCGAAACTATTTAGGGCGGATTTCCCCGAATGCCTTTAAGAATGCGGCTTTTACGGCTATTGGTGAATCTGCCATTAATGGATTTATCTCGATATGCCACCAGTCGCCAGGGATGCCGGATACCGCGCCGGGTTTCTGTTTCTGCCATCGTTGGCGATCGCATTTCCAAATCCGACCATATGGAAAATCTTTAGGGTTTGACCAATAATCGATAATCATTTCTATACCGAAATCGTTTGCGTTTGCGATGAGTTTGTTTATGAACGCTAACGATTCGCGTCTACCGTTTGGTACGCCGCGCGTGTTGCTCGAATCTTTTACGTCGACTATATATCGGTACGATGCGTCCCAGGCTCGCCCGGTAGCGTGAACCGATAAGTTACCGGGTTTTCCTTTTTTATCGCGAATGCCCCAGTGACCGTTATTCCAAATTGCGGGGCACGCAAACGTCGCTTGCGAAACGAACTCGACCATACCGGAACGCGGACCCTTCGCGGGGCCGTCGCTGTTGCCGGTGTAAGGCCGGCTATTCGGGTTTACTGCCCCGGCCATAGGCGCTATCAGATTTATTTAAGAATCGTAATAGGGGCGGTAGGAATGCGGCGAGGAATGCTTTACCCAGGTCGCGCGGGTCGGTTTGCCCGGCTAGGTAAAGGGTTAGCACGCCGGCAAGCGCCGATCGAATGTAGGTCGCGAGCATCGCTTTATCCTTATCGGTAATAATTTTCATTCGTGGCCCTCTAAGTGTCCGTCTATTTTAGTTTCGATTCTGTTTAGCGAATCGCGCACTATTCCGTGATCCTCGCGGTTTTCTTTAATGCTTTTATGTAGCAATATCCCGAGTAAAGAGAAACCGCCACCGATAAGAGAAACCAAAACCGAAGAATCCATAGCATTACGGAACTAACACTGGCGGCGGCACGAACTCGCCATACTCACCTAAAGACGCGTCGAATGTATAACCAATTCCGGCATAGCATCCCCTGAAATTTGCGTTATATGAAGTTTGTAACCACTCGCCAACAATTCCTAACGATGCTATATACGCCTGGCCGATCGGTTCGGATTCCGGAAACGGCAAATCGTCGCAATTTAAATTCGATATTACGATAACTTCGCTAACTTTTTGGTTATCAATTTTCGCAAAATTAGCCATACTTTAGACCTTCCATCGAATGTAAATAATTCCCGATCCCCCGGCCGCCGCCGTACCGGATGAAAAACCACCGCCACCGCCACCGCCGCCACTATTAGCGGCGCCTGCCGTCGCGTTACCTGCCGCGGCACCATTACCGCCACCATCTAGGCCGCCGGTACCACCGACCGAAGTAGCGGCACCACCGGCGCCAGGCGCTTTGCGTAATGCACTTCCGCCGATAAAATTACTTACGTCGTATCCGATGCCACCGGCACCACCGGTTCCCGCCGATGGGCTATTTCCGCCAACTGCACCGGCACCGCCACCACCGCCGCCGGCATTTGTTCCGGCGTTTCCGCCGTTGTTTCCTTGCGCGGGGGTTAACGTGGTTGCGCCCGTGCCACTTGCTACGCCTGACGCGCTTCCGACGTTCGCGTTACCGGAACCACCGCCTACGGCAGATGGTGAAACTTGTGAACCTTTTACCGTTGATCCCAACGATGATTCGTTACCGATGGATCCCGCGGCACCGCCGCTACCTATCGTTGCCGTTGCATTTGCCGTTAAATAAATAGTCGAAGTTATAAGGCCGCCACCACCGCCGGAAAATCCCGAGTTATTACCGCCACCGCCACCGCCAACTAATAAAACGTCAAATAGCCCGGATTTAGTTACAGTAAACGTCCCAGTAGATGTGAACGATGTCCAGTTGTACGCTACGCCGCCAACGGTTGCACTTGTAACGCCGGTTCCACCGGTTCCGGTGCCGTATGTGGCACCGCCACCGCTAAAAAAAATAGCAGCACTCGGGGAAGTAAAATAAAGCGTCCCGCCCCCCCATTGTGCCAACGCTAACGAACTAGCCGTAGTAACCGTCGCGGTTCCGGCCGTAATCGTGCAAGTACCGGCGCCGATGTTCTGAATAAATAAAGTATCCCCGGCCGCAAATAGCGACGTATTAACCGTGATCGTAGAAGCGCTCGCCGAGTTCATAACGACGCGTGTTCCCTTGTCGGCGGCGACTAACGTATAGGACGCGGTTTTATTCGATACCGTCCAGTTATAATCGTTCGCTTGCAACGTATCCATTTGGGCACTAGTCAAAACTTGCCCGAGCGTGAAATCCTGAATCATATTTTTAGCCTAATACGTTAAGGCCGTCGAGTGTGCCATATTGGGCCGAGTCCAAAATTAGTTCGTAGACGACGACCGTCGGGGTCGTGTAATAGGTGATCGTATGGCCGCCGAATAGGGTTAAGGAATGTTCTATGCCTTCTACGCTTAGTTCCTGGGCAAAACTGATCGGGCCGGTCGTGGTTTGTATTTGTTTTTCGACGTCTATCGTGTCGCCAATTTCGACTAGGGCGGCGGCGTCGCGTTCGAGGGTACTTAGCCGGGGGAACGATACCGATACGTTCGTAAAAATTGCTTCGGGTTCGCCGACCAATAGGTATTCGGCCAGGGTTAGGGCCTGGGCTTCGGTGCTTAAAATCGTTTCGTAGGTTTGTGACTGAATAAAATACTTAGCCTGGGACGCCAAATCTTCGGCGACAATATGCGGATGATCCTTAGTCGCGACCGATACCCGGTTTACGACCTGATCGCTTTCGAAACTGATCCCTACGGCATCGTACGGGGTCGCGCCGGTGTCGCTAAGGGTAAGTACCGGGCCGGATAGCGTGTTGCCTACGCGCTTTTGGAATACGAATTGCCCTTCCCGGCTAACGTAAATTCGGCCTTGTTCGGCGGTTTGGATTTCGCCCAAATATTGTAAAACGTTAGTTCCGTCGGCCACCGTATAGGACGCCGATCCGCCTAACGTGGTTATCGATGTTTCGATGCTTCGTTCCCCTGGGCCGGTAAACGCGTTAACTTCCGGTAGGTCGAGCAAATTAGCGACGCGGGTAGACGCTAATTCTTCGTCCACGTTCCATTCGGCTATTTGGGTTTGGGCGAGCGTGTAAGCGTTATCGGTGGCGTATACGTTGACCTGATCTAACCCGCCGAGGGTAAACGTGTAATCGTATGTAACGATCAAACCGTAAAACAAATATTCTTTTACGCCACCGGTTATTCGGCTTAACCGTATTTTTCGCATCGGCGCTAGTCCCGGTTGGGCGGTAGCGGGATCATAGTAGGGCGAGGATGTATCGAACGGGTTAAATACCCCGTCGGCGGCGGTGTCGTTTAATACGGCCGATAGTGAACCGGGCACAAATTGATCGCCGAGGTTTCGCCGTCCACGTAGAACGCGTATTTCGGTAGTCCCGGTTATTACCGATGCCCAGTCGGTACCGGGTCCTAACGTAAATTCGGTATTATCCAGTACGCCGCGCACCGGGTCGTCGAGGGTAAACGAATTAAAATCAAATCCGGTTTCTATTTCTAGGTCGTATAACCCCGAATCAATTACGGCGGCGGCAGTCATTTAAAACGTCGCAATATTGGCGGGGCCGTCGGATCGGTTCATAGCGCGAACCGCGTTTACCACGACGCGACCTACTTCCGGGGTAGGGGTTAACGCCTGTACGTTAATGGTGTAGTTATCCCCTGGGCTGTATCGACGTTGGGCTAATGCGCCGTAGTCGATCGGTTGCACTTGCGTCGAAACAATATTGCCAGTAGCGCCCGAGATTATTTCGGCGGCCTTTGCGTCGGCCCGCATTTCGACGTCTACGCCTTCGCCCCATTTGCCAGCGGCTTTATTCATCGCCGCGATTACTGCCGGGGTAAGTTTTTCTAGTTCGGCCGTTAAACCGTCGACTAGGGCTTGCGCCTGGGTTACGCCCGCTTCGTACCATTTGGTAGCCGCCTGATCGCCTACGACGGCGGCGGCGTCTTCGGCGGCCGCTATTAGCGCGTTCGTGGTCGTTATCGCGTCTACGCCCCCGTTTATAAGTTCCTGGGCTATTGCGGCCCCGGATTCCGCGCCGGCCGCTAAAACGAATTTTAGTGATTCCTGGGTTAACCCTAGTTCTAGTAACCGTTGGACGTTGCTCGAATATTGTTTAACGCCCGATACCTGGGCTTTTAGCGCGTCTACAAAACTAGTTCCGGATTCTTTGCCGGCGTCGAATGCCGTGGACGCCGATAAGCCGCCTTTAAGTGAATCGGCTACCGTTTTCGAAAAATCTTTAAACGCGTTTTTAGCGTCGTCTAGTTTTTTCTTTGCATCGGTTAGCGCGGCGTTAACTTTGGTTTTAACCGCTTCGCCGTATTTCACGGTTTGTTTAGTCGCGCTACCGGTCGCCTTCGTATAATCTTCGGTCGCTTTAGTGGCAACTTTTTTCGGTTCAATTCCGGCGCGTTCCGCGTTTCGTGCGGCCTGTAATGCGCCCATCGTGTTATTTATTGCGGCTTCGGCTTTTTCTGCCGCGCCCGCGATGCGACCAAATTCAACTTCGCCGATATGTCCGATTTCGGATAGTCCGGCGCCGAATATGTTGGCGGCGCGAATTAATAGGTTAATGCCATCGATAATTCGATTAATTACGAATATCCAGGCGTTTAACCAGTTTTCGATAATTCCGATAATGAAGTTAATAACCGAGTTAACGACGGTTCTAACGATCTCGAATTTTAGGTATAGGCCGACGATCGCGGCTACGAGTAATACGACTAGGGCGATGATCGCCGGAATGCCGGTCGACTGTAACGCTATTCCGAATGCGCCGGTTACGATCGTCGCGATAGTGGTAGCGACGTTATATGCGAGAATCGCGGCGGCTATTGCGCCAACTGCAAACCCTACGCCGAGAAGTATCCCGGTATTATCTTTAGCCCAATTACCGAACGCGATTAGATACGGCAACACTTTAGAAACTGCCGGTAGTAACGCTTCACCGATCGATTCTTTAGTTTCGTCTAACGCGATACCGAGTTTTTTAAATTGTCCCTCGGCACTATTGGCGGCCGTGGATGCGGCACCGGCAAACGTGGACGCTAGTTCGGCGGTAGCGGCTTCGAAATCGTTAGTCTTTACGATGTTTTCGGATAACGGGATACCGAGTTTTTTTAACGCCGATACGTTTCCCGTTTGTGCTTTACCTAACGCGATCGATACAGACTCTAAATCTTTACCAGTACCCGCCGAAATATCTAGCGCAAGGTTTAATTGATCCTGGGCGGTTTGCAAATCACCGGACGAACGAACCAAATTCGCAAGCGCCGGCCTTAATTGATCGTCGGCAACTGCCGCCGCCATCGAAGTCTGACTAATAAAATTTTCGGTCGCCGCTATTTGCGCGTTCGTGGCGCCGGTTGTGTTTCGTAATTGGTTCGCTAACTGTGCTTGCGCCTGGGCGTCTTCCATCGCCGCTTTTACCGCGATTCCACCTACTGCCGCCAAACCTGCAAACGCCGCGGCCGCCGGTAGCGCCGCCTTTTTCATAATAAAACCGGCCTTCTGTGACGCGGTTTCTAACGACTGAAATTCCTTAATCGCTTTTTTAATACCGGTATCTTTGAACTCGGTAACGATCGGTAAGAAAACGGCCATTACGCGACCAATTTTCTATTTACTTCGGCGGCCACGTCTTCGAGTGCTTGCATTAGTGCGGCGTTAGCGTTCGCGCGTACTTCGCGTACGGATCGCCATAGTCCGCGCTGTGCCGGGCCGTAACCGTGGTTTAGGTTCGATAAAAACTTTTCTTGCCGTTTCTTTTTATTGCCGGACGCGTCGCCCTGGGTGCCACCGCGTAAACCGCCAATATCAAATAGGGCGCCGCCCGCGTTTTTCTGTACGAGGGTTACGATCGCGTAAGCGTTAGCGTCGCGCGGCGTGCGACCGCCGACCTGAATTTGTATACCGGACTGGACCTTAGACGGGTTATATCCCAGGCGTCCGGTTTGCGTCCATCGTGACATAGGGGCCGCCATAGGGTAATTAGCGCGGGGCGCGGCTAATAGTGATTCGCCGGCGGCTTTAAGTTTGTTAACGGCTTTAAATCGGGTTTTAGAATCGATGCGACCTAGTTCGGCTAATGCTTCCCGTACGCCGTAAATTTGTATTTCTGATTCGATCACTAGCGCCGACCTTTATTCTGTTTATTTAGAATACTAATAGTCGTTTCTAGGTCGCGTACGTCATATTCGATACCCGGCGGCCACCAGTTGATCGCTACTAGTAGTTCGGCTAGTTGGCGTCGGTAGGTGCCCCGGGGATATGGTTTCCCGCCGGCTCTTGTTCTACTACTTCGATATTTATTAGTTTCGAAATATAGTCATCGAATGCGGCCGGAACGACGATTTTTTTATGTTTAGCGGATTCGTAGGCAAGGAACGCTAAATCTTCGATTCCTACGCCTTGCGCCATATCAGACGCCTTACGTTTGTATTTACGTTCCCAGGCGACAATAACGCCGAGGTTCGTAGATACTTCGTAGGTCGTTTCGTTGGTCGTTACTTTTAGATGTAGTTGCACGGTTTTATCCTTTGCGTCGGGCCGGGATATCCGGCGAGATTATGCGGGGGTAACGTCTACCGAGTATACGCCGCCGGTGAACGTAATATCGATAGTCGATAGTTCGCCCATAGTGGCATTGATTACTGGCAACGCTTCGAGATAGGTCCCGGTCAGTTGGAATTTAGGATTCGTTGCCGATTCCGCCCCGGTAGCCGGCGCAACGATCACATTTGTCACGGTGCCGACTAAATCCTTTAAACTGGCGTAAGTCTCGCTAGCGCTGTATGACATATAGAGAGTAAGCGTTAGTTCGTTATTTTCCAAACCGCCGACATACTTGCGAGCAGTATCGCCAAACGCGGTGGATTCCAACGCTTCGACGGTACGAGTCAACGTAGCGGCCGAGCATTGGTCGGATAGGTCGATGCTATTGATCGTTACTACTGGATTCGATAATACGGTGCTAGTTGCCATTTTCTACCTCGGTTTCGATTTCTTCTTGTTTAGGTTTAGCAGATTTTTTTGCGCTAGGTGTGGATTCCACAATAAACCCGCCGGCTATAAGCGCGTCGACGTTTACGCCTTTAATGTGCGCTAGATCGGCGTCGAATAGATCGCCTGGGGTTCCGAGCCTGGGGGAAACGATTTTATATTTCATTGGGTCTGTACCTGTATTCGTGCCGTGATTTCATACGCCGGCAACGTTACGCCGCCAATATCGACACTAGTAGGGCGGCCGTCTTTAATGGCGACATTTTTCGAAACTATTTGCGATACCGCGTTTAATAGCCATCGTTCCGCGTCAAGGTTTCCGGGGCCTGGGGCCATAACGGTAATCGGAAAATATACGTCGAGAATATTAAAGTTAAACGCCGTAAAGTTTGGCGATCCAACCAGGGCGCACGGCGGGTTAATGTTTCGGGGATCGTTTGTAACTTTTAGCCCGGGGATCGTCGATAGTGTCGACACCAAATTATCCAGGCCAGTATTTAGTAAATCCGTATAGTTTGGTACGGCCATTACGCGACGCCCGGACGATCGATACCTAGTAACTGTTTAACCATTCCTGATAATCCCATTACCGGGGTTACGCCCATCGAATTAAAACTAGCGAATTGATCGGCGGAACCGCGCTGTTTATAGTATGCGGCGCCGACCATAATCGTACCCAGTTTCACGTCTTGCGATGGAACGGTAGATAATGATTCGTTTGCGTAGTTTGCTTCCGCACGTCGACGATATGCAAACGCGTTCGCGGCCGCCGCACAAATAGTTAGAAACGACGCATCGGCCGCCGTAGCGGTTCCGATTCCTAAGTAATCTTCGATATCACCGGCAACGATCCACGTACAAACGGGCGAATAGGTAATGGTTCCGGTAGCCGTTTGACGTTCTAAATCGTCGGCGACCTTTGCAAATAATACTTGATTCTGAATCGGAACTAACGGGTCGTAAATTAAATCGCCGTATTCGTCAACGCCAGTTAATAAATATTGCGGTAGCGCGTAAATCGAATACGTGCCGTTAATAGTTGCATCGACGCCGGTTACGACTATCGATCCGCCTACTACTAGTTCGGTATTCGTTAACGTTTGCAGTACGCAATAGTTAGCGGTTATTTGTTTATGAGTGACCGAATAGGCGGCCATAAATTCGGCCTACCTTCCCGATCAGACGAACGCGGCTTTAATGAACTTAGTCGAGTCGATCATTTTCGCGGCGAAGTACCCTCTAAAGGCAATTTGGCGGCTCAACGTTGTCACCTGGTTCAAACTCACGGCCCCCTTCATTTGCTCCCAACACTCAAAACCACCGGACGTAGCATCGCCGATGATAAGTGTTCCGGATGGCAAGTTACGATCGACTACTACTTGCAAACCGAACGCGTTACCCGCGTAATCGCCTGCCGGTAGTTGACCGAGCGCGTTCATTGGCCCAATATTCGGAAACAACGGACGACCCGAGTCGTCGGCGAGATTTCCCAAACTGGCCCATCGGTTAGGTGCCATAAAGAGATGGGTCGGCAAGTTGCCGTTTGAATCGGTAAGGATGTCCGATGCGGCTTGATAAATCCACGAAATCCATACTTCCGGTTTTGCAATATCGGCGGCCGTGAAGTTATTGGTATTTGTAGTTCCGGCTTCGAGTGCATCGGCGGCCACGTTATCCACGGTATTCGCGTATACGCGGGCCATATCGTCGAGCAACGCGCCCAACACTTCCGGCTGTGACCAGTCGAGTGACGCTTCGGAAACTTCGACGTATCCGCCGTAGATTCCCTTTGTAATTTGCACGTCGTTAACTACAAACGTTCCGGCCTGAATAGCGGTGTTTTCTGACGCTACGGCCATCGAAGTATGAGTAGTTACAACTGGGCGGATGAAAACTTTACCGGCGGCGGGCATTTGGCGAACGCCTACGGCATCGATTACAGGGCGCAACCCCCGGAAATTATTGTAGATCGGTGAGACGATCGGCAAAGGCATAATTCCATCGAGGTCCGAGGTAACCACGTCCGGGGCGGCCGCGCGTACCTTCGCGTTCATTTCTGCCGCGATCGATCCGCCTTGCATTTGTGCGCTAATCCATTCGCTCGCGGATGGCATTTTAAATTCGCGTTTCGCTTGCGCGTACACAATAGGTGCCGCTTCGATAGTTGCCGGTGCTGTTACTTCTTCGTTCATTTTTAGTTCCTCATCTACTGGGGTTTCGTTTTCGATATTACTTACTTTTTCTTCGTCGTGGTGGATACCCTCGCCGGTGGATGCGGCGACGGTAGCAATATTCGCGTTAGCGCCGAACGCGCCGTGCGGGACCATTGATAATTCGTACCATTCGGCCCGAGTTACGACCATCGTTCCGCCATCCATAGTCCATTCGATCGGGTTTACCCCTACCGAAACTTGATCTATAACCGAATCTTTAGCAAGGGTTAGCGCGTCGCGGCCTTTTTCGGTATCTGACAGCCGGGCGGTGAATGCCATCGCGTCGCCCATATCTACGCGTTCGGTTACGACGCCGACCGGTTGGGTCGAATCGTGATACATAAACAATTTTGGGGCCGGGCCATCGGTCGGTAGTGATCCAGGGGCGAAACGGATTCGTTCGCCAGATGAAACTACGGCGTCGATATTGTACGGCGCGGCGATGCCGGTAATAGTCCGACGGGGGGCGTCCGGGCTATCTGACGCCGCCGCGTCGATCGTGAATACTTGCGGGGTAAAACGAATCATAGAATTATCCTAACTAGGCATTTCTTCCGGTACGGGGATTTGGTTACTTACTTCGGTTTCCATTGTGTCAAGTTCGGATTTACTATCGTCATCGATATACGTTTCCGTTAAGTAATCTTCGACGTCAAACGAAACGAATACGCCGCGCGGTAGGACGTTATCGCTCGATAATGTTTGCGCGATGCAGTCGGCCATAGGCTTAATCGCAAAGGCAAACAAATCTTGCCTCGCGCCTAAATTATTGGTGTAGGCGTAACTCCCGCTACTGATTCCGGCGAGGTATCCGGGGATTCCAATTAGACGACACATTTCCTGGGCCTGATAATTCGATGATTCTATTAGCATCATTTTATCCGGCGTCGCGTTATTAGGTATCACGTCTAAAAATTCGTTCACCGCGCACGTCGAGTTCGACATACGCGCGTAATCGTAGGCGGCCGACAAATCCGCTAATTCGGTCGGGGATAAAGGCTCGCCCCCGGTTTGTTTAAGGGTTACGGACGGTTGGGACGATACCGAATTGCGTAGCCGCGCATCCTCTAGACGTATCGCGGTTTCGAATGCGCGCGGCGAAACCGAGTTAAGGCCCTGGATCGGGCTAAGAAACTGTACGACGTCTTTGTAATCGATCGGCATTCCGTTAAATAAAATTTGTTTCGATGGGCCGAAACGAATCCCCGTATTTGCCTGATCTTCGAGCGTAACCATCGATGCCGGTAGACGCGTAAACGATAGGGGATACGAATCGGATCCGCGCTCGGTCACATACCAAAACGCGTTACCCGTAAAAATCAAATCGTCTACCGTCCAACTTAGGATGAAGTTATTCGGCACGGATTTATCGATTCGACGAATCCACGAACGCGGCGCAAGTTCGGTTTCTTGCATTTCCGCTTCGGTTTCGTTCCACGTTTCGCGATACATTTTTAAATTAAACGAACCGATAGTGCCGGCGATGAGATCGCGCCCGCGTGCGACCGTTGGGATCGACATAAGACGGGCCCGCGCGTTTGATTCGTAGTACGAATAGAAGTTGCCAATTTGGGATGCCCCAGTATTGGACCATCCGGCGGCCGCTTTAAATTCCGGCGCCGGCGATATCGCGGCTTTATTGACGCGGTTAAATATTCCCATACTTTAACTATGCCATATTTTCGGCGGCGAATGGTGGTAACGGCCCGGACTATATGCAGTTACCCGACGTAAAGGCTAAGTCGAACGGGCCGCTACCGCCCGAAATACTATCTAACTTGCAACCACTAAAAACGGTTTTACGCCGTTATTCCCTGGGCGTGAAGATAACGCGACGGCCCATACTAGGCATCGTGCTAGTTCGATCGGGCCGGGGGATCGTTGACTAGATAACGCTAATCCGGACTGGGATTTAACCGCGACGGCTCGCATTACGTGTTCGGATAGCATCGCCGAATTTCCGTAGTGGCGTACCATTTTTTCGGTGATTAATGCGCGTACGCCGCCGGTGTATTTTAATAGTTCACCGTAGCCAACGATTACGCGTCGACGTTCGAACGTTGCCGGGGTATGCAAATCGATCGATGGCGTTAACGCGAATCGCACGGTCGTATCCTTTGCGATCCGGTGAATTTCTTCCCAACACTTCGCGATCGTATCGACGACGAATGCGACCTCGACGACTATTCGCCGGTCGGGTAGCGCGACGGCCCGTAATCCGAAATAGCGGGATTCGTCGAAACTGTTTTCGACTGCCACTATTCCGCCGGTAGGCATTTCGCCGGTATGGGCTAACGCCGGCCATAGGTCGTGTGGTAGCCACGATTTATCCGACGATACCCATAGGTTTACGGATGCACGTAGGAACGCGGCGCGGTCGGGGGTTTGTGATTCGGCGGCGATCGTTTCAATAGTCAAGCCGTGATATCCGACGGCGGGGTTTCCCCATAACCAGGCTTCCGGGTTCAGCGGATTTAGTTCGGGCGGTGGCGACCATTCGGCCATATAGAAACCAGGTGACGCGCCGGCGTCTATTGCCCGCAAACCCTGTTCCCGGAATTTTAAGAATAACGACGATTCTTCGGTGCCGGCCGTGGACCATAGCGACATAAGCGGGGATCGTTGGGCACGCATAGACGGCGCCAAACCTTGCATTATGGATTCTTCGTTGATATTCCATATTTCGTCCGCGATTACGGCGGTACACGATAGACCGTGACCGACCGACCCGTTAGCCGCACGGACTAGCCACTTACTTCGATCCGGCATAACGATTTGGTTACGACCATACGACCAGGTGGCCTTTGCGCCAAACTTTTCGACCAATACGGGGGCGAGTTCGTCGAATAATTGGCACGCGAGGTCGAGCCGATGCGCGGTACTAAGTAACGTTTGTTTACGGCCGGATATCTTTACCCAGTCGGTAAGAATCCAACCGGCTAACGCCATTAGGGCAGTCGTTTTTCCATTCTGACGCGCGACCGACACTAGCGAAGTACGGTTAACGAAATCCCCCGATTCGTCATAGATCAGTTGACCATATAACGCGGTTTCTTGCCAGGGCATTAACTCGACGCCGAGGTGCGTCTTTGACCATTCACCGACCAACGGCCCATACGATCCGACGTGATCCGGCAACGGCGTTTCCAGTCTCGGCCGCGCTCGACCGGTTCCGGCCAGTTCCGGCCAGTTCCGACCGGTTTCCGAGATAGACGACAAAGGCTTGCTCGGGGTTAATGGTTGACCTTCAAAAAAACGTATTGGTTCATCGATCGTTCCGTTTTTTTTCATCGCTTCGTTTCGGTCGGCGATTCTTTGGCGTGTTTTATTGTTTACGTATCGGGCGCCCCTGGCGCTATTGCATTTGCCGCACGATGCAACCAAATTGGATTCGTCGTGGTTTCCGCCGGCGTCGAGTTCTACTAGGTGATCGGCTTGACTACTGGGGTTTATGCCGCACCATTGGCAGATGGGGTTATCTTTTAGTAGTTGTGCGCGTCGGCGTTTGTATTGTGGATCAGAGTATGCGGGGTTTGCCATACCTCACGCGCCTTCGGCTTGTGCTAGCGCGGCGCGTTCGCGCCTTGCTGTTGATTTGGTGTAGTTGGCCATTGTGTCGGGTTCGGTTCTGTTGTGGTTTGTTTATATAAATCTAGTTCGTGTATGTAAAGGATTATAGGTTAATGGCCCGCCCTCGGGGTAGCCCTAACCCGATCCCTATTCCATTACTTCATATTGGCCGATTATGTTTACGGCCCGCCCCGTCTACTGCCCTAATCCGTTTCGTGTTGCACGTTTCGAGGGTCGACGGTCTACCCGCGTTCCCGCGTATTCACGCCCCGCCCCGTGCGAATGGGGTACGGCCTATCGTGCTACTAGCCAGTTTTAGAAACGGTTTAGAATATCGGTAATCATTTCCATATCATCGGGCCGCCAAACCTGAACGATCAAATCAATGTAGTCATTTAATTCATTTAATGGTTCTAATTGTTTTAGCCAGGCTTGTTGC
>JACCDP011389204.1_pt1 | contig 15780 bp, 18 predicted proteins | sample 7445841 | NCBI WGS metagenome assembly JACCDP01 (sample SAMN15323441, study PRJNA562643) | freshwater metagenome | isolation source: river surface water | place: USA:Blue River Watershed | collected 2017-08-17 | reverse complement strand
CCCATCCAAATGCCATCGCGCTCTGGAATATGACCTTTCACCGCAATACCACCAGATTCTTCGCCGCCAAGAAGTACGTCTTCTTTTACCATGATGGCTGCGATATCCTTGAACCCGATTTTGGTGGTGGTGTGTTCTAATCCGTAATGTTCACACATTTTGTATACACGCGGCGTAACACTAAATGCAATGGCAACTTTTCCACTCATCCCTTTGTATTTAACGAGGTAGTGAATTAACAATAAGATGATGTGATGAGAGTCGATGAATTCTCCATGACTATCATACAAGCCAATGCGGTCAGCATCTCCATCTGTAGCTAAGGCACAATCAATGTTTTGATTTGTTTTAATGTACTGTGCAAGTTCTTGTAGGTTCTTTCCGATCGGTTCTGGTGCTTGCCCCATAAATGAAGGATTGGGTTCGCAGTGCAGTAAGGTGGTGGATGGCAGTACTTGGGAAATAACTCGTTGACCGGCCCCGTACATCGCGTCATACATTAGGCGCAAACCGGAAGCTTGTATTGCAGGTAAATCGAAGCTTGCTTTCACATGGTCGATGTATTCTTTTTCTAAAGGAAGCACTTCAATCAGCCCTGATTTTAACGCCTTGTCAACCGAAAAACGTGAGTAGTCCACACTGCAAACATCTGGGATGATTGCTTCAATCTCATTGATTTTTTCGGGCTGTAGTGGTCCACCAAATTTGGCCTTTAATTTAAATCCATTATACGATGGAGGGTTGTGACTTGCTGTTAGAATAATTCCAATTTCACATCCATGTTTGTGGGCACCCAAGGAAATCATTGGTGTAGAAACAAATCCCTGAGCGATATATACTTTGATTCCTTGTTGAACCAAAACCGCTGCGGCCGTATGCATGAATAATTCACCGGCAAAGCGGCAATCATGACCGATAACTACCGAAGGATTATCAAAATGCTGTTTAAGCCAAATGCCTGTTGCTTCAGTTACGCGTGCTACGTTTTCAACGGTAAAATCTTGTGCTATTATAGCACGCCATCCGTCTGTTCCAAATTTAATTTTCTGTACCAATGCTTATACGTTAAAGTGATTAAATGTTTTTGTAATAATTGCTATGCAATCGTCCATTTCTGTTTCAGTAATAACTAATGGTGGGGCAAAGCGGATGATATTTCCATGGGTAGGCTTCGCGAGTAACCCGAATTCTGCCAGTTTCATACAAAAGTTCCAAGCCGTATCGCTCTCAGGAGAATCGTTTATTACAACCGCATTCAGCAAGCCTTTACCACGAACTAAGGTGAAAATTTTGTTCTGATTTACGAGTTCCTGCATGGCATTTCGGAATTTCTCTCCCATGCGACGTGCATTCTGCATCAAGTGTTCATCCATTAGCACATTCAGTGCTTCGGTTGCTACCGCTGCTGCTAAGGGATTTCCTCCAAACGTTGACCCGTGTTGACCGGGCTTTATAACATCCATTATGGAATTGTCCGCCAATACACCAGAAACGGGGTAAACCCCACCGCCCAATGCTTTACCAAGAATAAGTATGTCCGGCCGCTGGTACGTTTCTTGTCGTTCACAACGGTCTGTGCACGAACAATTACCGCATACAGCTAGCATACTGCCCGTACGTGCCAATCCAGTTTGGATTTCATCTGCAATAAACAAGGTATTTGTTTCGGTGCAACGCGTTCTAATGGCTTTTAAGAAATCGGTATCGGGTACTACCACACCAGCCTCTCCTTGAATAGGCTCTACTAAAATTCCGATGGTGTTCGGTGCACTAAGAGCCTCCCTTACGGCGTGTATGTCATTGTACGGAATGCTAATGAATCCAGGAGTATGCGGACCAAACTTATCTTTTGAATCGGGGTCAGATGAGAAGGAAATGATGGTGGTTGTTCGACCATGGAAATTTCCATCACAAACTATAATATTTCCGTGATTCTCTTGGATTCCCTTTACTTCATAGGCCCATTTCCGAGCCAATTTAATCGCTGTTTCTACCGCTTCTGCACCCGTATTCATTGGGAGGAATTTGTCAAAACCAAACGTGGTATTTAAAAACTCTTCAAAGGGGCCCAATAAATTATTATGAAAAGCACGCGAAGTTAGGGTTAAGGTTTTCGCTTGATTTATCAGCGCGTTGGTGATTTTCGGGTGACAATGTCCTTGATTTACAGCCGAATAGGCTGATAAAAAGTCGAAGTATTTTTTTCCGTCAACATCCCACACGTGAACTCCTTCTCCACGCTCAAGTACCACAGGAAGTGGATGATAATTATGTGCTCCGAATCTTTCTTCGAGGGAGATATAGGAAGCGGATTTTGTTTCGTGTGTCATTTGCATAAGCAAAGATAACTCAAGCGAGCTAAATTTTATAATTTACTGCCCGAAACCTTTATTCATTTTACCTTTGACCTATGCTAAAATATATTTGTTTTTCATTCCTTCTTTTTCCGTTTTTTGGTTTCGCTCAAAAAAACATAAGTAATCAGTATAATGCCTGGGCCTTATATACTGGAAATCATAGGATTTCGAGCAAGGTAAATTTAATGACCGAATACCAATGGCGTAGAGCGGATGGGTTCAAACATTGGCAGCAATCCTTATTAAGATTTGGTATTGAATATGTCGTAAATCCTAAACTATCTGTAATGGGTGGGTATGCCTGGGTTAAAACGTTTCCCTATGGAACTCAACCTATACTTCATGAGTTTGATGAAAATCGGTTGTTTGAACAGCTTAATCTTAAGGATAAAGTCGGACGATATGAGATTCAACATCGGTATCGATTAGAACAACGATTTTTGGAGCAATATGCTAAAAATGCCACCAATGACCTTGTTCAAGTAGATCCGGTTTATCGGAATAGAATGCGCTACAGGGCCATGGTCGTGTTACCACTCTCAAGAAAAGAAATGGGGGATAACACCTTGTTTCTTAATTTGAATAATGAGCTTTTTGTAGGATTCGGTAAAGGAATCGCTAAAAACCCACTTGATCAAAATCGATTTATTGCAGCCTTAGGATGGAGATTTAATCCAGAAACCAATATACAAGTGGGGTATTTAAATCAATTTGTGATTAAATCGAATGCAACGGATATGGAGCGAAATCATAGTTTGTGGATTAGTATGGTTTACAACTTAGATTTTACGAAGATGTTTGATAGAAAGTAAGGGGATGAAACAAAAAAAAAGGGACTTCTGCCCCTTTTTTTGTGTAATAAATGGTTCATTTAGTTTCCGAACCGTTCAATTACCTGTTGCGTTACTCCTGTATTCGAGAACCCACCATCGTGGAATAAGTTCTGCATCGTAACATATCGCGTTAAATCGGAGAACATAGAAACGCAATAATCAGCACATGCAATGGCAGGTGCATTTCCTAATGGTGACATTTGTTCGGAGAAGTTTATAAATTCATTAAATCCTTTGATTCCTTGCCCCGCAGTGGTAACCGTGGGTGATTGAGAAATGGTATTTACACGAACTTTTTTAGCAATTCCATAATGGTATCCAAACGAACGAGCGATAGATTCCAGTAGGGATTTAGCATCGGCCATATCGTTGTAATCTGGGAAAATACGCTGAGCTGCAATATATGTAAGAGCTACAACTGATCCCCATTCATTCATCGCATCATGCTTGTATAACGTAGCCAAAGTCTTGTGTAAAGACATCGCCGAAACATCCATGGTTTGTTGATAATATTGGTAGTTGTTCTCGGTATAATGTTTTCCCTTTCTTACGTTAGGTGACATACCAATGGAGTGTAAAACAAAATCAATTTTTCCACCAAGGATTTCCATGGATTGGTTAACTAGATTCTCTAAATCTTCCGTGTTGGTGGCATCCGCAGGGATAATCTGACTTCCAGTTTTTTCCGCCAAGCCATTTATTTCTCCCATACGCATGGCAATTGGAGCATTGGTTAGTACAAATTCCGCACCTTCCTCATGCGCTCGTTCCGCCACTTTCCATGCAATGGATTGGTCGTTCAACGCACCGAATATAATTCCTTTTTTACCTTTTAATAATTGATTTGACATGTTGTTTTTTTTACAAAGTTAATAATCTTACTTTTCTAGAATCACTTTTAAGTTTTTCAGCCCCTGTTCTAAGTCGTCACCTAACATTTTTTCCATATTCATGACTGCGCCAAGCAAGTTCATGGGGTAAGGCATGTTGTTCGTGATTGCCCATGTTACATTCGTAGTGTTTTTTGATATTGACTCCGTGCTCATGTATGAAGGGTTATTACTTTTAAAGGGTTTGATAAATTTCAGTTCGATTTCCATTTTACAAGATGTTGAATCTTCATTCAGGGACATTATTTTCTGTTGACCTTCACCTACATTATCATCCATACTTTTCCATGCATGAATATACCCAACGGTTCCATCAATTCCGCTCGCGGTAATTTTCATTTTAGGATCAGCCTTCCACCAAACACCATATTTTTCTTGATTCTTTAAGTGTTTTACATAATCAAAAACTTCGATTTGATTTTTATTGATCGCAATTTCCCGCTTGACAAGTATTTGCTCAGGTATAAACAATGCGACAATTAATAGGACTGCGATTAGTCCAATCAATACCATTAAGATTCTTTTTAGTATTCTCATTTTCTTTAGTTTAATTGGATATAAAGTTACAATTAGGGAATCAGCTCTAAGGTTTTGTGTTGCGTTTTACTCAACAACGCATTGTTTGAATTGCTAAATTTGAAATATAGGGCCATGCCTCCGATATAATGTGTTTATTTGTTTTAGTATGAGGACCATTTTACTTTTATTGTGCATTTTATTATTCGGGCATGGAGTTTATTTGTCCCAGGATTCACTTAAAACCGATCAAGCCTTGCTCATTTTACCAGGTTTTGGTTCAAAAATTTTCGGAACTCGGGCCTTGAAGCAGTTTTTCAAACAATCAGACATGACTGTCTATATCCCCCGTTATATTTCTAGAAAATCGATTCGATTATCTATGAACTCCTTAGAGCGATATTATCAAAAACAGGGTTTAGGTGAATACAAACAGCTCCATGTTTTGTCTTACATTGTAGGCTCTTGGACTTTAAATCAATGGATTGCTGATTATGGTAAGCGAAATATAAAAACAATTATATACGATCGCAGTCCATTACAAGAACGGGCGCCACTCATCTTATTAAAGGATATGGCTTTGGTGAATGCCTTGGTGTTCGGTAAAATAACACGTGATTTTGTAAATACGCCCTATCCGGTCTTGAAAGATTCGACTATTATTAAAGGGGTTTTCATTGAGACGTATGCTACGAATGTTGTCCGAAAGCATAAAGAAACAGCCATGCAACAAGGACCGCTTTCTTGGGATGTAACAGACTTAAAGCAACCGGTGAATGATTTTACATACCTGCCGTTAAATCACGATCAGATGTATACAAAACCTGAAGTATTTGGTAATGAAGTGTTCTATTTTATTGAGCATGGACAATTCTCGGAAGCATTTAAGCGCAATGCACCGGTTCAAAATCCATTTATAAAACTAAAGAAGCGATGATTTCGGTATACAACATAAAACCCAAGTTTCAACAACTGATAAAACCGGTGATGGAGTTTTTGCATCGAAAGAAATTCACCCCCAATCATATCACATTAATCGCGTTATTGGGCTCAATACTTACGGGTGTTTTTGTTTATTTAGATTCGGGGTGGCTTTATTTACTGGTGGTACCCATCTATTTATTTATTCGTATGGCGTTGAATGCTATCGATGGGATGATGGCTAGGGCATATAATCAACAATCAGCACTCGGTGAAGTGCTTAATGAACTTGGAGATGTGTTAGCTGATTTGGCAATTTTTTATCCCTTATTACTTAAGTTTGGAATGGACAAGCATCCGAATTTATTGGTCGGTTTTATCGCATTGATGATAATTAATGAATTTGTAGGTGTTTTAGGTAAAGCGATAGGAGGTTCACGAAGGTATGAAGGACCCATGGGGAAAAGTGATCGAGCCTTGTTTTTTGGGTTACTTTGTTTGGTGGTTTACTTTTTTCCAGTGGTTTTGCCTTGGATTTATTTTTTGATTATTATTGTTGTACTTGCCATGTTGGTTAGTACCATCGCGCGAATTAAAAACTCATTAAACGTATGAATTACTTGCTTTCGAACCGATTTGCTGATAATAAAGAGGTGCTATCCATTATCTTAGTAATTCTCGGGATTTTAATTTTCGCCACGGTATTGTTCTTTGTTTTGGGAAAGATATTCCCAGGCGACAAGGTAAAAGAACTACAGCAGCGCACGAAATCATGGTGGATCATGGCATCCGTCTTTATTTTAGCTACGGTACTTCATCCAAGTATTTCCTTTGTTGCTTTTGGTTTACTGTCTTTTGCTGCATTGCGCGAATTAGCGAGCATAAGTAAGAACATTCGACCGGAAGATCGTCGGGTAATTATTTGGTGTTATTTGGCTATCCCAGTTCAGTATTTTTTAGCGTACATGGGGTATTTTAATTTATTCATCATTTTTATTCCGGTGTTTATGTTTATTTGGATTCCGTTTATTTTGGTGATCCGTGGTTTTACGGTGGAAATTGGTCGCTCCATGAGTGTGTTACCAGTACAGCTGATGTTTACTGTGTTTTCCATTAGTCATTTAGCATACCTTTTGTCGCTTCCTGAATTAACTGGGTTCAATGCGGGAGGAAGGGGATTATTACTTTTTGTAGTGTTTTTAACTGAAATGAACGATGTTTTTCAGTTCACCTGGGGTAAAATTTTAGGCAAGCACAAGATTATCGAGAAAATTAGTCCCAATAAAACGTGGGAAGGATTCATAGGCGGATTTATTACAACCATAGTTGTTGCATATTTCATTCGGTTTTTAACGCCATTCACTGCCATTGAAGCCCTCTTTGCTGGGGCAATTATTGCGGGCGGCGGATTTATTGGCGACATCATTGTTTCAGCAATTAAGCGCGACATCGGACTTAAAGATACGGGCAATTTAATTCCCGGTCACGGAGGAATTCTCGATCGGATTGATTCATTAGCTATTGCTGCACCCTCGTTTTTCTATTTTGTTTACAACCTATATTACGCTTGATGAGGTGGCTTTTGGTGATTTTCTATTACAAGTTGCTTATGCGTCCGTTTTTAAGCATTTTCGTGGGGGTGAAGTTGGTGAATTCAGAAAATCTTATTCATTCGGGTCCTATGATTGTAGTATCTAATCATAATAGCCATTTAGATACCATGTCTTTGATGGCTGCAATGCCTTTCAAACAATTGCTTCGAACCCATCCCGTAGCTGCCGCTGATTATTTTGGAGGCTCTTGGTTTAAGCGGTTTCTTTCTAAGTGGGTGCTAAATGCGATTTTAATTAAACGTGCGCGAGAAGCAGGGGAGATGAGTCCAACAGAACAGATGATTTCCTATTTAGATAAAGGACATTCACTTATTTTGTTCCCCGAAGGTTCACGCGGTGCACCTGAACAGATACAAGAATTTCAAAAAGGAATTGGAGCCATATTGAAGCGTCGTCCAAGCATCCCTTATTTGCCTGTGTTTATGACGGGAATGGGAAGGATTCTACCAAAAGGTGAAAAATTACTTGTACCTTTTGATGCGTATGTCGTTGTTGGTATGCCGTGTATTGTTAGAGCCCGTGAAGTCGATTCAATAGTTGAGGAGGTAAAACAAGCCGTTTTGGTTCAAAGAGATCAATTTGATCATCTATTTAACGTTTAATTTATCCATTATGACACATCCCGTTCATCACTCAAAAAAATACGAAGAAATCAAAAACCTGAAGTTATTGGCTGCTATTTTAATTGATTTAATAGGTATGGTTTCTTACATCCTACCCGGAGCAAGTGAATTGTTAGATGCAATTTGGGCCCCAATGTCTGCAATATTAGTTTTTATACTGTTTAATAGAAAATTATCTTGGGCCAGTTTTACGTTTTTAGAAGAGTTGCTACCGTTTACAGATGTTGTTCCTTCAGCAACGATTGCTTGGTATTTTCACTATCAAAAAATAGATAAAAAAAACGGGCATCATTAATTTTTTTAATAGCTTTGAATAACTTAAAATTTTAGATTTATGAAAAAGTTAATGATTGTTTTAGGAGTAGCGCTTTTTACGATGGCGTCTTGTTCAAAAGATTACACATGCAAGTGTACAGTTACCGATGCAGGTGTTGAAGTAGGTTCTACAAGTTCTACCATTACTGGTAAAAAGAAAGATGTTACTGCAGCATGTGATGCAAATGACGCGACCGTAGGTACCTTATCTACCAATTGCGAAATTCAGTAAGTAAAATAATTTTCAATTATTCAGGGGGATTCGTCCCCCTTTTTTATTATGAACGCTATTGAAACATTTTTTTTAAGCCTTGGTTTTTCTTTTACCGGCGCTAAATTTATACCCTACTTCATTCTCACCCTTCTTGGTTGGTTTTTAGCAAGGTTTATTCACCGAAGGGTTAAAGCTAATACATCTAAACGTTGGTTGCTTGCGCTGTTGTTTATTGGAACGTTCATTCAACCGGTCCTCATTTATTTTGCGCTCAACCCCATTTATCAAGGAGATATGGTTGATCTCAGTTATAAGCCTAAAACTTCAATTAACCTTGGTAAATCTAATAAATTAGTGGTCATTGCGTTGCCAGGGTGTAAGTATTGTTCGGAATCTACCCAGCACATGAAGGGCATTAAGCCTTACACCAAGGTACCGATTGAATATTGGGTATTGGGTTCTGATTCCTCCGATTTAAGCACCTATCAAGCCTTAGTTGGCAGTCAAATAACCTGTCAATTAAAATCAAATCTTTCCGAAGTTTTACCAATTACCGAAGGGAGTTTTCCGACCTACGTACTGATAGAAAATGGGAAAATCAAAAAAGCTTGGCATAACGATGCCTTTGGCGTACGTGCATTAAGTGAACTGAATTAGTCCAGTTTAATCTTATTAAAGAAGAATACGGTCCGCTTGCGCTCAACATCTTTATCCTTACGGTTAATGATACGCTGAATCCCATACGATAAGAAGTAGTTGTCATACCAATGGATAATCTCAGCATAACTCAATCGCGTCTTGTCGTTTTCTGAATTAGTTTCTATGGGTTCAGATTGTTTATCACTCAACACATTTCCATCAAAATCAAATACCTTACTCGTAATTCGATTACTGTTGGCATATACTAATTTCAAATTGTTTTGTTGTTGGTCAGCAACGTGGATAAATCGTCGAACAGTCATTGGTTTCTGAGCTAACCACATCGGAAAGGTTTGGTCCCAAATCAGGTTTCCGTTTTTGTCGAATTTCGCAATAAACGCATGGGTATATTGGTACCCATCAAACACCTGTACATAGGTAGTGGTAGTTACTGGTTTACCGTTTACATAAGAGGTTGTTGTGCGGGTTTCTGTTCTATAGGTTGCATAATAAGCTTCGCCGATGTAGATAAAGTCCTCGTTCACTTTGATTGGACTGTGAGCTGCGATATTATATGAAATATTCAATTCTTGTCCATTATTCGCTTTGCGCTGTTTTTTCTTTTCAATTTTACGTTGCTGATTTGCCGGAAGGTAGCTCAGGAAGTTCTTGAGCTCTGTGAAGTTGTAAAATTTTATAGGCTCCAATTGACCTTGAGCTAAGCGAGAGATGAAAAATCCGTTAGATCCACCGGAATTCGGTACAGAATAGGTTCCGGAAAGAATATACTCATTATTGCCAATGTCATACGCTCGAGCGTTTCTTAAGTTATTATCCGTTCCGATGCTGATGTCTGTGGTTGCTTGTACTTGTCCTTGTTCATCCAATCGCATTACATAAAGTTCAGTTCGTTTTTTACTGATGTAGGCATTGATGCTGAGTAAGATGTTTTTGCTTTCTGGCATGGTCTCCATGTTGGAAAGGCTAAGCTTTTTAGGTTTAAATCCTTCTATTGTAATTGGCGTGGTCTGCTCCGACCCTGAATTCATATCAATTGATATGATGGAAATACTATAGTTTTTATTAATGATTGCCATCACTGCACGATCATCCATACATGCCGTGTATTTTATGAAACTGCGATTTGGTAGTTCTCCAGAAACTTCTTTAAATGTTTCGTTTGTAAAATCATATTTAACTACCCTGTACTCTGTTCGTCGGGTTTTGAAGAAGAAATACACGAAATTTCCTGTTTGATAAATTTCATCTACATAGAATTTATTCTCTATGGTATAGCTAACTTCGTGTGTTGCGACCAAGTCGGTGTTGTACTTTTCAAACCGGTACGTACTGATTTGATTTTCGTCTTTATCTTGCTTAGAAAAGATCAGCATTCCTTTAGGGCCAAATTCAAAGACGCGTTCGTTGCTGAAGCCGTCTTTTAAATCAAATTCAACGCGTTTTTCGGTAACTGCATTTTGTGCAAATATTCCTGCGCTGAATGCAAGGACAAGAGAAAGGATTAGGTGTTTCATAGGGTTGGTTTTAAGAAAAAAAAACCCTGACGCGAAGGTCAGGGTTTTTTAAATCGGTTGAGCTTATTCAGCTACTACTGAAAATTTAATGGTTTGTTTTACGCCTTTGTAAAGGTTAGCTTCTGCTTCATAGGTTCCAACTTCACGAATCGGCTCGTCTTTAATTTTTAATGACTTACGGTCGATGTCATGTCCAGCTGCTTTCAATGCTTCAGCTAGTTGGATGGTATTGATTGATCCATAGATCTTACCGTTTTCACCTGCTTTTGTAGCAATTGAAACACTTACATCAGCCAATTTTGCTGCCAACTCTTGTGCTTCAGCTAACATTTTGGATTCTTTGTGTGATTTTTGACGCATTACTTCTGCATGCGCTTTTTTCGCACTTGCCGTAGCAAGGATGGCATATCCTTGAGGAATTAAAAAGTTTCTTCCGTAACCCGGCTTTACAGTTACCACCTCGTTGGTGTAACCTAATTTATCTACGTTCTTTAATAGAATGACTTCCATGATTCAAATTTTTATCGATTATTTCAACATATCTCCTACGTAAGGCATAAGTGCTAAGTGACGTGCACGCTTGATAGCCTTGTTAACGCGTCCTTGGAACTTCGCAGAAGTACCAGTAATACGACGAGGAAGAATTTTTCCTTGTTCGTTCACTAACTTCAACAAATAGTTTGCGTCTTTGTAATCGATGAATTTAATGCCTGATTTTTTGAATCGACAGTATTTGTCCTTCTTAATATCTATATTAATCGGGGTTAGGTATCTAATATCGTTTGACATCTCAGTAATTTAAAGGGGTTAATAATTAATTTGCTGATGTTTTTGCTCTGCGCTTTTCAGCGTAGGTCACGTGGTCAGCATCCATACGTACGGTTAAAAACCGAAGCACGCGCTCATCACGTTTCATCATTAATTCATAATCTGCAATGACAGATCCAGCGGCTTCAAATTGAATCAAGAAATAAAATCCGGTGGATTTTTTCTGGATTGGATAAGCCATTTTGCGCAGACCCCAGTTTTCCGAATGCGTTATCTTGGCACCCATGCCTTTGATGTCGCCTTCGAATTTCTGTACTGCTTCCTTTGCCTGATCCTCAGACAAAACGGGAGTTAAAATGAAAACAGTTTCGTAAGAATTCATAAGGTTCTTAATTAGTTAATAAAAATTTAAGGGTGCAAAGATAGCATTATTTTTCTCTTCCCCCAAAGTATTTAGCTTGTTTTCAATTGCTTTCTTGGGATTCAATCCTTTTTAAGTAACTTTCGCCTTCAATTCGTAGGTTTATGAGGTATTTTAGTCCGGATTATCTTGATTTCTTTATCGAACTCGCTGCAAATAACCACAAAGATTGGTTTGACCTTAACCGAAAGCGGTACGAAGCGTCTGTTAAGAAACCTTTTGCCCATTTTACACAAGCCGTAATTGATCGAATTGCGCTCGATAATCCCTCGTTTAACCATGTCCTAGCCAAAGATTGTATCTTTAGGATTAACCGTGATATTCGGTTTTCTGCCGATAAAACTCCCTACAAACTGATGTGTTCCGCTGTGGTTTCTCCAGAAGGTAAAAAAAGTACCGCCATCAATGGGATATACTTTGAACTCACCCCAGAGCATGTCCGGGTATATGGTGGGGTGTATGAAATCGATAAGGAAAATCTCCTTGAACTTCGCGAAGGAATCGCGGCAAACTCAGCCGAATTTAAGCGCTTGGTTTCAGCGCCTTCATTCAGTTCTTTTTATGGATCTATTCATGGAGAAAAGAATAAAATGCTGCCTTCACATTTGAAATCAGCCGCCGCGCAAGAACCCTTAATTTTCAATAAGCAGTTCTATTTTTATGCGACGTTTCCTGCGGAATTAATCCTTAAGGACGAGCTCTTAGATACCCTCGTTAAGGCCTACGAAATAGGCAAACCAATTGAATCTTTTTTTAATCAATTTATACATCGATCTTAGTTATGCGCTTTTTAATTTTCACATCCCTTCTTTTGATTGCCTATTCAGCTAGTGCTCAAAAAAAATCCTTAACCGTTACTGAATCCGTACTGAAACAACGCGCACTTAGTCCGCAACGAACGGTTGGATTTTCATGGATTAAAAATAAATCAGAATATACGCTCTTATCAACAGATTATAAGTCCTTGCTCGCCTATGCCCTGGATCAAGAATCAGAAAAGGTGCTTTGTACGGTTGATGAATTAAACAAACTGTTGCCTGATGATGCTAAAATTCAGAATTTATATGGATATGAGTGGCTTTCCTCCAATGAGCTATTGTTTAATAATGGAGCCGTTATTTTTACCTACAATTTAACTACCAAATCGTTAACCATTCTTCGCAAAGGACTGGATGCTTTTGAGGGTGTCTCCTTTCATAATGCATCGAAAAAGTGTGCATACACGTTGGCGAATAATGTCTATTTGGATGGAAAAGCGGTTACAAAAAATACCAATAAAAACATTGTTTCTGGTCAATCCATTGCGCGCAACGAATTTGGCATCGAAAAAGGCTTGTTTTGGTCGGAAAACGCAAATTATTTGGCCTTTTATCAAAAAGATGAAAGTGAAGTTGCAGACTATCCCTTATTAGACATTAATACCACCCCAGGTTCCTTGATGGCTATAAAATACCCCATGGCGGGACAAAAATCAGAGAAACCGCGTGTTGGTATCTATAATTGCAAAACCAAGAAAACGGTATTTATCAAACCAAGTGGAAATGCAGATGATTACTTAACAAACTTCACATTTACTCCGGATGAAAAGTTTTGTATCATCGCTGAGGTTAATCGAGGGCAAAATGAACTTTGGTTGAATGTGTTCGATGTTAAAACGGGTAAGAAAATAAAAACGCTTTGGCATGAAAAAAATCAAAAATGGGTAGAACCCGAACACCCGGCATATTTTATTGGCGAAGGAAATGACTTTATTTGGATGTCGGAAAAAGATGGGTTTATGAACATGTACTTGGTTGATTTTGATCAATTGGGAAAAGAAGTAATGTTTGAAGGTAAAAAAATGGAAGTCCTACCGATTGGAATTAAACAACTAACGAACCATCAATTTGTTGTCAAAGATATCCTCGAAGTGGACGCATCTAAAAAAATGATTTACTATGCCGCCACCGGTGAAAATCCCTGTAATACCATGGTCTATGCAACGGATTTAAATGGTAACACGAAAGTAGTTTCAAAAAATGAAGGCGTACATCGATTCGATCTTTCGGATGATGGGCTATATTTTTATGATGGCTATTCAAGCCTTAGTATGCCAAATCATGAAATGATTTATACCACGAACGGTAAGATGGCGAAGTTGCTAAAGGAATCTACTAATCCCATGGATGAGTATGCCCTGGGGGTGAGTGAAATCAATTCGATTAAAGGTAAAGACGGTTCAGATTTATACTACCGCATGGTGAAACCTTCAAATTTCGACCCAAAAAATAAATATCCCGTGTTGGTTTATGTCTATGGTGGACCGCACGCACAAATGGTAACCAATAGTTTTAATGCGGGTGCAAATCTGTGGATGAATTGGCTTGCTGAGCAAGGATATATTGTTTTCACCCTAGATAACCGTGGTTCTGCAGAACGTGGATTCGCCTTTGAATCTCAAATTCATCGCCAATTAGGAACGGTAGAAATGGAGGATCAATTATCAGGTGTTGAATTTTTGAAATCATTACCATTCGTTGACTCACAACGATTAGCGGTTCATGGTTGGTCCTTTGGAGGGTTCATGACCACCTCCTTAATGTTACGTCATGCCGGGGTATTCAATGTAGGAGTAGCTGGCGGACCAGTTACCGATTGGAAGTTTTATGAGGTGATGTATGGGGAACGCTATATGGATCGTCCTGAAGAAAATAAGGAAGGATATGAGGAAAATGCACTCACAAACTATACGAAGAATCTATCAGGAAAATTACTCTTGATTCATGGTACGGTTGATGACGTGGTAGTAATGCAGCATAATTATTCTCTAATTAAGAAATTTGTTGAAGATGGAAAACAGATGGACTTCTTTCCCTATCCAATGCATAAGCACAATGTCACGGGTAAAGATCGGGCCCATTTAATGGAGAAAATTTTAACCTACGTAATTGAGAACAATCAATGATTTCCACAGAAATTAATATAATCGCCCCTTTATCTGTAGTTTTTGATGGGTGGGTGAATCCCTCTCACATTGTAAACTGGTATTTTGCTTCTTCCGATTGGTGTTGTCCCCGAGCAGAACTAGACTGTAGGGTAGGGGGAAACTTCAGCATTCGCATGGAAGCTAAGGATCAGTCCTTTGGTTTTGATTTTAATGGTACGTTCACAGCCGTTGAGAAGGACAAACATTTGCATTACATCTTGGAAGATGGTCGACGTGTGGCCTTGTCTCTGAATCCAACGGACGAGGGAACCCATATTCTTTGGGAGTTTGAGCCCGAAACGGAAAATCCGGAAGCCCTTCAGCAGCAAGGTTGGCAAGCAATTCTCACCAATTTTAAAGCATACCTTGAACAAACCGTGGTTGGCTAAGCTCACAAGCAGCATATTCTTTTGGATCGCCTTGTTTTTTTTGGTGCACCTTATCGGAATCTGGAATCCGCCGATTGAGGCCGCGCATAGTTGGCGACAAGCCACGGGCTTAATGGTTGCTCGAAATTATTTCGAGGGAAATACATCTTTTTGGTGTCCCATGGTCGATGAAACCAGCGGGGGAACAGGAATTATTGGTATGGAATTCCCATTGATGTATTACATCCAAGGAAAGCTAGGGGTCTTATTTGGCTTTCATGCCGGTATTGGACGACTACTCAACGTACTAATTTCGACCTTGGGTTTGGTATACTTTTATGCCCTGCTGCGTCGGTTCGCCACTGAGAAAATAGCGTTTTATTCGACTTTGCTTCTTATGGTTTCATGTTTTTTCATGTACAGCCGTAAAGTAATGCCGGATACCGAAGCCCTAGCCGTGTATCTGATTGGGATCTACTATTTTTTTGAAGCCTTGCGGTTTGGAAGATGGAAGGATGTGGTTTTGTCTTTTATGATGCTAAGCTTGGGTTTATTGCTGAAAATATCCGTGCTTCCCTTGCTTTCTTTTGTAGTTTTCGCCTACGTAAAAACATCGAATGAACCTAAAAAGCCCGTGGTGTTTTTGATTCCATTCCTTAGTTTGATACCTGCATGTATCTGGTATTTTATATGGAATCCCTATTTGGCCGAACATTTTGGGTCTTGGTATAACCTCGGTGGTGGGTTGATGGCCGGAGGAACGGCCTTTCTGGAGTCGCCTTTTTTACTCCTTCAACAGCTT
>JACCDP010140122.1_pt1 | contig 15781 bp, 17 predicted proteins | sample 7445841 | NCBI WGS metagenome assembly JACCDP01 (sample SAMN15323441, study PRJNA562643) | freshwater metagenome | isolation source: river surface water | place: USA:Blue River Watershed | collected 2017-08-17 | reverse complement strand
CACGTATGTTGAGAATGGTTTTCCACCTGCTGTTTTCGTCACTAAATCAGTTCCAGGTCCAATTTGAATACCTGGACTTGCTAAGTAGGTTGGGTCTTCAACTGTAGAGGGAGTTGTTTGCAAAATATCAGATGCTGTATATAGTTGTTCAGCAGTTGGTGTAACTGTTCCTATGGTTGTAGAACGGAGTTGAATAGCCCCCGTCGCACCATTGTTGGTTTCTACACCCACATAGGAGCCAGTTGAAAGCGTATCGCTTGGTTTATCTACAAATATATTTGTGTCTCGGGTACTCACTTGATTTGAACCGGATACCAAAATTCCTCGCTTAATACCTGCTCCATTTGAATAGACGTTAATCGTAGAACCCTTTACGCTGTTAAACGAGAATGTTGACGCTGATAGTGGACCAGATCCACGTGCTTCTACTCCTATCACGGTTGATGTAAGTGTTCTATCCATCGCTGAGTTTCGCACACTCACAACACTTGTGCGTAACTTAGAGGTTTGAGACGTAGCTTGACCGTCTACATCCGGAAACACAATACCTGTCAGAACAACATTATCTGTAGAACCAGTACACGTTAAGTTGATAGTTAGATCTTCTACGCGGCAATTTGCTCCCATCGTAATCATCGTGGTGGAGTCGGTTACGTTCATTTGAAGTACGGTTGTTTGGACATTCGCTCCACGAAGACAAGACCCGTTTGGAATGGTTATGCCTGACGAAAGGGTATATGTTCCAGGAAGAACCCAAACAGTTGTTCCGCTTGTTGCTTTTAAGATAGCGGCATCTACCGTTTTGAATGGTTGTGAAAAATACGGAGGAGAATTATTTGCTATTTCGTCATTGCCATATATAGCATCTACTAGCAACATGTTTCCGTGTTGAAACGGTCCTGCAATGTATGCAAGATTTGACCAATTCGTCGTTCCATCTCCAATCTTCAATCCGTTCGTTGTTGAATCGTATCCCGGTTCTCCGGGTCGTAATACTGGATTGGAATCAGTCCAATCTGCTAATGAATCGCGCCGCAACTGAAACTTTACGTTTGCGACGCCACACGAGGTACGGATCGCCATCCTTATTTACACTCCACACGTTGTTGTGTCTGCATTTCCACCATCGTATACAGTCGCATCTCCATTGCCATCCAGAATGATACAATTGTTCTGTTCGCTTTCATCGCCCTGCAATACCAAATCAATCAAGACCTTGGGACATAAACCAGTAATTCCGAATGTTTCTAGAGCACCGGTTGTTGAACCTGTGGATGTACGTGTCTCCTTGATTTTTTCGGGGTACATGCGACTGGATGTAAAGATTGTTTTACGACGTAATCTTTCCGTAGCCAATGATGCATCGCCGGTCTTGGATTGAATGGGTCGGGTCCGACCAACCTGTTCGCCCCACGGAGTTATAAGTGTTTTAGGTGTGACGGAGGGTATGGCGCGATATTGAATGTATGCGCCATATGCGACGAGCAACAGCAATGCACCCACCGAAATCATATTCAAATCCATTCCCTCTTATTACAAAAGAAGGCATGGATTCTTCCGTGGTGCTTGCGTACTTGGCCGTCGTGTTACTGATTTCATGGATACTAAGAATGTACCCGCCTGCGCGCGAAGGCATGGAGGAACGCACGTGTCCTCGCCAACCCGATACACGTGTATGCGAACGGCAAATAGAAGGGCCCCGTTCGGATGGCGAGTATCCAAACATTTACGGTCCAAACTACATTCCTCGGAAGGTCTACGACAATGACAATGGAAAATTCGAGAGCAGTACTGCCAGCGACAACACATTTTACGGCAATGTACTCACATCCAGCACATCTCCTGCACGCTTAACAGTGTCATTTCCCACAGCAGGTCCGCCAGAACCTTACTTAACCGATTTCAAGGCGTTCCATAGTTAAAGATAACGTGTATGGAAAAGAACAATGATGTTTGGACTACACAATTATCGCGGAAGTTGCTGGGTGAATGCAGCGCTTCAAGCATTCTTTCGGTGTCCAGACGTACAATCTCGGTATACGAGTGGAAACATTGACAAGGAAAACGTACTGGACGGATGTCTGTACACCATCTGGAAAACAAAGGGTGAACATGGTCTAAAAGATTTCTTTGAAGCTGTGCGGACAGATACCATGCCTGCAGGGTTGGATGTTGGAGACAGCCACGAATTGCTACAATATATGTGCGATAAACTTCCCTTCATGGACGAGCTGTACCGTTTCAAGATTGCACATTCCATTGAGTGCAAACACTGTCACAAGAAAACAGTGACGCATGATTCAGTGATTGAGTTTCCTCTTGATTCGGTGAACGGACAGCACGTTCCATTGGCTACGTGTATTTCCAAGACGGTGGAACCGTATGACATTGACGAATGGAGGTGCGAGAGCTGCAAAGGCGTCGGAGGTACACGGCAACAATTGATTGGAACATTTCCAAAGTACATGATGTTCCATGCGCCACTTGCGAATGTTACAATTGATTACTCCAGTATTCTTGTGCTGAATAAACGGCGATATGCCCTCTCCAGCGTTGTATGTTACAATGGCGCACACTGGTGGACATATGGTCGCGACATGCCTCCTGGTTCGCCATGGTACACGTTTGACGATACACACGTCAATAAGCACAGCCCAAAGCAATTCCCCGTGTCTTCCTACATGCGCATGTTGATTTATTATCGTCTTGATGAATAACAAATGAACTATCAAACGATATTTCTGGCGGGGATATTGGTATCGTGTGTAGCCGTATATATCGTAACACAAAGTACCATGGCCGTCGGTGTTATTCTAGCACTGGTTGCAATTGGGCTGTATGTTGCCGAATTGTTCGATTATAAGGTGCTGCCCTTCAATGTCGGACTGGAAGTAGTGCCTGTTGGCGCAGACCAGCTGTTTGGAAAAATCAGCGGAAGCATTCCCAGCTCGCTGAGTGAAGTGTTTTTCGTCAAGGGCGAGTACACGTATGAAGAAGCGCCTGCGGTATGTGCCGTTTACAATGCAGAATTAGCATCGTACGACCAAGTGGCCGAAGCGTTTGCAAAGGGCGCCGAATGGTGCGGATATGGCTGGTCGGTTGGAGGTATGGCGCTATACCCTACACAAGAAGACAGCTGGAAGAAGTACCAACAGGAAATCGATACGAAGAAACGCGTGCGCTGTGGACGTCCGGGTATAAACGGTGGCTACTTTGATCCAAATACCAAGTTTGGCGTCAACTGCTTTGGCGCGAAACCAAACTGTAACAATCGCAAGTACCCCATTCCCATCGAGACGGGAGATGTGAACCCAGAACTGCTCAAAAAGCTGAAAGAAGATTCCGGCAAGATCAAGGTCGATCCGTTTAATCGCTATGGATGGTCAATGTGGGGTATGCTTGGATGAAAAAAGTAAAGGCGTCAATACAAATGATTGAACTTGCTTTATTGGCGGGGCTCGGAACACTTGGATATGTCTTAGCAAGTCAGCAACGGACGGAGACGTTTGAGCTCCCTCCGCGCAAAACAGTCAAGGGAATTTCGGGTCAAGAATACATTCCCGACCCGGTGGACGAGGATGATCCGACTAAGGATCCTACAAAAGGGCACGGCAATGAGGTCCCATTTTTTGGTGCGCGCTTGACACAGAGCATGTACTCAGGTGCTACAAACACCACACTGGACAATCACACGGGAGCAGGAAAGGAGTATTTCCAGAAACGTGAAGTCAAGTCATTGTATGACGCCAAACCCGCGACAGGCAATCCTTTTGGAGCAGCTGTTGAGACCGATTTCATGCAATCGCGCATGGTGACGGGACAGCGTATGAACAATGTGTTTCCCGTTGAACAGGTACAGGTTGGACCTGGTGTGAACGACGGGTACACCAACATTCCCAAAGGAGGATTTCAACAGGATGCGATGCGTGAATTCGAGCTTCCCAAGACAACAGATGAATTGCGCGTTGTCGGCAATGAGAAGTTGAGTTATGAACCGCCTGTCATTCCAGGAGCGAACATCGTTACGCAGCCGGGCGTACAGGCCGACGTAAAGAAGAACAAGCCGGACCGGTATGTCATTTACGGCATGGACCGTGCAAATACGGCGGTAGGTGTGCAGACAGCTCCACGCATTTATGCGGACCAGCCCATGAAAGAACAGGCGCGCGAAAGCACGTCGGTCTACCACAACAATCCCGCTGGAGGTGCGGTGACGACGTTTGTGTCGTACATTCGTGCATTTACAGAGCCGTACCAAGAGTTCATGCGTCTGACGGCTGAAGGTCGTGCGGGTCCTGCGGGATTGTCTGGCATGGGTACCTCTGTTGGCGCAGATCAGTATTCGGCGCAAACAAAGTTTGACATGGACCCTATTTTGACGGGAGCGTCGCGTTTCAATGCGCCTCAGGTGGCGCTTACGACACAAGCGGACCAAATGGGGTCGTACCGCTACAATCAGCCATTGCAACAGGATGTGAACGTCCAGCGCAACGACCCTGGAATGCTCAAGGCGTTTCAATCAAATCCCTATACACAGAAGCTGACGTCCTATTAAACAATGGACCTGCTGAAACAATGTATTTCCTATAAAGAACCCATTCACGTCTGTTTAAAAGACGTGCCTCGTTTAGAACAATATGCATGTGTAAGAATACTTCTCTCAAAACGCCACGGAACAGTGACAATATGCAAACATGGAAACACAAACAATTATCTAGACGTGCTTATCGGGGAATTGCAACACGTTGGTTTCCAATGTATCGATAACTGTAGCGAGTAGGTTTATCTGCGTCATCAAACATTGTGCGACGATTTAGGTCTATATCGGGAACGGGAGTAGGTTCCGGCATTGGTTGAGATACATCTACAGATTCAGACACAACGGGTTGTCCCGTCACCGATACAGGACCGCTTGGAGTAAATTCGCGTCTGCGAATGCCTAAAGACATAGGTGTTTGCGGTGTGCGCTCTGCTCTTGGCAACTCGACCATATCGGGAGCTACTTGATCAATGGGACCTGGCGGAGTAAATTCGCGCCGGCGGATACCAAGTGTTCCAGGTGTCTGTATACTACGCTGTCCCGTTGGTAATCCTACCACATCTGGACCTCTCGGAATGTTATCGTTTACAAGGTACGTATTAGAACGTTCGGGTTCAGGAACGACTTGTCCGACAGGTCCTGGCGGAGTAAATTCGCGCCGGCGGATACCAAGTGTTCCGGGCGTTTGCGGCGTGCGCTCGCCTGTTGGTAATCCTACCATATCTTGATCTCTCGGAATGCTATCGTTTACAAGGTATGTATCGGAATCATCTAACTGCTCAAAACTACTCGTATCCGGACTTACTTCAGAAGGTATTGTGGGAGGTGCCGGGATGACAGGTATAGTTTCTGCCTTCGGACCGCGTTCTTCTACGGGTTCCGGGGATTGTAGGACAGGCGTATCTTTCGGAACTGATGGGGGTTCCATTGGCTTCTGTACCACGGGCGTATCCTTTGGAACTGAAGGGAACTCCAGTGGCTTCTGTACCATGGGCGTATCCTTTGGAACAGACGGGAAGCTCAAAGGAGTTTCGGCTCCCAATGAAAATGGCGTACTACTTTCTGCAGGAACGGGTGTAACTACTGGAGCACTTGGGGTAAGAGCAAGTGTCGATGGCGGAGCACTTGGGGTAGGAGCAGGAGTCACTGTCGGAGCACTTGGGGTAGGAGTAGGTGTAACTGCCGGAGCACTTGGGGTAGGAGCAGGTGTAACTGCCGGAGCACTTGGGGTAGGAGCAGGAGCAGGAGCAGGACCTCCGAGCCATGAAGGTATGAGAGAAATTTGGGGGCCTGCGATGTTGATATTCGGATTCACTTCCGCTTTTGCGCCTTCTACAGATGATACCGGCGACACGGTCGTTTGTGCTCCTTCTACGGTGCTAGTCGGTTGTGTCGCGAGAGGAGCACCAGTCATGTCCGAAACAGCTTGTCCGATGTCAGATGGTGTAGAAATATCGGAAGTTACGGGAGTTGTTACGGCTTCTTCAAACATGGATGCTACGAAGAGTGCGCCTGCACTCCCAATAGCCAACGGAAGTCCAAACCGAAATGCCATTCGCTTATTATTCACAGGCATATTTCATATTCCAAAAACAATGCTGAACCACCTTGTCCAAGACGCATCCTCTCAAATTGAAAACAACTTGATTTGGGTGAAGCATGTGCGTGACGGTATATTTGCGTGGTGGTTTAATGTCTCGCTTTTACTCATTGTCGTGGGCTCGTTTGTGTATTTTCTATACGCTAGCTACGGTACATCGGTACCGGATGAACAACAGAGCATTCCATTTGAGCCGCGCACGTGGAACAACGCTGTACGAAATGTCCCGATAACACAATATGGACAACTTCCTCAAATTGAAACTGGACATGGTATACAAGGATTTGCCAGTCGAACAAACGCGATCCCGTTTTGAAGAACTGAAAGGAAGTGCGATTATTCTGTCGCCAGCGCCGGTGCGTCGTAAATTACGGTTTCCCACCAAGAAGTAAATGCCCACAGCATCTTCTTATACACGTAAATTACGGGCACTCACAGATGCGCGAAACACAAAGGTTCAGTACCCTGGAAATATCGTCAACACATACCGCCCAGGATTATCGCTCACATGTGATGCGAATATGGTGCCGTCGGTTGTCACAATTGCCGGGATACCGAACTCTTCGGGGTATTCAGGAGACAATGGACCTGCAACGCAGGCCAGATTAAACAATCCTTATTCTGTATGCACCGATTCTATTGGAAATACGTACATTGCAGATCAAGTAAATGAACGTGTCCGTAAAATCGATACATCGGGGAAAATCACGACACTTCCTATTTCCATAACAGCATTTGAATCCACAGTCACTGCGCTGTTTGGAATAACAATTGATGCAAACGACATACTGTATGTCGCAGATCCGTATGCAGGCGGGGCGGATAATAATAATGGTAGAATTTTATGTTTCAATACACGAACAAATGTTATCGTTCGTACAATCACAGGCAATCGTTCGAATCTATATTTGCCCAGGTCGCTTTGGATCGCGAACAATACGTTGTATATTGGAAACATACGCGGAGGAGATGTGCCGTTTATTGGTAATGTAAGTACTTATTCGTTAAGTAGACAGGAATTTAGCGGTACAAGATACCAATTTTATTTTCCATTAACCGTCGCTGTTGGACCCGATGGAAGTATTTACAGTATCGAACAACCGGGAAATACTATTCCGGGATATACTCCACGAACACAATGCGTGCATCGTTACAAAAACGGAGTGTATTCTATATTTGCAGGAATTTCACAAACATCTGGAGGTTCAGGAGACGGTGGGCCGGCCACACTTGCAACGCTAAGTAATCCATCCTCCGTATTTGTAGATACGGTTGGAAATGTCTACATTTGCGACACTGGAAATCGTAGAATACGCATGGTCACTCCAGATGGAATAATTCAAACCGTCGTGGGCGGAGGAACCACATACAATGAAGGAGGTGCTCCGCTTGAAATTCTAACAGCTCCGACGAGTATGTGGTTTGATACACAAGGGCGCATGTATTTCACAGACGAACAAGACGTTGTTCGTCGTATTAATTCGGTGTATAAACCAAGTTGGTGGGACCCCTTCCAGTATCAAAAGATTTGTAAACCGTGCAATGCAATTGTGCGTCCTCCTCCTTTACCGCCTGTACCAACTATACTGCGATTAAGATTAGAAGATGGTGCAAATGGTCAGGGCATATCTGCAGACGGTCTCACCGGCACAGCTATACCTGTCATTCCTTCCAATACGTTGCTGCACGTGTATATAGATTATATGGAATATCCTGATAGAACTAAGTTAGCATTACGGTTTCCAAATTTCAATGACGAGTTTAAAAATATTGTATCTGCTTCTTTGAATAATGAAGTATTGGCGATTTCTTATCCGTTTATGCCCACTGAAGCGGTTTTATCTGTCGATCTGAATACATACGACCGAACATCCATTCCGATTATACTTACATTTGAAGGCCCTGTGAATTCTATATACCGCATATACGCATACAACTAAGAGTTTCTATTTATAATGTAATATGCTCGTTTCATTGCTTTGGTTGTTTATAGGCGTAATGGTTGGATTGTTGTTGACGGCTGTATTTGTGCCTCCGCCCCGTAAAGATGCGCAGTTGCCTACGCCGTTTTCAAATCACGTGTACCATACGCCTGCAGGTTGTGTTAAATTCCGAACGCGCCGTGTGCCGTGTTCGGAGGGCGCCGGTTCTTTAATGTCGGGAGAACACAAATGATTCAGCTCGCAAAGTTGATGCGAAATGAACAGAGCATGAAATTCTTATCGTTCATTGTGGGTCTGGGTTTGGCTGTCTTGTTGTTTCATAAACCGTTCACACACAACGTCACACTCGAACTACCCGTGTCTGAGGTCGAATCAAAAATAGTGCGCCATGGCGACAAATGTTACGAATTTCATGCGGAAGATGTAGAGTGTGAAATCTCAGACACTAAATAAAATGGAAGGAGCGACAAATCTGTCCGATTTACTTGGTAGCGGTCCCGTCCAAAATCCGTCTCTGCCACAGTCAACGACATTTGCGCCGATTGTCACAGGTGGCGTGGACCCGTTCATTACCACTCCTTCAGCACAGCAACCTGCTGCAAAACTGTACAGCCAAGACGCCTCGTTTTCATTCATTCGGCGTACAATTAAAAACTTGATGTTTTATATTGCATTTTTTATTGCGGCAGTCGTGATTTCTCTACCTCTACCGCGTTCGATGTTTTTACAGTACATTCCCAATACGTACACTAGTAGCGGTGGCGTAAGTTACATGGGTGCCGCTATCTTAGGAGCCATTGCCGTTGCGATTTCATATGTTCTAGGTACGCTTCTGTCGGCATTGATTTAAGTTCTTGTTCCCGCTGATACTGATGTAAGCTTTGAATGTACATTGCCAATCCACGACCTGTTTGTAAACTCACAGTTGGAACGGGTAGCATCAAGTATCGCGTGTGTAGTTCTTTTCGGTAATACACTACGCCTTCTGATGCATTCACTAAGTAGTCACCCATTATATTATGTTATAGTGAAACGTGAAATGAACAAGGTTTTCCGCATACGTTTGAATACCATTTCTTTTTGAAACGCCCACAGTTTGTACATTTGTATAGTTTTCCACAATCCACACAGTAGTGAATGTTTTGAATTTGGTTGGTTGCTGTTTGTCCACAAACGTGGCACTTATGCAATGACGCACCGTGCATATTCGTCTTCATTGTCAGAGGAGTACAATACCTTTCGCAATCCATATTCCTTGATACATTTTTGTAGGAACTTGCGACAGTTATGGCACGGTTCCGAGTTTTTTACATGACCGTGTTTGCTCAGACGAACGACTTCGAGCGTACAACCGTTCAGTTGTGAAATGTCACCCAAACGTTTCACAACTGCACGTTCCGCATGCAAGCTTTGGTCATCCCATCCGCAGCCACGACTACGTGTACCAATCGTATTCCTTGCCTCTGCAATGACCTTCCTCCTCCTCGTAATCCTAGCCACATGGTACTCGGTGTTGTGAACGCACTTGTACTCCATGATTGCGCAAAAATACGTTTCTAAACAGTTCATCCGTTTTTCACTTTTCACGAGATGAAGCAATGAATAGTATGTACGCATATCGCCGCAGATCAAAGGGGTGGCAAAATGATGAGCCGGCATATATTCATCCACGTATCATGTTTGGAGCCGGTATTTTCATAGACACCGAGTTTGTAAAGAAACATGAAATTACACATGTTGTGAATTGCGCATTTGATGAAGACAGTCCGAAATGGTTTCGCACAAAGTTTCCCACCAAGTACGCATGCATCGGAGCAATGGATGCTACAGATGTAAACATTACGGATTGGTATGGAGCATTTGAAAAAGTCGTAAACGCATTTCTTCAAGACCCCAACGGTAAAACCATATACATTCACTGTCAGTGTGGTATTAATCGCAGTGGATTTCTTGCGCTTCTGTATGCATGTAAGCGTCTCGGATACACATATGCGGATGTACTGGACAGTATTTTGACGCAACGACCATGTGCGCTGACAAATCCGGCATTTCAACAGCAAGTAAAAGAGTATTTAAATGTGTAGAACGAAGAATTACTAAATGGAGAATATGTTTAGAACGAAAAAGTGCCGGGATCCATCTACAAAGTTAAAGACCCACGAAACTGTATCTGGAACACTTGATTCCATACACCAAACATTTGTCAATCAACTTAAAACAACCAATACCGCCGATTTAGAAAACAGACGCCAAGTTATTATAGATGAAATAGCGAGCATTGAAAAATCATTAGAGCTGGGCGATATTTTGAAAGTGTCAAAACTTCGTTGCGAAATGGAAGCTATTGCAGGTATTTTAGATGAACGAAACCCAGTAGAAAGCTACTACCTAAAAAATGCAGATATTATGTTGAAATACTACGGAACGGGAGAAAAAATCGGGCATATTGCTCCAGTGGTGCCAACAGATCAGCATACGTTCTTAAAATATCTGAACCACGTACCTACAACAGATGGTGTATCTAAAAAAGATTTGTTTGAGCAGTATGCGGCACGTATGAAACTAAATACTGTACAGACCGCAAAAGAAGAACGAGATCCTTTGGAACACTGCACTACATGCAACATCTCGCGCGAAGAAAACAGCGAAGAAGGGATATTAGTGTGTCCGATTTGTGGCTCGGAAGAGTACATGATGGTTGTCTCGGATTTTCCGAGCTTTCGCGATCCACCCAAGGAGCGAAACAATTATGCATACAAAAAAATCAATCACTTGAACGAGATTCTAAATCAATTTCAAGCGAAGGAGAGTACGATTATTCCGGATGATGTCATGCACGAAGTTGTGTGTGAAATCAAGAAACGGCGCATTCAAAACGTTGCCGAGTTAACGGAGAAAGATATGCGCGAGATACTTAAGAAACTCAATAGAAGCAAGTATTATGAACATGCAACCCACATACTCTCGCGGCTCAATGGCAATCCACCTCCCACAATCACACCCGAAATTGAGGAAAAGATCCGTGCCATGTTCCAAGAAATTCAGGCGCCTTTTTTGTTGTATTGCCCCAATGATCGAACGAACTTTCTATCCTATTCATACATTCTGTACAAGTTTTTTGAGCTATTGGAGCTCGACGAATACAAGGTATACTTCCCTCTCCTCAAATCACGAGACCGTCTGATTGCGCACGACGAAATTTGGAAGAAGATTTGTGATTATTTAAAGTGGGAGTTCATACAATCGGTATAATTTACTTGAGGAGACCCGATTTACGCAGGAGAGACCACACCAGAACGAATACAACCGCGTGGGTCACCGCAACCACCAGCTGCGACCCACCTGGGGGCAAACGAAGGACGACGCCAGGCGTCAAAACAACAAACAGCGCGGCCATGAGTGCAAGCTTCTTCCACATTTTACTTTACTTCTTAGAAGTTTTTCTTGCCAGGTTGCGACGACGATAGGTGCGCCGTCCACCTGTACCGCCCATAACTAATACCACCGTACCTGGCGTCAATACATCCTCATCTTTCAAAATCTTGCCCGAGAATATGAATTTCAGTGTAGAGACATTTAATGATTTTTCGCGCGCGTACCATGTTTTAGCACCCAGCACCGTGTTGTTGTCAGATATATCCACTTGAGTACGGTCTTCACCACGTTGAAGCGTTACAATTTTAGGCAGTTCACATGCCGGAGATGGTTGTTCCGTTTGAGAACTCCGCGTAGGCATATAAGGTTCAATGGTGTATACTTTCAAATCCGAGCCATCTTGACAATGCAATTGACTTTGAATGGGACCGCCCGCAATAACAGATGAACGCGATGCTGCTGCTTTCAGTGTCTTTCCGGTATCTTTGATCTCCCAGTATGGATGTATAGGAACGTGTAATAATTTCTCAAAATCTTGAGCGCTGATGTAATAACGAGACGTCAGTGCAAGTTCAATATAGGGCTGTGCATAAATCTCATTGAATTCGAATGTTCCAAGCTGTCCGATGGTTGGATTGAATGGAAACACGCGTTTGCATTCGTAAAATATGCCGTTTCCTTCTGCAATGTTCCGAACAAATGGAAGATAACTAATACCCGTCTGCTGTCCTCCAAATAAAAACACGAGCTTATTTCCAGGAAGTACAAAATCACTTAGAGACAATGTTTCACTCATTTCTTGGTCAAATACCGTGGAGATCATGGGTTGAGGCGTGGCTACAATCTCATCAAACACAAACATTGGGCCAATTCGTTCATAAAACGTTAAACGCGGGTCGTCGCGATCTTGGATCATTTCATCTAACGGTTGTTCGTCCTCTATCGGAGCATCGCCAAAATCTAGTTGCCGTTGGTTGCTTTGAAGTTCTGTTACAACATCCTTCAATACTCGTTCAGTTTTCTCTTTTAGCTTTATATCAGCACAATTCTGAGCGTTGTAACATAAGAGATATAGATAAGGCGTCGCATGCATCTCAAATTTTATCGTAAGTTCCCCGCCATTTACTATGTTGGAAGTAAACTCGTCGTACGTAAGTTCATCTTCTGTACCTTCATCCGATGTCTGCGAAACATGAAAAAATTGCTCTGTTAGAGCGCCATTTAATTTTTCACGAATGAGTTGTACAGCTTTATCAACTAAAACACCATCTTCTCCACGTCGAATGTTTGGCTTGTACAATAATTGTTTTACGAGAGGGGACAGTTCAAACTCGCCTTCGTATCCACTTCCTCCCAGATCGGATTCGGATATTCTACGCGCAAATACCTCTATCGGAGCATCGCCAAAATCCAGCTGGCGCTGTACGGGTGCTTCGAGACGACCAATCACTTCACCCACAAACTCTTCAATCTTATCAATCAGCACATCTTGTTTCTCGGCACTTATGATTTCTTCCTGACCGCTATCATCGTAGGTATTGAATTCAAGGATTAGTTTACCTGGCTCTCTGCGTACCATCGGTCCGATGTCTTCTTCATAGATCATTAGTGTAAATTTACCAGATGTGTAATGAAGTTGATCATTGACAATGGATGCCGTTAATGGTTCTTCAAACGATGGTTGTAACTTTGGTATCAATTTCCTATCAAATATAGTTTGATCGACTTCTCCGCGCAGCATGAACTTGGAAGTATACCGTCCATTCACCGCCATATACACCAGATTTCCCGCGCTACCTGTTTGTATGACATCATCCATTGTGTTAGAAAAAGTTATATTTTTTGGCTACTCGCAGTATAGACGGGACCTGCCCAACGCCGCGTCCGTAAGACAAGTCGCCTCCTTTATAACACAAATAAGGCATACCTTTTACGTGTTCCGGATACTCTTTCGGGCACTGTTTGTAACATAGACCATCGACCTTGTCTTTGTACTCATCTCCACCAGGTCCGGGGCATACTCCGCCGTTATTCAGTCGACCTCTCACATTTCCTCCCGAGCACCCGCATCCGCGCCCAGAAAAGCAGTCACCTATACTCTTACATGATATCGGTTCGCGACATGTCAGACCATCGTTTGTCCAGCCATCCGGGCAAGGTTCAAGACCTACGGGCGTACCCACTCCAATTCCATGTGTGATGGCCCAACACACCGGTCCCACGCCCCGAAAGCCATCACGACATTTGACATAACACAGCCCAGCGTCGAGGTCTGGTTTATTAGGAGGGCATGTGTGAGGTGTCAATGAATACACTTCTCCTCCAAACAAACGGAGATGTTTGAAAATCTCAAGATCTAAGAGTTCGTATCCTCCGACTGCTCGTGGAAGAGAGATATTGAAATACTCCTTCGTAGGAAGTGTGTAGAGAATTAAAAATAATAACAGTATGCCAAGAAGTATCTCCCAGACACTCATTTACATTTAATCAGAGGTTTTTCATATATAAATGAACTCGTGGGGGAAGCATATGATTATTGACGCGGCAAAGTGTTCGGGACAGAGTATTCGGTGCTCAAAGACCATCTATAACTTCACCAAGGAGCTTGTGAAGCGTATTGATATGGTTGCATATGGTGAACCACAGATTGTGATGTTTGGAACGGGGAACAAGAAGGGGTATACTCTCGTTCAGCTCATTGAGACCTCCAATATCACGGCGCACTTTGTAGAAGAGACGGATGATATGTACCTGGACGTGTTCAGTTGTAAGGAGTTTGACCCACACGTTGTAACAGGCGTTGTTGCGGATTATTTCAATCCCCAGCAAGTAACGACGCACATTCTAACACGTAAAGCAGAATTGAAGTAAAAGGTATGAATTGCCGTTTGACAGCTCATATCTTTACCACCAGCGGGGCTCGAACCCGCGACATTCGGCTTAAAAGGCCGACGCTCTAACCGACTGAGCTATGGCGGTGATTAAATATGAATTCTCGTTTGAGAGCTCATATTTTTCCCATGCGGGGAATCGAACCCCGTCCACCCGGGTGAAAGCCGGATATCCTAACCGTTAGACGACATGGGAGAAGTGCATCCACCGGGAATCGAACCCGAGTCACAGGTTTGGAAGACCCGCATTCTACCACTGAACTATAGATGCGATGCACCGAAAGGGATTCGAACCCTTGCGATTTTGAAATCAGAGGAACTTGAGTCCTCCCCGTTAACCACTCCGGCATCGGTGCTTTAGAGCTAGGGTGAATCGAACACCCATTCTTGGATTCAAAGTCCAATGTCTTAACCGTTAGACGATAGCTCCAACGGAAACACTCAGAATCGAACTGAGGACTTCTCGGTTAACAGCCGAGTGCTCTACCTATTGAGCTATGTTTCCAGGTTGGCGGTAGAGGGATTCGAACCACTCATCTTTGCACTAATTCGACCCAGCGCAATGTTCTACCAATTAAACTATACTACCATCCATTAACGAAGTGTGTCTCTTGCCGGAATCGAACCAATTTATCTAGAAGTTTTTATATTTGGAATATTTTTCTTTCAATGGACGAATTATATCGTCCTCAAACTCCTCTCCACATTTATCGCATGTATCAAGTTTGAATGTAGCATCCGACATCTTATACTTCGCTCCGCATCTATGCGTAAACGCCATATTCCTAATGCGATATTCTGCTAATTTCTTATCAATATACTCAGGTAGAATAACATACTCACTCGGAATATGTTCGCCTGTTGCAATATAATATGCTGCACCTACAGTTGGATATAGAATAACAAACCCTCCAATTGTTACTACACCACCTATAACAGTCCCAGCAATTACTAGAGGGATTGATGCAACTTGTAGAGCCCGTTTTAGAATATCCATTTAAGAAATATAATTACTTTATGTTTAAGTTGGGTTGCCTCTTGCTGGAATCGAACCAGCGACCTACACCTTACAAAGGAGTTGCTCTACCCCTGAGCTAAAGAGGCGTATGGGTTTTTGTTTTATTATTCTCCTCGTGTCCACCACCTTATTTCGTCAAATAAGGAAACGTTTACGCCGTCTTGATGAAGTGGACCTTCAGGAAGCTCTGCAGGTTCAGGTACGTCACCTCCTGGCCATCCTTCACGCGCAGCAGCTTGGCGAGCTTCGCATCGGGCACAATGCGGCGCTTGTGGGCGGGGTCAAAGCAGTTGTGCGTCTTCACGTACGTGGAGACAAACTTGGTGACATCCGTCTGGCTCTTCTGGGACTTGGCAGGCAGACCCATGAACGTCGCCAGCTCATCGGACAGCAGGCGGGGCTTCAGGAACGCAT
>JACCDP010567651.1_pt1 | contig 15785 bp, 15 predicted proteins | sample 7445841 | NCBI WGS metagenome assembly JACCDP01 (sample SAMN15323441, study PRJNA562643) | freshwater metagenome | isolation source: river surface water | place: USA:Blue River Watershed | collected 2017-08-17 | reverse complement strand
TCCACGCTGCAGCGCCTTGATTCCTTCTACTGCTGCACTGAATCCCGCTGTTGTGGTGATGCATGGAATCGATCGCTGGACCGCTGCTGTGCGAATCGCCCAGCCGTCAGCGCGAGTTCCGCGACCAACTGGCGTATTTATGACTAGATCAATTTCACCGCCATTTAACAATTCAACGATTGTTCTCTCACCAAGTGGTCCCGTTCCTTCAGAATTTTTACGAACCTTCTGAGCAAGAATATTATTGTTTGCAAAGAAGTCAGCGGTACCACCAGTGGCAATCAATTTAAATCCGAGCTGAAGAAGCGCTCGTGCGGGAGCTAATCCAGATTGCTTATCTTTATCTGCAAGTGAAACAAAGACAGTACCCGTCTTTGGTAGCGGGCCAAAGGCTGAGATCTGACTCTTGGCATAACTTTCGCCAAAGGTTGCAGCAATTCCCATGACTTCACCAGTTGAACGCATCTCTGGCCCCAGAACCGCATCGACACCACGACCATCTGTGCGACGGAATCTATTCCAAGGAAGAACCGCTTCCTTAACCGATATGCCCTTTGCAATTCCATCACCACTTGCTGGCAGAAGACCTTCACTGCGCAACTCTGCGATCTTGGTGCCCATTGAGATTCGTGCCGCCGCTTTGGCTAGAGGGACGCCGGTTGCTTTACTAACGAATGGAACTGTGCGCGATGCACGTGGATTGGCTTCGAGCACATAAAGGATCTCATCGGCCATCGCAAATTGAATATTGATTAAACCGAGCACGCCGACGCCTTGGGCAATCTTCATCGTTGCTTCACGGATCGCTTTCTGCTGTACCGGGGTAATTGTCGTTGCGGGAAGAACACATGCGCTGTCACCTGAATGAATTCCCGCTTCTTCGATATGTTCCATAATTCCGCCCAAGAAGAGTTCTTGACTATCGAAAAGTGCATCAACATCTAATTCGATGGCGCTGTCTAAAAAGCGATCTACCAAAACCGGGTGATCTGGAGTTATATCTGTCGCTCTTGAGATGAAACCAGCAAGAGCTGCATCGTCATAAACAATCTCCATACCGCGGCCACCCAAAACAAATGAAGGACGAACAAGTACTGGATAACCGATTCGACTTGCAATTGATTGTGCTTCAAGTTGTGATGCAGCCATTCCGAATTCTGGTGCGAGCAATGATTGATCTGCAAGAACCTGACCGAATGCACCACGTTCTTCTGCCAAGTTAATCGCTTCTGGAGATGTCCCAAGAATCGTTACACCTGCAGCTTTAAGGCCTGCTGCTAATCCAAGTGGAGTTTGTCCACCGAGTTGAGTGATAACACCTAGCACCGGACCTGCCAACGATTCGGCATGAACAACTTCAAGAACGTCCTCTAAAGTAAGTGGCTCAAAGTAGAGTCGATCTGAAGTGTCATAATCTGTAGAAACTGTTTCAGGATTGCAGTTGATCATTACAGTTTCGAATCCCGCATCGCGCAAAGTAAATGACGCGTGCACGCATGAATAATCGAACTCAATTCCTTGGCCGATTCGATTTGGGCCACTTCCCAAGATAATTACCGCTGGTTTGGTACGTGGACGAACCTCGCTCTCTTCTTCATAACTCGAATAGTGATACGGGGTGAAAGCCTCAAACTCTGCGGCACAGGTGTCGACTGTTTTATAAACTGGGCGAACACCTAAGTGGTGGCGCGCCTTACGAATATCTTCATCCGTGACTCCACGAAGCGTGGCGATTTGAAGGTCAGAGAAACCCATCTCCTTGGCGCTACGTAAAAACTCTTCGCTAATCTCGCCAGGTAGGGAAATTTCGCGCGCTCGTTGATTAATTAGCTGTAACTGATGCAAGAACCAACGATCAATCTTGGTGGCTGCAAAAACTTCTTCCATATCAGCGCCCGCCCAAAGCGCAAGTTGCACTTGCTGTAGACGATACTCAGTAGGGATAACCATCGCCTTTAAAAGATGTGGAATATCGATCTTAGAAAGATCGCTCGGGAATGTGAAGATCGCTTCTTTGCGCTCCAAAGATCGTAAAGCTTTCATGAGGGCTTCAGGGAATGAACGACCGATCGCCATAGCTTCGCCAACGCTCTTCATCGTTGTCGTCAACCTTGGATCTGCATCAGCGAACTTTTCGAAGGCAAAGCGGGGGGCCTTAACGACTATGTAATCAAGAGTGGGTTCAAAAGATGCAGGGGTAACTTTAGTAATGTCATTCTTGATCTCATCGAGGGTGTAGCCAATGGCCAACTTAGTTGCAATCTTCGCGATTGGAAAACCAGTGGCTTTAGAAGCCAGCGCACTTGATCTTGAGACACGTGGGTTCATTTCGATAACGATGATTCGACCGTTATCAGGATTTACTGCAAACTGGATGTTGCAGCCGCCGGTAGCAACTCCAACTTCACGAATAATGTCTATCGAAAGATTGCGAAGTTTCTGAAATTCCACATCTGTCAGAGTTAGCGCAGGTGCCACAGTAATCGAATCTCCAGTGTGAACTCCCATTGGATCAATATTTTCGATGCTGCAGACGATAACTACGTTATCTGATTTGTCACGCATTACTTCGAGTTCGTACTCTTTCCAGCCAAGAATAGATTCTTCAAGAAGTACTTCAGTAGTTGGGCTATGTCGCAGACCAGCACCCGCGATTTGTCGCAGGCTTTCCTCATCGAAAGCGATTCCCGATCCAAGGCCACCCATCGTGAACGAAGGTCGTACTACGACTGGATAGTTGAGAATTGCAGCGCCAGCGATTACCTCTTCCATGGTGTGACAGATGATCGACTTGGCTGATTCTCCCCCAATTTTTTCTACGATGGTGCGGAAGATCTCGCGATTCTCACCGCGTTCAATCGCATCAACATCGGCGCCAATTAGCTGCGCGCCATAACGCTGCAGAGTTCCTGCTTTATGTAAACCTATCGCTGCATTAAGAGCGGTTTGACCACCAAGTGTTGCAAGAACCGCATCTGGGCGTTCTTTGGCGATGATTCGTTCGATAAATTCAGGCGTTATAGGTTCAATATAAGTCGCATCAGCAAATTCGGGATCAGTCATGATCGTTGCAGGATTTGAGTTAACGAGGACTACACGAATTCCTTCAGCGCGTAGAACACGACAAGCTTGTGTTCCGGAGTAATCAAATTCGCATGCCTGCCCAATTACGATCGGTCCCGATCCAATTACAAGTACACTCTTGATTGAGGTATCGCGCGGCATTAAATCGCCACCTTCGCTCGTGGATAACGCAGCATTAACTCAATGAAGCGATCGAATAGATATGCAGCATCATGCGGACCTGCCGCAGCTTCAGGGTGATACTGAACGCTAAAAGCCCCTCGCTCTAGGAGTTGTAGACCTTCGACAACACCATCGTTAAGACCGAGATGCGTGACTTCGCCAGCACCAAAGACTGTATTAAATGTCCCTTCAGTTGGGGCTTTGATCGCAAATCCATGATTGTGAGCGGTGATCTCAACTTTGCCGGTGCGCTTATCTATCACTGGTTGATTAATTCCGCGATGACCAAATTGCAACTTATAAGTTTCAAATCCGAGAGCTCGTCCTAGAATCTGATGTCCAAAGCAAATGCCAAAGATCGGAATCTGCTCAAGCAAGATATTTCTAACCAGATCAACTACATCATTCATAGTTGCCGGATCGCCCGGACCGTTGGATAAGAAAACTCCGTCCGGTGATACCGCCAAAATCTCATTGAGTGTTGAGTTATAAGGCATCACATGAACCTCTACCCCACGTTCTGCAAGCGCACGAGGTGTTGCTCCTTTAATTCCAAGGTCGAGAGCGGCGACTGTAAATTTCTTTTCACCGATAGCTGGAATGATGTAGGTCTGCTTCGTTGAGACATCTTCACTCAGGTAAGCACCGCTCATCTGAGAGGTTTTGCGAACCTCTACAACCATCTCTTCTTTGCTTAACTCTTCACCTGAAAAAATTCCAACGCGCATGGCTCCACGATCACGGAGATGGCGCGTTAAGGCGCGAGTATCGATCCCTTGGATTCCAACTATCTTCTGATCAATTAGCTCAGCTTCCAAATCTTTCTCGCTACGCCAGTTGCTCGTTAGAGTAGAGGGATTTCTTACAACAAAACCTGCCACCCAGATCTTGCTTGATTCATTATCAGTTGAGTTGACGCCAGTATTTCCGATATGCGGTGCTGTCATAACAACTACTTGGCGATGGTAACTAGGGTCAGTAAGCGTCTCCTGGTATCCAGTCATACCTGTTTGGAAAACCGCTTCACCGAAAGTTCTGCCCAACGCAGCCCAAGCTTTGCCTTCAAAGATTCTTCCATCATCCAAAACTAGGTAGGCCTTACTCAACTTGAAAGACCTCCCTGCGCATTTGAAGAATAGTTATGAATTGATGTTAGTTGACCAGCTAAATAGGTTGGCACGCCTCGGAAGAACGTTGCTTGAATTACGCCGGAAAGCTCCATGCCATGGAAGGGAGTATTGCGGCTGCGAGAGGCAACCATGTCGCGATCCACGTGGTATTTCTGGGTTGGATTAATCACAGTTAAATGCGCACGCGATCCAACTTCAATCTTGCCGCCGTGGTTTTCGTATCCTGCGATCCGCGCTGGGGTGCTGCTCATGCGATCAGAAACGCCTTGCCAGGTCAAAAGTCCGGTTTGCACCATAGTTTGATTCACGATCGATAGCGCACTTTCCAAACCGAGCATTCCGAAGGCAGCTTCTTGCCATTCACACTCTTTTGCTTCAGCGGGGTGCGGTGCATGATCTGTAGCAACGATATCGATGGTTCCATCAGCTAAACCTTCACGTAGCGCTTCCACATCTCTTTGAGTACGCAGAGGCGGATTAACCTTAAAAATTGGATCATAACTATTTGCATAATCATCGGTGAGCAATAAATGATGAGGTGTTACCTCAGCAGTCACATTTATTCCGCGTGCCTTCGCCCAACGGATAATCTCAACTCCGCCAGCAGTTGTTAAATGACAGATATGCAGCCTTGATTGAACATGATCTGCAAGTAATACATCTCTTGCAATAATTGCTTCTTCGGCGACTGCTGGCCAACCTTTTAATCCCAATCGCGAAGAGATCAGGCCTTCGTTCATCTGGGCACCCTTGGTCAGGGCTGGTTCTTGGGCATGTTGGGCGATTACACCGCCAAACTTTTTCACATACTCAAGCGCTCTTCGCATAACCAGTGGATCGTGCACACAATTTCCATCATCGCTAAATACTCGAACTCGAGCATTTGAATCTGCCATCGCTCCGATTTCAGAGAGCGCCTCTCCTGCTAGACCTTGCGTAACAGCACCGATTGGAAAGACATCAACAAATCCTGCACTCTGCCCGAGCGCATAAACCTGTTCAACGACTCCTGCAGTATCAGCAACCGGTGAAGTATTTGCCATCGCAGAGATTGCGACGTAACCGCCCTTTGCTGCCGCCATAGAACCAGACAAAACTGTTTCAGCATCTTCCTTGCCAGGTTCGCGAAGATGGGTATGAAGATCGACTAAACCAGGGAGAACGACTGAGCCATGGAAATCCATAACTTGATCGTCAGCGTCACTTGCGATCGTCTTCCCGATAGCGGCGATTACACCGTTTGAGATCCGAAGATCACTTGTTGTTCCATCCGGCAGAGATAAACCAGTCAATAGAAAGTTTAAATTAGCTGCGCTCATTACAAAGCACCTGCCTCTCTATTGATGCCAATTAGTTCTCCTTCGGGTGCGCCAGCTAGCAACATATACAAAATCGCCATTCTTACACTCACGCCATTGGATACCTGTTCCACAATTACTGATCTTGCGCCATCTGCAGCGTCGGCAGTTATCTCAAGCCCACGATTCATAGGTCCGGGGTGCATCACCAACGTAGAAGGTTTAAGTGCCTTTACGCGATCGCTATTTAACCCGAAGTATCTTGAGTACTCACGGGCATTTGGGAAGAACATCTCGGACATTCGCTCGAGTTGAATGCGTAACATCATCACCGCATCTGCACCAGCGATCGAAGTGTCAAAATCATAGGAAATCTTGCACGGCCAACTTTCAACCCCAACTGGGAGAAGTGTTGGAGGCGCAACCAAAGTGACGTCGGCTCCCAATTTAGCAAGGAGAAGGACATTAGAGCGCGCTACTCGTGAATGCAGCACATCCCCAACAATCACAACTTTTATACCAGTTAAATCTTCACCAGATTTTGCTAAATGCCTACGTATCGTGAAAGCGTCAAGAAGAGCCTGACTTGGATGCTCATGTGTTCCATCACCTGCATTGATGACAGTACCTGACATCCACTTGGAATCGGCTAAGCGTTGCGCAGCACCTGATGCTCCGTGGCGGATAATTACTGCATCTGCACCCATTGCTTGAAGCGTCTGGGCGGTGTCCTTTAAGGATTCACCCTTGCTAATGCTTGAGCCCTTGGCAGAGAAGTTGATTACATCGGCTGAAAGTCTTTTTGCCGCAGCTTCAAAAGATATTCGAGTTCTGGTCGAGTCTTCTGCGAAGAGATTTACGATCGTTCTACCACGTAGCGTAGGAAGTTTCTTCATCGGGCCATCGCTGACGCGAGCTAATTCTTGCGCTGTATCCAAAATCGCGATCGCCTCGGTCTTAGTTAAATCATTTATTGATAACAGGTGCTTCACTTGGCACCACCTTCGATCAAAACTTCATCAGCGCCATCGAGTTCAGTTAGATGAACTACAACGCTCTGGTCTATAGATGTAGGAAGGTTCTTGCCCACGAAATCCGCACGAATTGGAAGTTCGCGATGTCCACGATCAACTAATACCGCGAGCTGAACGTTCTTTGGGCGACCGATCTCACCTAGCGCATCAAGTGCCGCTCGAATCGTTCTGCCAGAGAAAAGCACATCGTCAATGAGAATAATATTTCTACCTTCAACGCCAAGTGGCGGAATCAAGGTTGGCATCAGCGCTCTTGGTGGCCTCATCCGGAGATCGTCTCGGTGCAAAGTGATATCTAGAGTTCCGACTTGTACTGGAACTTTTTCAATAGATTCAATAATCGTGGCGATTCGTTTTGCCAAATGGGCGCCACGGGTCGGAATTCCTAAAAGTGTTATCGAATCAGAACCTGAGTTGCGTTCTAGAATTTCATGGGAGATGCGGGTCAATGCGCGCATGATGTCTGGCGCAGGCAGGGCAAGGCTCATCGGAAATCTCCTTCCCCGCCTCGCAGGACGGGTCGTTAAAGGATGTTGGCTGATGGTACACCGAAATTCGACCCCTCTGTGGATAGCCACGAACACCCTTAGCGCAGTTGATCTATCTTGGCGCGCATGAGCCAATCAACTTCCAGCCCTTCATTTATCCAACCGACCACCAGTTCTATCAGCGCACGCATCCGCAGACAGCGCAAGGCTCGATCGCTTACTTTGCAGGATATAGAAAGGCTCTCTGCCGGCAGGATCAAGGCGGTCGTGATGGGTTCTTACGAGAGAGGCTCCCGCGCGATTTCACTCGCCCGAGCAATTGAGATTGCAAATCTATTCGAGATACCTCTATCGGAATTAATTGAAGAGCCATCAAAACGCAATAGTGGCGATGAGGCGCTACTAATTCTGGACCTTAGAAAATTACGTGGGGTTGATTCGGCGAAAGCATCAGAAGAAATCGCGAAGTTACGGAGCTTCGCCAACGCAATTTGTGCAAAACGACGAGACTGGAACGGTGAAGTGTTAACGCTTCGTTCGCGTGATCTAGATACCTTGACTTTAATACTGGAAATGACGACTCTCGAAGTACAAGAATTACTCAAGCACTCTCGGCTTCTTATAAATGCCTTACGTTAAAAACTAGCTACTAGAGCGCTAAACCATCTTTGAGCGAAGCAATACGCCCTAGAACTCCATGGATATATCCGGCTGATTCATCGGATGAAAGCTCTTTCGCCAGCGAAAGGGCTTCGTCAATTGCAATCGCGTCATCTAACTGAGGTGACCAGAGAATTTCAAAAAGGGCTAAACGCATAATATTTCTATCTACCGCAGGCAAGCGATCCATATCCCAGCCCTGCGCATAGGTAGCAATCAACTCATCAATCTTGCGACGGTGCTCAGAAACGCCAGCGATTATCTCGCGAGTGTATTCACGAATCGGGCGCGCATCTGGACCTTCCTCGGTTATATCGCGCGACGCCAAAATATCTAGCGGGACAGTCCCCCGGATATCTGCTTCATAGAGAATATCCAGACTCTGTTTACGCGCTTTACTGCGTGCTGACACTAGTTGGCGCGACCTTGGTATGACCCGTCGCGAGTGTCAACCAAAACCTTCTCATCTTGCTTGATGAAGAGAGGAACTTGAATCTCAATTCCAGTTTCAACAGTTGCAGGCTTTGTTCCACCAGAAGAGCGATCTCCCTGAAGTCCTGGCTCGGTGTAGGTAACTGTAAGAACGACCGACGCCGGCAGTTCTATATAAAGAGGATTACCCTCATTAACAGCAACGATCGCCTCGGTGTTTTCCAACATGTAATTTGCGGCATCACCGACGATTGCTGCTGAAATATTCATCTGATCGAAAGTCTTGTTATCCATGAAGACGAAATCTTCGCCTTCCTTGTAAAGGAAGTTCATTTCACGCTTTTCTAGAATTGCGACATCAACTTTGACACCGGCGTTAAAGGTCTTATCAACAACTTTGCCAGTGAGAACTTGCTTTAACTTGGTGCGAACGAAAGCCGGGCCTTTACCGGGCTTCACATGCTGGAACTCAACAACCGTCCAAAGCTGACCTTCAATATCTAAAGTCATACCATTTTTGAGATCATTTGTTGTTGCCACGAGAAACTCCAGTTCGCGTCCGTTGACGTATTTATTTCAACCAACAGTGAACCAAAGAACCTTTGATCAAGCGCGGTTGGCCTTCGATCTTCGAAGGCGAATACCTAAGTTTACCTGAACTTTTAGGCCAGCAACGCCTTTAGCGCGATTAGCGCAAGTACATAAGAGTTGGGACCGAATCCCCCGATGGTGCCGTTGGAAACTCCAGAAATAACCGATGTGTGACGGAATTCTTCACGGGCCAATGGATTCGATAGGTGAACTTCAATGACTGGAGATTTAACCAATTCTACCGCGTCACGAATCGCGTACGAGTAGTGAGTGAAAGCGGCTGGATTGATAATCACTGGAAAATTCTTATCTGCGGCCTCGTGCAACCAACCTATGATCGTTGCCTCGTCATCACTTTGTCGAATATCAGCTTTAAATCCTTGAGTTTGAGCAGCGTTATCAATATGGGCTACTAATTGCGGATAAGACATATCTCCATAAATAGCTGAATCACGAATATCCAAACGAGCCAGATTCGGACCGTTGATTACCAATACATTCATGAACTCACCTTTTCATATGCGGCATAGAGGACCTTGGGATCAGGGTTCTCTAATCTATTCGTCTTTCCGATCTCGCTAATGGTAACGAATCGCAGGCTACTTCCACGCGATTTTTTATCCACTGCCATGTGCGCCATCAGCTTCGGCCAATTTTCGCGCTTATAACTAACTGGCAAATCCAAGTCTTGCAATATTTGTAGATGATCTGCTGCCAGATCTAAGCTGATTATTCCAAGTTCTAGTTGGAGATGGGCCATGAAGGCCATCCCGATGGCAACGGCTTCACCGTGGCGCAATAAATAGCCGCTATCTAGTTCAACTGCGTGGCCCAATGTGTGGCCGTAATTCAGCGCCTCGCGTGCAAATGATTCTTTAAAGTCTTGTGAAACAACATCGGCTTTAACTCTGACTGCACGTTCGACTAACTCTTTTACTGTTGCCAGATCTTTTCGAATTTCCGAGACTTTCTTTCCGCGCATTAAATCCAAAATTTTGCCATCTGCGATAAATCCACATTTAACTACTTCAGCTAAACCAGCCGAAAAATCGCGATCCGTGAGCGTTGTAAACCATTGAAGATCAATAATCACCTTAATCGGACTATGAAAAGCTCCAATTAAATTCTTGCCGTAATCACTATTTATTGCAGTCTTACCACCGACTGCTGCATCAACTGCGCCAGCAACTGTTGTTGGTATCGCAATCCAATCAAGTCCGCGGAGCCAACTCGCTGCAGCAAACCCTGCAAAGTCAGTGACCGCTCCCCCGCCGATTCCAACAATTAAATCGCTTCGGGTAAAGCCAGCCGCTCCCAGCCAATCCCAAATTTTCAGCAAAGTACCGGATGACTTACCCGCTTCACCGTCAGGTATGACAAAGGTAAATACTTCAGCACTTTCAAGATCAAGGCCCTGCACTCTTGAAGTTAATGACTCGGAAACGATGATTGCCACTCGTGCCCGATCCTTTACGCTCTCGGTAAGTGACCGCGTCCACGATTCGGAGAGCTCAACTGAGTAGCCATGTTCTGCACTCACTTTGATCTCACTCATCACTTAACTCCATCCGTCTCAGCTTTTACGGTCTTTTCTCCAGTGATGATCTCATCGACGATTTCTCTAGGAGTTAGATTATCTACCAAGACAACTTGGGTTGCTAAAGACAGATAAGTTGGACGTCGTTTCTCCATTAACTCTTGCCAAGCAGCCCGTGGATTGCTCAGCAACAAAGGGCGATCGCGATTGAAACCGACGCGCGGTGCGGCTGCTGAGAGCGATATATCAAGATAAACCACATTTGCGCCTGATTTCTTGATCGCCTTCTGCGCAATCTCAGATAGCGGAGCTCCCCCACCTAGAGAGAGTACGCCTGAAAGTTTTTCAATTTCGCGTGCAACTATCCGCGCCTCAATTTCGCGAAACCAAGGTTCACCTTTATCGATGAAGATTTGAGAGATTGAAGTCCCAACTTCGGTTTCAATCAAAGAATCGCTATCAGCTAGGTTGCAATTAAGCGCCTTTGAAAGAGCTTTGCCTATCGTGCTTTTACCAGATCCAGGTGGACCAATCAGAATGTAGTTCTTCTCTTTAGCTTCGCTCATATCGCCTACTTAAAACGTAGGTTGCTCATATAGTTTTCGAAGTTGCGACGAGTTTCACTTACGTTGTCGCCGCCAAATTTTTCAAGAACCGCTTCGGCTAGAACCAACGCCGCCATAGCCTCTGCTACAACCCCGGCTGCAGGAACAGCGCAAACATCAGAACGTTGATTAATAGCTTTTGCAGCTTCTCCGGTCTTCACATCGATGGTATCCAACGCCTTTGGCACAGTCGAGATCGGCTTCATGGCGACGCTAACTCGAAGAATTTCGCCATTAGTCATACCGCCCTCAGTTCCACCTGCGCGATCAGTGCGGCGTTTGATCAAACCATCAGAGCCCCGTTCAATTTCGTCGTGAGCAACCGAACCGCGACGCGTTGCTGTTTGGAAACCATCTCCAATCTCAACACCTTTTATCGCCTGAATTCCCATCATTGCTCCTGCCAATCGCGCATCGATGCGGCGATCCCAGTGAACGTGTGAACCAAGTCCTGGTGGCAGGTTGTAAGCAAGAACTTCACATACACCGCCGAGAGTGTCTCCATCAGAATGAGCAGCTTCGATTTCAGCAATCATTTTCAGACTGGTTGCAGGATCTGCGCATCTGACCTGATCCTGATCAATTCTCGCCATATCTGTCTTCTCTGGCAGTTTTGTTCCATCAGGGATCCTTACCGAACCAATTGAAACCACGTGGCTCAAAATGGTTACACCAACGCTCTGCTCAAGAAAAGCTCGTGCAACCGCACCGAGTGCAACTCGTGCTGCAGTTTCACGGGCGCTTGCTCGCTCGAGAATTGGTCGCGCATCATCTAAGTCGTACTTCTGCATGCCAACTAAATCTGCATGTCCTGGACGCGGTCTGGACAATGGTGCATTTCGCGCTAAATCTTTAATTTCTTCTTCAGGCACGGGATCAGCAGACATCACCTTTTCCCACTTCGGCCACTCTGAGTTTCCAACCTGAATTGAGATTGGACCCCCCTGCGTTAACCCGAGTCGAATGCCACCAAGAATCGAAATTTTATCGGCTTCGAAATTCTGTCTCGCCCCGCGACCAAAACCTAAGCGACGTCTTGCTAAATGAAAATCAATATCTTTCGATGAAATTCCAACATTTGCAGGAATGCCCTCAATAATCGCCGACAGGGCTGGGCCATGAGATTCACCTGCTGTTAACCAACGCACCCGCATATTGTGGCAGATATGCGGCTCATCTCGCGCACCATATAAAGGCGGCACATATTGCTGGTGCCAATGCAATCGGTTCAGCCATCGATTTCCTTGAAATCAGATGGCTAAGCAGAAGCAGCACACCCATAATGAGAAAACCGATACAAAGTTCGCTCCATTTCGATATTTCCAGCGGCAGGAAGAAAAGGGCCAGAAGAGTTGCTAACTTCACATCGCCAGCGCCTAAACCAAAGGAAGCTGCTAGTAATCCAAGGAAGAAGGTTGCTAGAGCACTAAAAAGATAGAGCTGACCATTGACGATAGCTGTTATTACCGAGAAACCTGTTCCAACAATAATCAGTGTGCGATTGCTGATTTTATGGTTTGCAAGATCCACTGTCGAGATATAGACCGATGATATGAGAAGAAGAACAAACATCTGGCGAATTTAGCGGCTCGACGTATTTGATTGGTGAAGTGCGGCAAAACTGTGAATTACTGCGAGGCGTTATTCAGCGCTGACCTTAGTTGGCTGTCGATAATCTCTCTTCCTAGTGGATGGACAATATTGATCTGATCGATACCTTGATAGAGAAGAAGCTCTAGTCCGCTAATCACCTTTCCCCCACCATCGGACCAGCGTCGCGCAATAAGAGTTGGCCAAGGTTTATATAGAACATCAAAGAGAAGGCCATCGACTTTCGCGGGAATGTTCTCGGCAACTAAATCTGCCGCTCCAGAAGGCGTAGTATTTACAATCAGATCGAATTTTCGAAGATCGATCTGATCATCCCAAGCGATGAATTCGGGGACAACCTTTCTGAAGCATGCTGCTATACCCGCGTTACGTCTAACACTTCTACCCATAATTGCAACGTTTTGAGCAATGTCATCAAGGGCGCCCGCAATAGCACGGGCAGTACCACCGGCACCTAAAATCAAAACTGAATTGAAGTGATCGTATCCGGCATTTGCTAAAGCTTTGATAAATCCTGAGCCATCGGTACTGGTTGCACTCCAACTAGAACCTTTTCTAACTAAAGTATTTACCGATTGAATTCTTTGGGCAAGATCATCAACATCGATATTCATATCTTGGGAAATAGCAAGAACTTCCTCCTTTAGGGGCATAGTCAGTGATAGATAGTCATAATTTTTACCCTGGCTCTGGAGAAACTCTGCTAAAGCACCGCTTTCGACTTCGATCGCTTCATATCTTCCTGCAATCTCGAGTAATTCGAAGGCCTTGCCGTGTAATACGGGTGATAGGGAATGCGCAATCGGAGAGCCAAGAACGGCAGCGCTAATGCTCTTATCGCTCATGCCTCAATCACTCTCTACTCTCGAATAAACCAGCACGTAAATTCTTCTTGTATTCAACTTTCCAGCGGTCAAATTCTTCGAATGATGAGGTAAATCTAGTGTCATTTGGTGCAACGGTGATGAAGTAAATCCAATCGCCTGGTTCGGGGTTTACCGCAGCTAGAAGAGCTTGTCTTCCGGGATTTCCAATAGGCCCTGGAGGTAGGCCATATTTGCGGTAGGTGTTATATGGCGAATTCAATAAGGTGGATTTCGTACTCAGAAAGATATTGCCCCGCAGTTTCTGAGCGAAATGAACCGTTGAATCCATTTGCAGTGGCATTCCCTTTTCCAGGCGATTTCGTATAACGCGCGAAACCTTTGTAAAATCCTGCAGGCCCCCTTCGGCTTGAATAATCGAGGCGATTGTTAACATTTCTTGCGCGCTGAACTTTCCAGTTGATTCTAGAATTCCGGCGCTCTTCAATTCGTTCTGAGCCCTCTTAACCATAGTCGCTATCGCAGTGGCAGCAGATGTTCCCTTCGCAAACGAATACTGCGCAGGAAAGAGAAGCCCTTCCAAAGATTTGAATCCGGCTGGTAACTTCAACTGCGCGATGGCTTCTTTGATATCATCTTGCGAGTATCCAACTTTGACCATATCTTGGAATACTTCCGAATTCCATTCGCCTTCTACGATATTTATTAGACCAGCAATTCGTTTGTTATCAAGAAGTTGTTCGAGGGCATACTTCGCACAAAGTTGCGGAGAAACAATGTGAGAACCTGGTGCAATTTTGGCAGCACGGGGATCACCCACAGCAACACCGAAGAATGCTCTCGCTGATTTAACGACCCCTCTTTCAAAGAGTTGGGCGGCGATATCTGATCCGGTAGCACCTGCAGCGATTTCGATCGCCACATCTTTATCAGAAATCTCCTTTGAAATTGCAACTCCATCTGTGCAAGGGAAATCCGGTGAGGCAGATGTCTTGCGAAGTTCGTGAACTCCCCCGGTAAAAAGAAAAATAAAAGCAAGCGCTAGCGCGACACGTGTGATCGCCTTTTTATCTCTTATCAATAGAAAGTCCTTGTTCGAGAATGGCTACTGCGGCAGCGCTATCAATCAACTTTTTCGCACTCTTTGCATCAATCCCAGCATCTCTAAGCTGTCGGCTGGCCGAAACAGTAGATAGGCGTTCATCAACCATCGCTATCTCAATATCAAACTTTGAACCGAGTAATTCGGCGAACTTGAGCGCCTTATTGGATGATAGAGAATCAGTGCCGCTGAGTTGCTTCGGTTCTCCGATATAAATCTTTATGGGCTCATACTCTTGTACCAACTCATTAATTTTCACGATCAAGTTAGGGTCTTTACTCTGCAGAACATCTAACGGCGTAGCCACCAAACCATCAGGGTCACATATGGCTACACCGATACGGACATCGCCATAATCAAATGCGATGCGCCGGCCTAGCCTTGCCATTACTTCCCGCTTATAGCGAGTTCAATCGCCTGCAGCGCTTTATCGATCGCCGCGATATCGGTTCCGCCACCTTGCGCGAAATCATCTTTACCGCCACCGCCACCGCCAAGAACGGTTGACCCCGTCTTAACAAGCGCGCCCGCTTTTACACCGCGGGTACGCGCAGCATCGCTGACTGCAACAACTAGAACTGGCTTACCTTCTACGACGCTTACCAGGGCAACGACGCTATGGGACTCGCGATTTCGAAGTTCGAGCGCGATCTTACGAAGATCATCAACGGCTATGCCATCTGGAATACGAGTGGAAATAAGCGTTGTCTCACCAACTTTTTTCGCACTTGATGCAAAGCTTGCGATGTCGGACATAGCAGCAGCTGATCTAACTTGTGCCAACTCCTTCTCGATCTCTTTAAACTTGTTCAACAAATCTGAAATTCGTTCTGGTAATTCTTCTGTACGCGAACCTTTGATTAACGATGTCAGCGAGTTGAGTAAAACATGTTCTCGCGCTAAGAAACGATAGGCATCTACTCCAACTAGCGCTTCCACGCGGCGAACTCCCGCGCCAATCGAAGATTCACTGAGTAGCTTTACAACACCTAATTGCCCAGACCGCTGCACGTGCGTTCCGCCGCAGAGTTCGCGCGCCCAATCTCCAACTGAAACTACGCGAACCCGATCGCCGTACTTTTCTCCAAAGAGCGCCATCGCGCCTAACTTCTTGGCTTCATCTTGTGACATAACCTCTGCGCTTACTTCGAGGTTATCCAAGAGAAGGGTATTTACGCGCGCTTCAACATCATTGAGTACACCTTCTGAAACAGCGCCAGTTGATGG
>JACCDP010796978.1_pt1 | contig 15787 bp, 18 predicted proteins | sample 7445841 | NCBI WGS metagenome assembly JACCDP01 (sample SAMN15323441, study PRJNA562643) | freshwater metagenome | isolation source: river surface water | place: USA:Blue River Watershed | collected 2017-08-17 | reverse complement strand
GGGGGTCCCCACGGCCTTTATCAAATGCATAAAAAAATTGATAAACAGCGGAGGGACCCCCCCCCTACCCTACCCATGGGCCCTAAGGGAGAGGGTATGGGGTTTACGAAGTGTGCGCCAGTGTCTCCATCAAATTCATAAAAAAATTGAAACTGCCGACCCATTCTCCAAAAGCCGCCGCGTAAGAATACTGAAGCAATCGCACACAATGCAAGCCCCCGCCTACCACATGCGCATCAAGGACCTTGTGCTTGCCCAGAAAGCCGAAAAGATCTGGGTCTCACAGCGCCAGCCCGAGGCGCTCAAGGAGCTCTACCACAAGCACCAGCACGATCTTGCCGCTCTTCGCCAGAAGAACCGCAATGAGCTTCTCCGCGCAAAGGCGGAGAAGGCCTTCCTTGCCCCGAGTAAATTGGAGCCCGACTTCTGGACCTACTATCCGAATCACGATGGCCGCCGTGATACGATGACGAAAGTCCTTGTCGCCCATGGCTTGCCGAAGGAGCAGGCCACGGAGATCATGTCGACCTACGCGACGTGGCTCCTCACTGCCAACAAGATGCACGCGAACGGCCGTCCGATGAACCGCTGGGCGCTCATGACGGCGTTCGTAGAGACGCACCTTATGGAGGGACTGCGCCCCTCTTCTGCTCAGGACGAGGAGCAGCTCGTGGAGCCGCTCATGGAGAACCCGCACCCTTCGCTCTTGGAGTAACGCATCCGCCCATCACACACTACAAAACATAAAAAATAAGGGGAAACCCGATTTTTTATGTGGTACTGGCACGAGAGGGTCCAATAGAGAGGTGAGAGTCACATTCACTCCAAGGGAGAGGTGAGAGTCACATTCACTCCAAAGGAGGGTATGGGGGCGCGCAGTGCCTCCATAAAAAATTGAAAGGGCCAAACCCCCATAGAAAAAGCCGTCGCCGAGGAATACCAACGCACACAAGCAAGCACACGCAAAAGAAAGAATGTCCGCCCAACAAGAGAACCTGTTTGTCCTCCCTGATGTGAAGGGAATGAATGCCGTCGACCTGATGAAGGTGATGAAGTCCCTTGCGGCGGCGATGAAGACGGTCGCGACGGAACTCGAGATCAAGTCCAAGAAGCCTGTCAAGGCCAAAGTGGACAAGGAGGCCAAAGTGAAGGGTCCCACACCCGCGCATCTGATGAAGAACAATGCGTGGGTCGCGTATGTGAAAGAGCACGCGCGCACAAACGGATGGGAGGCGTTCCTCATCCATCAGAAAGAGGGCGATGTAGAGGTGGCGGCCTCGGTCCTTCGTGATGGCGTTCACGTCCATGAAGCGACGGGAAAGAGCATGGCGCAGAAAGAGGCAATGAGCTATGCCAAGCACCTCTGGTCGGCAAAGACAGGCACGGGCGCTCACAGGGAGATCTTCGAGGCATTCGAGGTCCAGTATGGAAAGCGGGCTGCGGAAAAGCCTGCGGAAAAGCCTGCGGAAAAGCCTGCGGAAAAGCCTGCGGAAAAGCACGAGATTGCATCTGCGGCGGCTTCTGAGCCCGTGAAGGCCAAGAAGGTGCAGAAGGCGCCGCTGAAGGCCAAGGCGGCCAAGGTGGAGTGGGAGGCTCCTGCAGCGGGAAACGTGAAGGCGTGGGGTCACAAGGGAGTTACCTACCTGCGTGACAATGAGAACCGCATCTGGCATGCGCTTCAAGGAGGCGAGTTGGGTGCCTGGAAGGGCATCTACAACGAGGAGACAGATGAGATCGAGATGGCAGAGGAGCCTCTCTACGAAGACGAGTAAGCAGGCGGTAGCAAACAAGAAAAAGAAAAACAAAATAAAAAAGAAGGGGAAACCCGCTTTTTTATTGCGTCTAAGTAGATGAGCAAAGGGACACAAAAGAAGCAAGCGCAGACCGCAAAGCGAGCTAAGCCGCAAACCGCAAAGCGAGCCAAGCCGCAGACCGCAAAGCGAGCCAAGCCGCAGACCGCAAAGCGAGCCAAGCCGCAGACCGCAAAGAAATCCAAGGGAATCGTCGTGATCAAAGGAGAGCAATACTACTCAGACATCCCTCCCGCCAGCCAGGCAAGCCAAATGTTCCGAGACATGATGAAGGCGGAAACGGGCATTTTCAAAGACTGGCGAAAGCACCCGACACGATGGCCCGTGTATCACAATGGAGTGAAAATTTACTATCATTAAGCACGGAGCCCCAGAAAAATTGAACAAAAACGACGCCCTAAGGAAGTTACCCCCAACATGAAGCACTCAGCCTGTCCCCAGAATCAAGAAGAGCATGCCGCTGCTCGCCAGTCCATCAGAACTGCAAAAGCGGCGGCCAAAGCCATTGCAAAAGCCAATGTCAAGGCGGCCAAAGCGGCTGCGAAAGAAGCAAAAGCCACCGCCAAGGCAGAGGCAAGCATCCAGCGTCGAGACCCTGCCTACTGGAAGGATCACCCCGAAGCCGATGGTCGCATCAACACCATGGCCACTCTGATTCGCCAGACGGGCTTCATCAAGCACGAGCGCCTCATTGCACAGTCATTGCTTGTCCCCTATGCGGAGTGGCTCCTCACTGTGGACAAGAACTGTCGCTGCGGGACCTGCAACAATCACAAGATGAATCGATGGGAGCTTATGAAAGAGTTCATCAACAGCATCATGGATTAACAAAATTGAAACACACGATGCCTCTGAAAAAATCACCACGATGTTTGCGCAACGCCCCCACTTCTTCGAACCACTCCCCGCGCCCTCCTTCCATGTATCCTTACTAAAACCTGAACCTTCGAACATCTGCGACAACTGCGTATCCTGTCAGCTGTGGAAGCAGCTGATGGCGATATACGATGCCCATGAGTTCTGTAAGGAGCTTCCCATTGGTCTGCTAGACTAACTCCACGACCACACCTACAAAAAACAAAACAAAATAGGGGGGCAACCCCTCTTTTTTGTATTCATAGGAAAGGGGTGTGAGTTTCCCCACAAAAAATTGAAACACAGCAGCCACAGAAACAAAAGGCACCTATTCGCAATTACAATGTCCCCTTGCCAACACCTGACTCTCGGTCGCTTCCTGATGGAAGACCCCATTCTGCTAGCGATGCACAATCACGAACGTGCGTGGGCAGATCTGCTCTGTGATGACTTCCAGGACTGGAAACAGAACGTTGCGGAACTGTGCGCTCCCGCCCTGAAAGAGATAGCGCTTCATGCGTCGATCAAGAGCGTGCCGTCTCCGTCGCGTGTCGCCTCGCCTCTGTTTGTAGAGCCTGCGATCTTTCGTCCGTTCACCGATCCTGTGGCAATGGAGCCTGCGGTGGAGAGACTGTTTGCGGCAGCTCGCACCTCTTCCCCGCTTACGATGTCCGTGGCGCAACTGATGGCGTCTGCTCGTAACACTCCGCAGCTGAAAGAGTTCACGAAGCCTGTGGTGCAACCTACGAAGCCTGTTGCGAAACTTGCAGAGCCTGTTGCGAAACTTGCAGAGCCTGAGGCGCAACTCACGAAGCCTGAGGCGAAACTTGCAGAGCCTGTGGCGAAACTTGCAGAGCCTGTGGCGAAACTTGCAGAGCCTGTGGCGAAACTTGCAGAGCCTGTGGCGCAACTGTTTGCAGCGGCTCGCGCGGCCTCTCCGTTGTTCATGGAGCCGATTCCCGAGCCCGTCGCAGAGGTAAAGCACACCTACTTCGCTACAAGCAGCACCATTGTGCCCACTGACCCGTCACCATTTGTGCCGCAGGCTCTCTCAGGCATCAAGACGATCATTGCGCGCAACCTTCCTCGCTCGATCACTCCAGAGGAGCTTCGTGAACGCTTTCAGCTCTATGGAGTCGTTCGCGATGTCTACCTCCCGCGAAACAAGGACCTCAACAGCCCTCATTACGGGACCATTCGTGGGTTCGCCCTTATCAAATACGACACGGCGGCACAGTCAGATCGTGCCATTCGCGTCCTTTCCGCGCTTGGTCTTTCCATTCGCGGAAAGCAGGTGACCGTGGAATTCGCGAAATCGGACACGGCCGTGCGCACGTAACCTCCATGACAATTACAAACACAAAACAAAAATAAAAAGAAGGGGCGACCCTCTTTTTATTGGATTCATGGGAGTTGCCTCTTTTTCACGGGAGAGGGGTATGTTTGTGGAGCACACGCAAGCGTCCCCATAAAATTGAAAAGTAACGCATGCAAATGATAGAGCCATCCACGCAACAACATGCTCACACGACAGAGAGACACGCTCCCATCGTGGAAACAGATACTGGCCGATGAGTTGAGATCACTTCAATCCAGTATTCAGAAAATGTTACAACATCACTCATTCCCATCCGTGAAAAGCCTGCTGGAAGGTGGGTTTACATCCCTTCAAACCAGTGTTCAACGTGTCAAAGTGTTACAGGATATGGTCCACGAAATGAACACTCAGGGACAGATTCATGTGATGACGCATGGTGAAGAGATGCTGGCAGACGCATATAATGCCTTGCGAAAAGTCACTCAATCTGTAAAAGGATTACAGGACACGGTCTGCAAATTGAATATTTATGGAGAGAGTGACGCGATCACACAGGGAAAAGAGATGCTGATCGATGGGCTCAACGTCCTACAAAGGGCTCATCTTCGTGTGACCGAGATGGAAACAATCATCCGTCAAATGAACATTCCGAAACAGCATGCCATACAGAATCCTGAGGCTCCTCCTGTTCATGATCATACATCTTCAGCGAACAAGAAACGAACGCTCTCTACACAACAGGATGCCGAGAAGTTTCTCCATCAGGTGCTTACCACGGGATCCGCTTCGTATCAAGAGGATACTCTTCATTCCGAAAAACGAGCGCGTCATGAAGAGACTCCTATGCTTCCATGCTCCAAAGAAGAGGTTCATTCCATGATTCCATCTGTCGCACATGTAATAGCGGAATCTTCTGCTACCACGGTGCCTGAAACTTCACCTCCCCATCATGAGCCCGCAGACACCATGACATCCATCCTCGTCAAAAACATGCCACAAGATATCAAGGCATGTGAACTCTATGACTCTTTTCGCCCCTATGGAATCATTCGTAAAGTGTGCTTTCCACGGAACAAGAATCCCAACAGTCCTTCTTATGGAAAATTTCAAGGGTTCGCTTTCGTCACATACGAGACGGTATCACAGGCGGATGGGGCCTTTAAAGCGTTCTCCACTTCTGGTCTTTCCATTCGCGGAATGAAGTTGAAGATGAGGAGAGCGTACAGGACTCTTGAAGAGACGCCTTCTCCGATCTCTTCGCTCTGTGCGGAACCAATTACGTTGGACGTCACAAACTCTGCCGCACCCGCATCAGCGAAACCTCTTTCTTCCGCTTCCATAATGTCTGAAACTTCTCCGTCTTTACCTTGTGAGCCCGAAAACGCCGCTAAAAACGTGATCGCCAAAAACGTGTCACCTTTTATCACCTACTCTATGCTTTATGAACGCTTTTGCCGCTATGGAAACATATTGGATGTTTGTCTTCCGAAAACGGATGGAGAACCGCGTAATGTTGTGATCAAATACAGCACGTCCCGTTCAGCAGCTCATGCCGTTCGCTGTCTACACGGTCTTCAACTTGATGGAAAGAAAGTGACGGTGGAATTAGAACGTGAGACAGAGCCCACGATTCGCTCGGAAAAGCCCGCGGAAAAGCCCGCGGAAAAGCCCGCGGAAAAGCCCGCGGAAAAGCCCATAGATAAATGTATGAAAGATTGTGAAGAAACGCCATCTGCACTCTGTGCCAAACCGATGACGTCCAACACATCTGCAAATCCCATATCGGGCTCTTCCGTGCCGCGTTGTGAGCCCGCTATGACATCCATCATTGTCAAAAACTTGCCGCGCAACATCACACTCTCTGAACTCTATGAATACTTTGGCCGTTATGGACTTCTGTATGACGTCTACCTTCCATGGAACAAGGATTGTCACAGCCCTTCTTATGGAACACCTGATGGGAGTGCGTTCATCGCATACGAGACGGCATCAGAGGCAGACCGCGCCTTTCAGGCGTTCTCTACCCGTGGTCGTTCGATGTATGGACACCAGGCGACCGTTACGAAATCGTATAGGGAGACTAGATTCTAATATGGATGGGGCAAGCGTCCCATACCCCCTTCCCATTAAACCGCGCGCCCCCATACCCCTTCCCGTTAAGACGCGCATAAACTCCATGACACACATACACAAAACAAAAATAAAAAGAAGGGGCGACCCTCTTTTTATTTTTATTGTTTGATGCACTACATACACTGATATTCATCCATCATGTGTTTCATGCGAGTGGGCATAGATGCAGTTGGTGGAAAAGCTGTCGGCGGAAAAGCCGTCGGTGGAAAAGCTGTCGGCGGATTCATAATGCTATGAAGAGTGTGGGATAACGCCTGGAGCATCTGTGCAGCCTCCACATGCTCCGCCGCCTCCATCAGGGTGACGTCTTCAGAAACCGTGAGCATGGGTTCTGATAACACAGGTGGATCTTCCATCGGCACGGGAGAAAGCACAGAGTGGATCGCATGAACCGAGCGTTGGGTCTCGGAGGAACCTAATGCCCTCTTTGCCTTACGAATCGCCCGTTTGGTCTTTCCAAATAAGGGAATATCCTGTTGCATGATATGAACGTGCATCACGTGATGCGAAACCTTCAGACGCCGCACAATACGTTCCACACCCATTGTGTTGGGCACGTCCACACCGCCAATTGTCAATGGAAGATTGGCATGAGTGCGAATGATGCGACCCCATCCCATACGTCTCATCTCTTTCGCAAGATAATGGCTAATTTCCCATACATGAATGCATGTATGGACGGCAAGCCTAAACTCCCTACCGTCCGTCACAAGGCGAGCACGAACCAGAATTTCATCCTGATAAGGCGTTTCGTCTGCGGAAAGGGGGCGAATGAGCGACATGATACCTGTTCTATGGGCTGCCCGCGGTTTCAATTTTTTTATTGCATGTGCAAAGGGAAAGGGGTGTGGGTTTGTCTCCACCCCACAAAATTGAAAAACGAGAACACAAACGCAACAGATGTCCCACCATGCATCTCGTCACCAACCAACCAGCCTCTCACGGGGAAATCACCATTGTGATCACCGCCTGCTGCGGAACCTACCATGTCCGTGCGTCGTATATGGAGACCATCTACGACCTCAAGATCTTTCTCTATCCGCGCGCGAATCACCCCTATCGAGCCTATCCTGACGAGCAACACTATTACTCCATGCAATACGAGTGTGTTCTCACGGACGACATCGAGTTGGGAATCTTCGCAGAAAATTCCAGCCTTCTCTTGGCACTGTCCGATCCCCTTCCACGCCCCGACTACATTCCCCAGCGATCGCTTGTGATGCTTTCCATGACTCCAGAACACAAGTATGAGCGTGTTCTGTCCATCCATCGTGAACTCCACATTCACTATCTGCCTTTCCTTGCCGACTGGCTCTATCACGATCGTATGTTCTCGCGCATCATTATCGATACGGACCATCCTCATATCAACTGGATCCTCGGTAAGATCACGGATGCCATTGCATCGTATCCGTCGTGCCTTCGTCAGATCATCTTTAGCGTTACGGAAGTCTCTCATCTTCAATGGGAGATGTTGCACGCGCTGTATCAGAAAACGAGCGTTCCGCTCTTCTTGGAGGCGCATACAATGAAGAATAGCTACGAACTCGTGTACACGGGACAGAGCGAGCGCCAACTAGAACGAGGAATGGAGAAACCCATTGTCCACAAAAAGGGTCTGATTCCTCTCAATCCAGCTCTTCTGATGAAAGAGAATCCGACGGAACAAGAGATGGCGACGCAGATGGATATTCTGTCGTATGATGACCCCAATCTAGGAGACTAGATCCGCGTTTCCCCGTCCCAAAAATAAACCCATCGAAAAAGAGCAGCCCTGATAGAAAATCAAAGATTTTCTGTTACCTCTTTTTTACAAGACATCGGATGCGCTACGAATTTCTAGAGGACGTTGTGCTTTCTCCTGTGGCAGTCAAGGGCCTTCCTGAGGAAGCATGGGAGCGGGCGGAATCCTCCCGACGTGTAGGGACAACCTGTCTGGTGCTACGAGACGATCATTCTCAAGAGGGCGTGGTCATAGATTATGTGACGACCCTCATGCCAACGGGATGGGACCGATCGATCATCATCTATTATGTAACGACACCCTATCGAGAATACGATGAACACCATATGTGGATTGCGGCATCCGAGACGATCCAAGAGCGATTTACAGAGTCGTGGTGGCAGATTCGGATGTCGCATCAGGTAATGGAGAAAGGCCACTAATATGGGGGCAGAATGCCCCCCACACCCCTCTCTCATAGAGATGACCAGATCCCACCCATAAAAAATTGAAATGGGTGGCGCGAGAAAGAAAAAGGCATCTCTTGCATCTCCCACACCTCCCACACCATGTTGCAATCTTCTCTTGAGCAACGCATCCAAATTGAATATGACCGTCGCAACGGACACTGTCCCGCTCTTCTGGAGATTGATTGGGACACAATCCAACACTGCCCCGTCTTGATAGAAGGTAACTACGTCGTTTCCATGAACACCTCGGAACACATCACTCTTCGCAATGTCCTGTTGCTGAATCACATCTATGTGGATCAGATAGACGGGATGGTATTGGGTGAACCGTTTGATGAGGCACTGTTGGATCGCACCATCAAGAACATGCCTCTTTGTCAGTTGACGATTAAGGCACCTCCTTTTCACGACTACATCTATGAGCCCCTTTCAGATATTGATGAGATCATGGAGGAGATCGAAACCATCCGCTGCACGGAATAATGAGCCATAAGAGAACACAAAAATAAAAATGGGGAAACCCTATTTTTATTTTTATAGATTACTTCCCCATGGAGATCGTGTAGATACAAATCTAGAACACTTACTTCCTCATGAAGATCATGTAGATACAAATCTGCTTCGATGGAGGGGGTATGGGGGCACGTCGCTTTCAGCGACAGTGTGTCCTATGAGAGAGGGGTGTGGGGTGAAAGAAAATCGAAGATTTTCTACCAGTGACATTCTATCCCCACCCATAGTAGAATGCCAGACGACGAAGAGCTCGACGACATATCACTCGAGAACGACGAGGAAGAGGACGCAGGCTACAATCCAGAGTTCGAACAGCTACTGAAAGAGAATGGAGATCACAGCCAGGTCTACTCGATCCTTCATCAGATGTCGCATGTAAAATACCGACGCATGTATGACAAATGCAATATTCCCCTGATCATCATCACCGCCATCATTGGGTTTATCACGGGCATCGGCCTTCCTTATGCCTATACGAATACCGCCCTGGGAGCCGCAAGTGTCTTTGTCTCCATCATGAAGAGCATCGTGTCCTATTTGAAGCTCAGCGAGCGAAGCGAGAATCATCGCATCTGTTCTCTCCAATTTGGTCAGATTTCGAATGAGATCAAGACGGAACTGTCTCTCCGTCGAAAACAGCGACAGCCTGCCAAAATCCTCTTGGATATGGTGAAGGTGAAATATAAGAATCTCATGGAGGTGGCCCAGTTGCTAGACAATGACATCATTCAACAGTTTCGTAATAAGTATTTGCAAGATAACAATGTAGAGGTCTCTCTCCCTCCCGTCTTTTCCTCCATTCCAGGCATTAAGATCTTAGGAGCGGAAAGCGAGAGTGATCACGTCATCCAGTTACACAAGAATCTTCAGTTGTATATTGCGGAGAAGCAGTTTGAACGGGAACACATTGAGTATGAGCTTCAGCATATTGCGGCGCTTCGCATAATCAAAGACAAATACCGTGTTGAGCGTGGAAAAGAGGAACTAGAGCCTAAGGTGACACGGTCCTCTACGAGATCCTTTATGCGCCAACGGAGTCTAGATGAATCTCGCTCCTCTTCCAGCTCGGCGCTGTCCACGATCCCAGAACAAGAGAGCCCTATCCCGCCATCGGATCTACCCTCTTCGCCTGTCTAGCAGCAGAACCAGAAGCGATCCCAGAAAGAAGGAGGCGGAGGAGTGAAGGATCGTAAGGAACCATAGGATCCTCCATGATAAGGAGAGAGGCTATCCTCTAGCAGATCAAGTGCCAAACGAGAGGGAAGAGGGTGCTCGACAAGGATTTCCACGGCTTCATCACGGTATTCGTCGAGATGTTCTTCTGAAAAGCGTTGGGTAGGTATTTGAGCAATGAGGATCGGAGAAGAGACAACGGGCTCCATGTCTATCTGTACATCACAAAATGAGTGATGAAGCAAGTCCCATTTGATACTTCACTCCATATGTTTTGGGTCGCGGTCGTCCCGCCACTAGACAGTCAAACGCCGCCACGGCCCCTTTCATCGCCTCAGGAACATCCTGATAGCACGCCACGAGCCCTCCCACAATCGCCGCATTGGTATCAGTATCACCGCCTCGTTGTAACGTCTTACAGATCGCCTCCTCATATCCGATCGTGGGCCGTCGTAGAAACCAGAACGCCGCCACAAAGGCGTGACGCACGTGACCCATTAACACCCGTGCATCACTCAGGTCCATCCATGTGCGTTTGGATTCTTCTACCCACCGTTGGACCTCTGCGCATCTCTTGCGCACCATGGTCTCTACACGTTCTACTGTCTCCACAGGAGAACATCCCAACAGCAATAGCGTCATCGCATAGGTATACACGGCGTTGGCGTCTCGGGTCACACGGCCTGGATGGGACAGACTGGCATCCTCTTCCGCAGAAGCAGCCGCGAACTGTGCCGTTTGTTCCACACAAACCCCACCATACATCCGTAACGGATGAGAGACCCACCATGTCGCAATGGGTGTCACTCGCATGAGGGCTCCATTGGCCTCAGAACGACGGGACATCTCATCGATGCTACGAAGAACATAGATAAGATCTTTTTTCTCATCATGGACCCACTCATGAAGCAAATCAAATGCAAGAGAGCATGTTCGACCGATATCAAAGGGAAAGGACGCATACCATGCGGCGTAGGCTTTTGCCATAGCCTCCAAAGGAAACCCATAGATCGTATCTCTCTCTTTTAAAACGCTCCATAGCGCAAGGGTCAGCTCACCGTCGTCGGTGATTTGGCCACAGCCGACGCGGAGACTTCCACCGCCAGGCATCGTCATGGCGCGCCGAGCGACCTCTTCAGTAATGTCGTCGTCATAGAATTCTAAGGTGGCGCCGCAGGCGTCGCCTACTAGGGCGCCCCAGATGGCCCGTGTGTTCATTACTTTCATAAGAATACATCACTTTATGTGGCCTTACAGAGAGCCAAGAAAGCGCGTGACCGCATCGTAATCGCTTGCCTGCTTGGTTTTGCAGATCTGAATCGTATCAGGATAAGACGCGAGACTTCCACTGGAAAACAGGAAGATTCCAGACGTTTTCTGGGAAGTTAGATGAATACAATAACTCGTGGGAGTGGTCACGATCTGAACAATGTGGGATGCATTAATAACGCGAGTGGTTAACTGAAGAAAGGGTTTCATGGTAATGAATAGGAGACAACACGCTTTATGTTAGTATGTGTGGGACACGTAACCCACAAAATTGAAAGCCTGCCCCGCCCAAAAACAAAGTCGACACCATGAACGACGCACAGAAAGAACGACTGGCCTACTTACAGGCTCATGAACACCGCTCTCCCGTGGAAGACACGGAACGACGCCAACTGTTACATCAGTTGGCCCACTCTATGAACGACTCCCACGACCCGATCCACGCGCGCGTGGGACTTCTCGAGTCGCTCCAGGAGCCCACCCTTGCCGAAAAAGACGAGCTCTGGTATAAGAAGAACCTGTTGGATCACAACATGCGCTGCGCGCTAGGATCTGCCTTAGAGGAGTCGGTGATCTATGGCAAATCCATGACACCCAAACAGGGCGGTGTGGTTACGCCGTTTCACCGAACGATGAGCTCCAAGGAGTGGGAGGAGGAACAACGCCTTTGTGTGGGAGCTCGCATCGGCGACATCATCATTCTCAAGAGCTTGGCGCCCTCAGAGACGGTGTGGGTGACCTATGCGTTGCGTCGTATTGAGGGACATTTTCGCTGGACCAAATATGTCGTTTATCACAGCCCGCAAGAGTCGTGTGTGGAAATGATGAACAGCCTCATGGCGCGTTATGAGCCACCTGAGCTCTTCCATGCAAGACTACGAGCAGCGGGATTCCCTCCTCAGCCTGCTCTTCCCTCCAAGTAGACCCTTTCTACATTCCACGAACCCAAGGGAGATATTTCTTTTTTATGTATGTATCATGCAATAGTAAACAAATAAAAATATGATGTGACGTATTCTATGATAGAACATATCACAACAGAAACATAGTATATACCATACATCCATCGCTTACTCCTGATCCATGATGGTTCGAAAGGTAATATACTGAACCACACCACTTTCCACAATAGAAATGGTCAATGGTGTTTTAAAAAGATACGTAGAATGATACTGGTTCGCCTCATTTCCAGTGGTATAGGTATCACCCGATGGAGGTTGAGTGGAGATCGTATAGGAACTTCCTCCTGCGTTGACATATTCGTAAGTCGCCTCTTGAACACGAAACACCTGTGGGGCAATGTGAATCAGAATGGGCGATCCAGCGTCAATGGATCCATCGCGCCATGCTCGGATATATTCATTGAATCGGTCGCCGAGCGAAGAGACAAGCTGAGGGCCGCCCATGATGCGAACCACTGTATTTGTCTCTGCATTCGGCGATTGATTCAGATTATCTACCATCTGCTGTTTGAAGGTGTTACCATCATAGGAAATGTCTAGAACGCCATTGGAGTAAGAGAATGGAAACAAGATATTGAGACCAAGATCCACATCATAATAGGTTGCGCTTTCGGGTTTAAGAAAGGCTGTTACTCCCTCCTTTCGGATGGCATAGGAACGCACCGCAGAAGTCATCTTATATCTTATCGTAAGATTTTTAATAAGGAGAGAAAGAATGTGTGATTCAGATATACTCCGTATGCTTACAGATCAATATAGAAAAAGGATCACATAGATGACATACTATGTACCGTATCGGTTCACATCTTACTCCTGGTCCAATATGGTTCGAAAGGTAATATACTGAACCACACCGCTTTCCACAATGGAAATGGTCAAGGGTGTCTTAAACACATAGGTGGTTCGATAGCGATCGGTCCCATTTCCAGTGATATAGGCGTCTCCTGATGGAGCCTCTGTGGAAATAAGATACGATACTCCGCTAATGGAATTGACTAGATCATTGCTTGCCTCTTGAACAAGCAATAGTTGAGGAGCAATATGGATCAGAATGGGCGATCCAGCATCAATGGATCCATCGCGCCATGCTCGGATGTATTCTTTGAAGTGATCACCGAGCGAAGAGACGAGATAGGGTCCACTCAGGACGCGAACTGCCGTTTCTGGTTCATTATCAGGAGACTGATTCAGACTATCCACCATAATGGCCTTAAAGTCATTGCCTGCATAACTAATATCCAGAACACCATTAGAATAAGAGAATGGGAACAGAACGTCATTCGTTCCATTATAATAGGTGGCGCTTTCTGGTTTAGTAAAGGTGGTCATGCCTTCTTTTCGGATCGCATAGCTACGTAGCATAGACGTCATTGTATCTCTATTCTCTATCTATTTTTTAAAATGACATTGATATCCATCTCTCGATGTATTACTCCGTATACCAGTTGTCTGTATATAACCATTGTCCCGTATGGTCTCTATGTTGCATCAGTGTCGATTGTTGTCTCTGTTGAAGCCCTTGTGACTGGCGGAAGGAGCCTAAAAGAAAACCGCGTCCTATATAGGGACCTCCCCACAACATGTCCGCCGCCTCCAACAAAAACAGCGTCGTGGATCACGCCAAACGGATCATCACGACGCATTTTCCAGAAGACATCTATGCGACCACGGTTCATCGGCAAGAAGGAAAACGCCCCGCCGTCATCCTCACGATCTACAACAGGGCCCTTCCGCCCAACGAGAAAATGTTTAGCCCCCATGGATTCTACTGTATCCGATGTCAGATCTACGATTCGGATCCCGCCATGCTCCACATTGGAATCCTCACACGCTGTGGACTCAGCGGAACCGAGCATCTCAAACGACTGATTGCGTTCTCCAAGGCGCTCGGGCTGGCCCGAATCACCCTAGAAGACGAATCCTCTATTCAGTATGATACCAAGGAAGATGCCACGTATAGCGAGCATGTTGTGAGCCTTCAACAGCTTCATCGTTTGAAGACAGGTCACTCGTGGTATGAACAGTTTGGTTTTACGAATGACGCCATCCGACAGCGCCGCGACACGATCCAGGCCGCCATCCAACAGCCCATGAGCCTCTACTCCAAAGAGCTCTTTTATCAAGTCCAGGACTATGTGGAGATGATCCTACCAGACACACCCCCTCTCACGCCCGACCTCACCATCTCCCAGGCCGCCTCCTATCTGGATCAATGTCTCCGCACGATCTGCCCGAATCGCCGATGCTACGAAGAAGATGACCTCGATATCGTGGATGACATCAACCATATCATTCACGAGATGTATGAGGGGATGCTGTCATGGGTGGGTATGAAACCAGAGCATTTTTATTTTCTAGAACTCACCCTTCAACAACAGGGCTCTTCACGCACACGAAGACAAAAAACGCGAAGACAAAAGAAAGCCCGTGCCATGCGAAGAAAGCACACACAACGCGTATAATGTCTCTTGTTTAAAGAGCATCTATAGGGCCTCTATAAGGCCTCTGTCTACGGAAATCGTGAAACTCAAACCGATCTCAAACCGATCTCAACTTCTAAGATCCGTTTGACATTCCAAATCCAAATCCAAATCCAATTCCAAATCCAAATCCAAATCCAATTCCAAATCCAAATCCAAAAACCAAAAACCAAACACCAAAAAAAGAGACCATCGCCCCTCTCATTTCTTTGGAGACTCTTCCATGAACTTAAGGCGCGTGGAAGGGCAACGGGCGATCAAAGGAAATCTGGTCAGCGTCCACATGAAGCCCAAAGACGCGCACCTGAACGCCAGAGGCCATCGCTTCTGCCACACCCTGCCGATACACAGGGTCATGGGAGTGAAGTTCCAGACCATCCTGACAGTCATGGCGCGGAACAATATACACCAAATAGGCCGCCTCGGTATCTTCACGCCCTACCAGATCTCCAAGAAGCTCGGCATGCTTGAGCGCACGTGGACTGAAGGTGTCCGTTTTCACTTTGCGGTATCCCTCAGGAAACACCGCACGCCTGGAAGACCGCTCCACATGTGTCTGGTGACTGATCATGGCATTTTTGACTTCCACATACACTTTCTTTCCAGACGCCACTGTCCCTACAAAGTCCATGCGTGTATGGGTATCCACTTTCACTTCGGATCGCCAGACAACATCAGGATGAACATGATCAAGAAGATGACCTGCCATGGCCTGACTGATCATGGGGTGAATGCTGACATAATAGGTGCCCTCGCTGTCCTCACACTCGGCAAGCTGTGCGGTATAGTCGGTTTTTGCGGAATTGTTTGTGGCCCGAGAGACATACAGGATTCGCCCAGGAGCCACTAGACCACTGCATCCGAGTCCTGGAGTATGGCAAAGCGCCTGCACACCGTCTTCCAGAACCACATCGGCCACGTAGGGGCTTTTAATGATCTTGCTGGGACGATGAAGCACGCAACAGCGAACAAGTGGTGGAAGAGAGTGAAGCGGAATCATGGTTGCCTGTCATCATATCATGTTCTGATTTCAATTTTTTCTGAGATCATGCGGAACGTCTATGTGGTAACTCTATCGCC
>JACCDP010433288.1_pt1 | contig 15790 bp, 29 predicted proteins | sample 7445841 | NCBI WGS metagenome assembly JACCDP01 (sample SAMN15323441, study PRJNA562643) | freshwater metagenome | isolation source: river surface water | place: USA:Blue River Watershed | collected 2017-08-17 | reverse complement strand
GTGCTGAAGCCAGCATTATCTTTGAAGGCTCTACAGCAGATGCTCACGAGACTACCCTGACTGTAGTTGACCCAACACAGGACAACACAATCACCCTACCTAACACAACAGGTACAGTAGTCATTGCCACAGCAACTCAGACCCTGACTAATAAAACTTTGACTAGCCCTGTAATATCAGGTTCACCAGTAATCACAGGTCTGTCCTCGGCAGGTATGATTTCATCATCTGCTACCCCTAAGGATTATGTAGATAGCATCCTAGGCTCTGCAACGGCTGCAGCAACCTCAGCAGCATCGGCTGCTACTAGTGCTACCTCTGCCGCTACAAGCGCCTCTAGCGCCTCTACAAGCGCTTCTAGCGCCCTAACTAGCGCCAATAGTGCAGCAACCTCAGCCACAGCAGCAAGCACTTCTGCGTCCTCTGCAGCCACTTCTGCTAGCGCAGCGTCTACCTCAGCAGCCTCTGCTAGTACCTCTGCATCTTCGGCTGCAACCTCTGCATCTGCTGCTTCTACTTCGGCTTCCTCGGCTAGCACCTCGGCATCCTCAGCCCTGACCAGTGCTAACTCAGCAAGCACTTCTGCTTCTTCAGCATTGACTTCGGCAAACAGCGCATCTTCATCAGCGAGCGCTGCTTCAACAAGTGCTACATCTGCTGCAGCCAGTGCAACTGCTGCTGCAACATCTGCTACTTCAGCATCTGCTAGCGCTACCGCTGCTGCAACTAGCGCAACAAGCGCTGCTGCTTCAGCAACTGCTGCATCTACAAGTGCATCATCTGCTAGCACATCTGCTTCAAGTGCTTTGACTTCTGCTAATAGTGCGTCTACTTCTGCATCTGCTGCTGCAACTTCTGAGACTAACGCAGCAACATCTGCTTCAAGTGCAAGCACTTCTGCATCATCTGCTTTGACTAGCGCTAACAGCGCCAGCACCTCAGCGTCATCAGCACTAACATCTGCTAACTCAGCAGCAACAAGTGCCGCATCTGCTGCCACATCTTATGACCAGTTTGATGACAGATATCTTGGTGACAAGTCATCTGACCCGACTGTAGACAATGATGGCAATCCACTACTAACTGGTGCGTTGTACTTCAACACAGTAGTTGGAGCAATGAAAGTTTACGATGGTTCAGCCTGGGACTTAGTAGCCCCTGATACCTCTAACTTTATTGATAAATCAATCCTTACTGGTAAGGGTTCACTTATCTCAGCAAGCGGAGCGTCTACTCCATCTGTACTAACAGTTGCTTCAACCAATGGATATATTCTCTCGGTTAACAACGCAACAACAACTGGTTTGGAATGGGTTGCTGCTAACCCTGGAGATATTACCGAGGTAACTGCTGGTGATGGATTAACAGGTGGAGGCACTTCTGGTGCTGTAACTCTTGCTGTTTCATCTGATGTGCTACGCACAACTGGTGGACAGGTTATCGCTGCTAATACCTCATCTACTGCTCTTGAGATTAGACAGATTGGTGCTGGTAATGCGCTTGTAGTTGAAGATGATACTAACCCTGATGCTACACCGTTAGCAATAAATGCTAGTGGTCAGTTATTAGTCGGTAGAACAACCGCAATAACTAATGGTTCATTAAATAGAGCATTGCAAGTAGAAGGAAATTCTGGCTCTTCAACTGGAGCATCTTTTGTTCGTAATTCAAATGATAACCTTGGTCCAACTATTGGTTTGTTAAAAACCCGTGGAACAACAACTGACTCTGTTACGACAGTACAAAATAATGACCCAATAGGAGTTATTGCATTTCACGCTACTGACGGAACTAATATTGTAAATAATCTTACTCAAATTGCAAGTTTAGTTGATGGCACAGTTTCTACTGGGGTTATACCAACTCGTTTACATTTTACAACCGCAAATACTGCTGGTGTTGGAAACAATGTTCGTATGGTTATTGACTCTGCTGGTAATGTTAATATTGGCTCTGCAAATAATGGTGGAGGAACCAATACTGGTGGATTATCTATCAACGGAGAAGATGTAGAACTAATGATTATAATGGGTGCTTGGCTCTAACTACACAGAAAGGTAGTAACTAATGGCTACAACAAGCAAAACGCTGTATCGTGGTGCAGCCTCAACAACAACTACGACAACTTTATACACAGTACCATCGGCTACAACAACTATTCTAACCAATATTGTTGTATCTAATACTGGTGGTTCAGCATATACATTTACCCTATACTTGGGTGGAACATTGCTGGCTAACACAGTATCTATTGCTGCTAATACCATTGCGACATTTGATGTCAAGCAGGTACTAACAGCAACTCAAACAATCCAAGGTGGAGCCAGCAATACTGCTGTGACTTTCCACATTGCAGGCGTGGAGGTAGCATAATATGGGTTATTCAGTATATCCAGCCGCTTCAAGCGGTGGAGCAATCCGCAGACAACAAACTTTTACTTCAAGCGGGACTTTTACGCTTCCTTCAGGGTATGGCGCAGGTCAGCCACTAATTGTAGATATTATAATTGCAGGCGGTGGTGGCGGAGGCGGTTCAGGTGGCTTCAGTGTTACTGCTGGTAATCCTTATGGCGGTGGTGGCGGTGGTTCGGGTCTTGTTGTTTTATATAAAAATGTTTCTTTAACTGCTAACGCAACAGTTACGATTGGTGCAGGTGGTAGCGGTGGCGCTGGTGTGTCAAGTGGAAATGGAAACAATGGTTCAAGTGGTGGAAATTCAGATGTAAATTCTTTATATTATGGACCTGGTGGTGGATTTGGTAGTTTTGGCACTACTGGCGCTTCTGTAAGTAAAGGTGGCGGACCTGTAAATTCTGCAGGATTTTTTATTCCTGGAGGTTTTGATGGCTCTCAAAATGCTTGTGGTGGTGGCGGTGGTTCAGGCGGTTATGGTAGTGGAGATTTTGGTGTGGCTGAAACCAATAGGTCATATGGTGGTTGCCGTGGTAATAGGGGTTACACTTACAATACCAATACTGGAAGAAGTGTTAACTTTACTGAACAAAAAATAGGTTCTGGCATTGCATTTGTATCCGCTCAAAATAGTAATGCAAACACCAATAGTCTTCTTTCAACATTAAACGAATTAGCAATTTTACAAAGAGGTGGCGGTGGTGGTGGTGGATATGGTGGTATCGCTAACGCTACGGCTGGCGGTGGACAGGCTGGCAGTATAACTGCGGGCGGTCAATCAGGTTACTACGATAGTCAATCCTTGACAGGTAGCGGAAACGGAAGTAATGCTGTAGACGCTGCTTGTGGTGGTGGCGGTGGTGGTGGTCGCGCTGGCGCAGGTACCTCAGGTAGCGGTGGCAATGGTGCCGCTGGTTTTTGCATCATAACTTATTGGGCATAAGGAGATAAATATATGAGATACGCAATTATCAAAAATGGTATTGTTGAAAATGTTATTGTCGCTGACCAAGATTTTATAGATACAAATTATCCTGATGCTGTTGCTCTCAAAGAGGATGAACGCGTTGGACCACAGTATCTTTATGACGGCAAAACATTTACCGAACCTGAATGGGTTTGGGAAGAACCAATTGATGCCGAGATTGTAGAACCAATACCAGCAATAGAAAACTAAAGAAAGCAAGGGGACAATGATAGGTAAGTCAGATACAGTTGCCCTCGGTTGGTGCGATAACGGCACCACCGATGGCAAATTTACAGAGGGATTAGCCACAGCACTAGTTGCTGGCGGCCCGAATGGTATGCCAATACATACCACAATCAGGGTACAAGGCAATCAGATTGGTAGACAACGCCAAGTATTGTTTGACCATTGGGCTGATAATATTAAGACTGATTGGCTACTCTGGGTTGACTCAGACATAGTACTGACCATAGATGCTATGGCTAAACTATGGCAAACAGCAGACAAGATTAATCGTCCTGTTGTTAGCGGTGTCTACTTTATATCTAAAGAGAATGAGGGCAGCCTAATGCGCCCGTTCCCTTGTTTGTTTGATGACGTATCCGAGTATCAGATTAGATACTTGCATCCACTACCCGACAACGAGGTAGTCAAGATTGACAATGCTGGCTTTGGGTTTGTCTTAATGCACAAGTCTATTGTGCCAAAAATTCGTGAGGCTAACCCTGGTAAGGGTATGTTTATGGAGACTGGCGATGGGAACGATGACCATTTTATTGGTGAAGATATAATTTTCTTCCGCCGTATGAAGGCAGCAGGTATTCCACTACACGCACACACTGGTGCCAAGGTAAAACATATTAAGAGATTCTCTCTTGACTTTGACTACTACTCATTGTACTGGTCAAACGAATATTTGAAAGATAAAATTAAAGAACTACAAGGCTAGGAGAATAAGTGGCTGGTCGTGATATTACCGAGGGTCGTGCAACGCGGGCTATCGCTGTTGATGTTGGTGTCCTTGCTGACACCTCAGTATGGCAGAACACAGATGTAGCATACGATACCGCTATCGGTGGTATGCCATTCATCTATGCTATCAGCGACCAGAATCCTTACATTCGTCAGACTGCGCCTTTCCGTAAAGAACAGTTCGATAACCAGACTGAACCAGGTGAGCAGTCATTAACTGGTTGGTGGATAAGAAGTCAGTCCTCGTTCCACTCAGGAACGGGGATTAACTTTTTTGACCCGACTGGTGGAGAAGCAGCAATCGCCTATCGTTACTCCGATAGCAAAGGTGTTGATGTTTGGACTAAAGGGCAGGCAACCCTTCTTAAGGATACATTTACTGCACACGTAACTACTCAACCAGTCAACGGATATAACCGTTCATACCAACAGTTGCGTTCTATCCAATGGAACGGCAATGATGGTGTGTTGCTACACGATGGATACGATGTAGATAAGATTGATTCTACTGGTGCTGAGACTCACTTTATTGATTACAACTCAGGTAGCGATGACAAGGTATACGCCATCTGCGATGACGGAACTACAGCGTATTGGGTTACTAACGATACTGGTCCTACAGGAAAACTAGAAGTAAACAAGAAGGCTCTTACTGGCAATGCCAGCACTGCGGCTACTGTTATGTTTACTCAAGCAGGTATTACAGTAACCAATGCAGTAATGGAGTACGTCAAAGAACGTATTGTTATGTGCGTCAATAACTCCATCTACGAGTTCTCGTCTAGCACTTCTGCATTACCTACTGCTGTATATACTCACGGAGATACCGACCATATCTTTACCAGCATTACCGCTTCAGGTCCTGCAATCTATATCGCTGGCTTTGGTGGTATTCAATCCAACATCTATAAGTTTACATTGACTTCATCTAGTGGAGCGATGCCTACCTTGACATCTGCAATCACTGCAGCCGAAATGCCTACAGGCGAAATCATCCATAAGATTTATTACTACCTAGGCTATATGCTGATTGGCACTAACAAGGGTGTACGCGTTGCTCAGGTTAATGACCAGGATGGTTCGTTGGCCTACGGCCCACTAATCTTTGAATCAAACCAACCAGTCTATGACTTTGCTGCTCGTGACCACTTCGTATGGTGCGCTGCCTCTGTCGGTGATGACCCAGGTGTAATTCGTATTGACTTAAGTAATGAGATTGAACCACTACGCTTTGCGTATGCTAATGACATTTATTACAACACAGACAGAAACTATTACACAACCTCTTGTGCTTTCTTAGGTGAGACCAATAGACTTGCATTCTGTAGTGCTGCTGGTAGCCAAACCGCTGTAACTAATAAGGCTCGTACTGGAACTACTGCTACTCTTACTGCAGCAGGTCACGGTCTAACTACTGGTGATGTTATCTATGTTATCGGAGTTGATGCAGCCCTAGATGGCGGACCATTTACTGTGACGGGTACAACAACTACCACGTTTACATACGAGACTGCAACCTCTGGAACTATTGCATCAACAGCATCTAATGGTTTTACTGGTAAGGCTGGGTATTCTTATATAGAGGAAGCAACAGAGTTGGTTGCCTCTGGTTATCTGACTACTGGATATATTAGATACAACACCCTAGAGCCTAAGAACTTCAAGCGTCTTATTGCCAGAGGTGACTTCACATACGGCTCGACAACTTTAGAAACAGTTGATGCTGATGGTATTGAGTACGATATTATTTCTTATGACTCTTCGGTGCCAGCAGTAGAGGTTACTACATCACAACCATCTAGTGCTCAAGAGTATATAGCCTATAAGTTCATTATGTTCAGAGATGGAACTGACTCAAGCAGGGGTCCAATCTTTAAGGGCTATCAGGCTAAGGCCACTATCGCTACACCAAGACAGCGAGTAATTAGATTTCCCGTCTATTGCTTTGACGTGGAGACAGATAAGTACAACGTAATGGTTGGCTATGAGGGAAGAGCGAAAGATAGAATCGCAGCCCTTGAGTCAATCGAAGAAGGCGGAGATGTTGTCACTTGGCAGGACTTGACCACTGGTGAGTCTCGTCAATGCGTCATCGAGCAAATCAATTTCACTCGACAAACACCACCTGACCGAGGCTTTACTGGGTACGGCGGTGTTCTCACTATCACCATAAGGACTGTATAAATGACACCTGCAGATTGGGCAGCCCTTGCCGTATCTATATTATCCCTAATCACAGGCTTCGCAGCATTAGTGCGTTGGCTGGTCAAGCATTATCTTTATGAACTTAAACCCAACGGCGGGTCCAGTCTTAAGGATAAAGTTAATGGGCTTGAAGAAAAAGTAGAACTGTTGACTGACTTAGTCAAGGAAGCGTTGAGGAAATGAATGAAACCTGTAGTGAAGGCCGCGAGTCCTGCTGCTATTGCTGTGCTACGTCAAGCGACAGCATTGTGGCCCAAGCGCAAGAAAGCGTCCGACGGATTATTGCCATCACCAGCGCATCTGAAAGCCAGTCCGAGTTCGGACCACAACACGGGACTTGCTGTTGATTTAACACACGACCCTGAGAATGGGGTTGATTGTGCCCAGATATTCGAAAAACTTAAAGAGGATGAGCGGGTTTCCTACCTTGTCTTCAATAAAAAAATTTGGTCGCGCCAGTATGCTAAGCGTGGCAATCGCCCTTACAGTGGGAGCAACGCTCATACTAAGCACCTTCATATTTCTATCAACCCTGATATGGCTAATGATACTAGCCCTTGGTTCTGGTGGATGAATCAACCTAAGATTGTGAATCAGGTAGCGGCTGCCTTGCAGCCTAAGCCGAAGAAGAAGGTGGCAAAAGGTACCATTGTGGTACCAGTTTGTACCTGCTGTCAGGTTCACAATACTAAACGAAAGGCAAAATAAATGGAAGCACTAAAGCAAGTATCGCTGACCTGGTTCCGTGCTGCAGCCTCCGCTGCGATTGCACTCTACCTAGCAGGCGAGACCGATTTGAAGACACTTGGAATGGCTGCGCTCGCAGGGTTCCTCGGACCCGTCCTAAAGTGGCTCGACCCATCCGCAAAGGAGTTCGGCAGAGGCGCAGAGTAGCCCTGTAAAAGGGCTTAAACGGCCTTTATAGACACAAAGACCCCCGACCTAAGGTAATCACCTTGGGAAGGGGGCTCTTTTTTTATGCCTTAATTCTTGATAAGCCAGACCTGCCAGCCCTTATGGATAACTCTGAACTGACCCTGATGTCTAGTCAGAAATGTATTGATACCTGGGCCTGGGTCGAACTCATCACCCTTGCCACTCTTCCACTCGTAGTCATCGAATGCCATAATGCCACCAGGCTTAAGCAAGTCCCAAGATAGTTCGGCATCTAGCAGTACACCGACTGCTGTGTGGTCAGCATCAATGTAAATGAAGTCGTATTCACTATCGTCATATCTGAGGAAGTCTATTGTCCTAGTTCTGTATGGGTATCTGTTCTTATACTTTTGTGTACGACTTAAGTAATAAATATAAATATCATCAAAGTCTAATTGCTTGTGTGCCTCTTCATCACTACCCTGCCAAGTATCTACATCAGACAATGTTGATGTCGGGTCAGTAAGTATTTTCTCTAGTAACCATACTGAAGCATCACCTGTGTATACACCTAGTTGTAAGAATCTTAATCCAGGTTGATTCTTGAAATGATTCAGGAACAACTCAAAGTTCTCACGGGCACCAGTCCCATCAAACCAATTCGGATACTCGACACGCCCGTCTTTACTCAATTTGACATCTCCTAAAACACTTGACTATAATTGAGATATATAATATCATATATAATATATATAGGGGCGAAGCCCCTTATATAATATAATAATATATTATATACTTTCTATGTAAGTTAACAACTGAATATTGCATAGCCCCGATATGTAGAGTACTCTCCTGTCCTCCATACTGGGGCTATGTAACTAACCGACAGGAGATATAAATGATTCAATTACAGGGGTACACATTGCCACCCCATATTTCGTACTCAGCATTCACAACCTACCTGACTTGTGGGTATCAGTATTACCTAGGTCGATTGCTACAACTGCCTGAAGAGCCAAGCATTTGGTCAGCAGGAGGCCGAGCATTCCACGCAGCGACAGAAATGTGGGACCTAGCAAATGACTAATCAACTATGGACAGAGGCTTGGGCAAAAGAAACCAAGGACTTAGATATTACTAAAGCCCGCGTTGCGGGACGAGCAACCAAGGCTAATCCGAATAAGGAAGATGCTGCTTGGTGGAACGAGCAAGGACCTGTATGGGTTGACCAGTACATCCAATGGCGTAAAGCAAATACCAACTGGAAAATCTGGAAGACACCACAAGGTGCCAAGGCTATCGAACTAGAACTCAATCCTATGATTGCAGGTGTCCCTGTGAAAATGGTGATTGACCGTGTCTTCGAGGTGGACGGTAAACTTGTTATCGTTGACCTTAAGACATCAACACGCAGACCAACATCAGACTTACAACTAGGGTTCTACAAGATAGGACTTCAGTTGATGCTTGGCGTTGAGGTCAATCTAGGAAACTACTGGATGTCCCGCGAAGCGGGGACAGGAGAGATGATTGACCTATCGAGATATACCCTGGACTCACTTGAGTATCTAGTGTCGGGCTTTGACAAAGCACGGCAGGCTGGTATATTTCTTCCCAACCTATCCAGTTGCAGTTTCTGTGGACTCACAGAGCACTGCCAATTTACGAAAGAGAAACAATGAATAACGAAGACTGGAAACTACAAGTTTCCTACAAAACTCCTAGCGGAGATATGATTAACGTTCGTGCTAATACTGCTGATGAACTCAGCGTATTGCTCGAGGGTATTGGAGATTACTCACCGCAGATTGCTGCTGTGCAGAAGTTGATTACAGGAGCGTACAACGTTGCCCCTTTATCGATGCCGTCTTCCACTCCCGCCACAACGCCACCAGTATCCTCAGTTCCAGACCAGGCCAAGCAAGCATCCCCTACCTGTATTCACGGACCTCGAGTATTCCGAAGTGGCGTAAGTAAGAAGACAGGTCAACCATACGCGTTCTGGTCTTGCCCTCAACCACAGGGTGCGGACCAGTGCAAGCCCGTTAACTAACTACTTATCGGGGACAACTAGGACCACCTGCTAATCGGGGAAGGTAGTGGGTGGTCTTAGCCTTAAGACAGGAGCATAATGAGAACACTAAGCAGAAGCATAGGTCGAGCCGATATAGGCGGAGAACCTTTGCCACATATCTTTAAGTCTTTTGAATCGAACAAGATTATATTTCGTAGAGCAGAAGTCTCTATGCTTGCGGGAACTCCAGGTGTAGGTAAGTCTACGCTTGCGCTCGCCTTAGCACTTAAGATGAAAGTACCTACGCTGTACATCTCAGCAGATACAAACGCACACACTATGGCTATGCGGCTAGCCTCAATGATTAGCGGCAAGAATCAAACTGATGTCGAACATCTGTTGCAAAATGATTTAGGTTGGACTAAGGCTACCCTCGCAAGAGGCAGCCACATTGTCTGGTCATTTGAATCAAGCCCATCCCTTCAGGATATTGACGAAGAGGTTCAGGCATTCGAGGAACTATGGGGTTGTCCGCCCGTTGCTATCTTTGTAGATAACCTAATGGACATAGCAACTGACGGAGGCGAAGAGTTCGCTTCTATGCGAGCGATTATGAAGGAGTTGAAGTTCCTTGCTCGAGCGACTAATACTGCGATTATCGTACTACATCATACATCGGAGGCTGTGGAAGGCAAACCTTGCCAGCCGCGGTCGGCTCTCCAAGGAAAGGTGGCTCAACTCCCAGCGCTTATCTGCACTCTCGGAGTTGTCGGAACTGCTATGGCAGTTGCACCAGTCAAAAATAGGTATGGTCGAGCGGATGCTAACGCGAATCTTAACGCGTGGCTAGCGTTCAACCCTGAATTTATGTACATCGAAGACATACCAGAAAGCGCATAACAATGAACCGTAGTGAAGCATATGCAATTGCTGGAGAACTGCTAGACCTAGCACAGGATTTAGCAGGTCACGCTAGATTTAGAGACCCAGCAAACATAAAGAAAGAATTTTCTAAAGAAGAATTTTTAGATGAGTTAAAGATGTCTCACGATGTTTTTGTTAGGTCAACTGATAAGGCTTATGACTTGGTCAACAAGGTTGCTGCTTGGGCAGATGAGTATCCACTAGAGAAAAATGCATAATGACTAGACGAGATGCTGACATTATCGGCTATATGTATAACGATACCGAGCAGAAGATACGTGAGCAGATAGCCAAAGAGATTGAGGCTATTATGCCAGCAGATGAATCTAATACAGATATATCTTTCAAGATATGGAATACGGTAGTAGAACAGTGCGCTGCTATAGTAAGGGGTAACAATGGTAAAGAGAGCAAATAAAGGCAGAGATATGAGTGATGGTACTGGACTTGCATTAGTGCTAATAGTTGGTTGGTTGCTTATTGTAGCCATTGCCGTATCAGTGGGGGTGTCTAACAATGGATGACGATTACTTAGAGATTCACGCAAAGGAAATGGCACAGTCTGAATACTTAAGACACTTAGCCAAGTGCATTAAGAAGATTGAAGATGCCAAGCCACCAATCAAAGATGAATGGACAGAGGGATTTAGTACGGGTCTCGACTGGGCTATTCGCATACTAGAGAAGGATAAAAGTGCGTATTAAATCTTCATATGTAACAGCAGGTAGATTTATGTTTACCATTATGTTTACCCCTAAAAGATTTGCTGTAGGCTTTACAATCTCTCAATGGAATCTAGACTTAGAACTTGGCTTTATATCTTTAGCGGTTGATTGGTAATGGCTAACCCGAACGGACGCAAAGGCTCAGGCTGGGAAGTTGCCGTACTCAAGTTCTTCAGGGGACTAGGGCTATGGATAGAGCGACTGACAAAGGCTGGGGCTAATGACGAAGGCGACCTTGTCACTATCATTGCAGGGCAGACCTACATCTTTGAACTTAAGAATGTAAAGAAGATGGATTTGCCTAAGTTCTGGGAAGAGGCACAGGTAGAGGCAAGGAACTACGCTAAGGCTAGAAACCTCAGCGAGATACCGTTGCACTATGTTATAGTGAAGCGACGCAATCACGGAGTGGATAAGGCTTGGGTCATACAAGACCTAGACCAGTGGGTAAAGGAGAAGACACTAGGTGCGAAGGAATGATAACGACCTCCCAAGCATCGCTGATGTCTTACGACACTATGGAGCGAACCTGCGAAGTACGCACGGGCAAGTTAACTTACGTTGCCCATTTCACGGGGACACGCACCAAAGTGGAACGGCAAATCTTGACAAGAACATCTTCATTTGCTTCGCTTGTGGAGTACAAGGAAACAGTTTACAAATAATATCTGGACAGGAGAATGTGAATATCAATGAAGCAAAGCGTATCGCAGAAAGAATTACTGGGGAAAGCAGCGGAGAAGTACGCGGAAAGTATTCATCTGGCGGAAGATTACCTAAAGCAAAGAGGAATCCCTCTGGAAGTAGCACGGCTGGCGCGATTAGGCGTAGTCGCAGAGCCTGAGATTGGGCACGAGCAGTATCAAGGAAGGTTAAGTATCCCTTATGTTACTAAGACTGGTGTTGTTGACCTTCGTTTCCGCAGTCTCAATCCTGCTGTTGAGCCGAAATATATGGGGCTTACGGGGGCTGATACTAAAATGTACAACGTTCTTGATGTCGAACGTGCTGGTGATTTCATTGCTGTTTGTGAAGGTGAGTTGGACACTATTACTCTTAGTGCTTGTGTGGGTATCCCTTGTGTCGGTGTCCCTGGTGCTAACTCGTGGAAGAAACACTACACAAGATTACTCGCCGACTTTGAAAGAGTCTACGTCTTTGCCGACGGCGACCAACCAGGGCGCGAGTTTGCCTCTTCACTTGCAAGAGAACTCCCTGTTACTGTCGTCCAATTCCCCGACGGAGAAGATGTCAACTCGTATTATACTAACTACGGGTCGCAAGCAGTTCTCCAAAGGGCGGGGTTTCTAGAGTGAGTGAAGAAGAACCCGAGAACTATTGCAAACATTGCGAGGTTCAGTTCGATAATGCCTTCGATTACATTGACCATATGTTCGAAGATGATGAGCAGTTCGACCCGTACCTTGTGTTGCCCAATGGGGTAAGATTAATGATAGGTTCTTTGCTTAGATTTATATTTCAAAACGCTGACAAAACAGATGAAATCAGACAAATTTCTCAATCCACATATGTTACACTATTCGCTGCAGAGACAGACGAGTTCTCTCTCGAAGAGATTATTGAGGACGTTATTGTGGATAACGAGATGTTATTCTTTGATGATGCCTTAAGAAAACTTTTAGAGGGAGACAAACCCAATGACAACAAAGATGGAGCGTGAAGAGATATGGCAGATTACAAAACATCTGACTGGTATGGGGTACAAGATTACATCGATAACATCAGACAACGGAACGCTGACACTCACCCTATCTATTCCTCTGCTTTCTACCAAGAAGTAGGACAAACCTTTGATGAACTTAAAGAACTTCTCACGAAGAAGCATATTGATTACGGTCCGAAGAATATATCTCAATCGCCAGGTGGACCTATCAATGGACTGCGAGTCCGTATGCACGACAAACTCGCAAGGATTAACAACCTCGTCGACAGCAACGTGTCGAACCCACAATACGAATCACTCGAAGACTCCTTCAAAGATATGGCGAACTACGCAATCATAGGTCTTCTAGTCTTAAGAGGTAAGTGGGATAGAGAATGATAGTTAATCTAAGTAAGGACGAGGTTCGTGTCTGTACTATGCTGGCAGTCGAACGTTGGCTTACTAAGTTTGGTTCAGTTGATAGACCTAACTATGCCGAAGGCAAGAAGGCTGGGAAACTAGAGCCAGAGATTAACGCTAACATCAGAGCGAACGTGGCTGAGTGGGCGGTGGCTAAGCACTACCAACTCCAATGGTCTGTGCCCTGGTATCCAAATGAACTGCATCCACAGCGCAAGAACTTGCCCGATGTTGGTACAAAGTTTGAGGTAAGAACTGTTAGGACTCAAGACTCAATCCCATTCTGGGATAAGGACATAGGCAAGACAATCGTAGGTGTCAAGGTATTGGACGAAGAGTACTACTCACAGGTAGAGATATACGGTCTGTTCGTAGCCTCTGACTTTATGCTTGACCAGTACTACAGGGCAGACATTGGTGGCTGGAGAGTCCCAATCCAAACTATAATAGGACAATAATGAACGAACAAAAACTCTTCGATTGGCTAAAGGCTAATCACTTTCCCGACCTCACAAGGTCAGAGTCCGAGTTCGACGGCTTTGATTGCCAGTCGGATGAGAAGAAACTATTTATAGAACTTAAGTCACGAAAGACCCACTACGAAGAGTTACTTATCGAGAAGTACAAGTATGATTTCCTTGTGACAGAGGCGGGCAAGTTATCCTATACGCCCTGCTACATAAACTCGACCCCACTTGGGGTCTATTTTTTTGACCTAGATAGTATACTTAAGTCTGAACTTGATATGAAGTGGCAGGATAAGTGGCTCCCCACCACTACCGAGTTCGCTAACACAAGCAACCGTATTAAAAAGATAGGACTGTTGAACGTGAGTTGGGGAACTAAACTCGTATGAACTGGGAGCGCATAGAGAAGTGGCAATACATTGTAGATAGCGTTGCCGTAGAATACTCACGCAAGTTTGAGATGGTTGAGATTGAAGACATAAGACAGAGTTTGTATGAGTGGTTCGCTGAGCACCCCAATAAGTTGGATGAGTGGGAAGCAAAGGGTGAGAAGGATGCGAAGAACTTAATCTATCGTAGCCTACGCAATCAAGCACTCGATTACTGCCAGCGTTGGAAGGCTAAGACTCTTGGCTACGATGTTGCTGACTTGTATTACTATGCACCCGAAGTTATTGAAGCCCTACTGCCTGCTGTCTTAAGAAGTGAATTCAATACTGCACATAAGTTAAACCTCGGCAGAGTCGGACGACCCTCTGCACCTGCCGAAGGCGGGAACCTTATGACTATGATGGTTGAGATTGATTATGTCTATTGGAAGTTAGGCAAGGAAGATAGAAAGATTTTGTTTATGCGTCACGCTGAGGCAATGGACTTCAAGGAGATTGCTAACTACTTAAGTCTTGGAACTGATGATGCTGCTCGTATGAGATACAAGCGTAGCCTCAATAGATTGATTAGAAAACTTGGTGGCTTCAAGCCATTCATTGATAATGACTTAAGCGATAAGCAAAAGGATACCGAAGATAGCGTAGAAGAAACCGATGTAGATAGCCAGCAATCCTACGGGGAGCAGGACAGGGGCGAACTCGATTAATATCCTCTTCATCTGTTGTCCGTCTTGTAGAATCCTGAACCCTTGAACTGTATTCCAGGGGCAGACCACACTCGCTTCATAGTTCTAAAGCAGACCACACAGTCGGGGCCGACTTCATAATGTATCTGTGTTTCTTCGCGTGACTTACACTCTTCACATCTGTATTCGTATGTTGGCATTGTCCTAATCTATCTCCGTCGGGGCGGTAGCGATAGCACCGCACTCTTTACATTCTTGTCTTAAGTCATACCAGCCAACGGCTCGAGTCTCCTCGTCCCACATAACTGTTATGTTCCACATCTTGCTACCACATAGGCAGACAAGTATCGGTTCACCTCGCAAGTCTAACATCAGTAATGGTTCCGTCTTAAGTGGAACTTCATTGCTTTGCAGGGTGTTTCGTATCGGTGTTGTATGTATTTGTATGCGTGTAGGATTTGTATTGCGGGGTCTTTGCTAGTTTCCTTAAGCCTCTGACCAATCCCATATGCCGATGAACCTTGCCTGTTCTTCGCAAGATGGTCATAGCGAGACTCCTTAGTAAATATATAATCAATACATCTCCACTCCATACCACGCCAACCATACCCAGCCCAAGCGTATTGCTTAGCGAGTTTTTTGTTGGCTCTTTTTTCTTGCATTGTCGCTTGCGTTCTTTCTTCTGCGGGCTTTTCGTGCTTCAGTATTGGGGGAACTAGGGGCGGGGCTGACACAACAAGAACTGCACCAGCCACCGCACTCACAATCGCTGTTCGCTTTTTCATTAGGCAATCCTAGCAACTTTCTTCCTAACCTGTGCAACCATATAGCCTTCGGCGCGGAAAGATATTTTGCTTTTCTTATTGCGTATCCTTCTGCGCTCATAGTTCATAAGCCCACCCCAGATAGAGCCCTCGTGTAGGTTCTCATCTTCAAGTCCTTGCTTAAGACATAACTCACGCACGGGACACTCGTTGCATATCTCAACGGCTTCAATCATTCGCAAGATTTGTAATTGCTTTTCGTCCTCAATCTTTGAAGACTTATACCACCATAGTTCAGGGTCAGG
>JACCDP011006128.1_pt1 | contig 15808 bp, 14 predicted proteins | sample 7445841 | NCBI WGS metagenome assembly JACCDP01 (sample SAMN15323441, study PRJNA562643) | freshwater metagenome | isolation source: river surface water | place: USA:Blue River Watershed | collected 2017-08-17 | reverse complement strand
GAGGCTAAGCCGTGGACAGGACGAATTCAACCAACGGCTCGAAGGTTCTGGCGTCAGTTTAATCAGTTGGCAATTTCCCGCTCGGTTAGTGTAAATGACGCCGCACTGTATAACTTGGCAACGGCCGTACAGATGATCAAAGATTTCGTTAAGGGCACACTTCTTGTCGAGACCGACACGGTCGCTTCCGCCAAAAGTGAAATCCATTATTCCGGAAAAGGAGAAACTTCTCCGGCCACCAGGCGTCTCCCCTGTGTGTGGTATAAATCCCTTAGCCGATAGACATCCAGTTTCGTTGGATGGAATGTAATTACATCTCGCGCAGTCTGGATTTTTGTACACCTTCACGAATAAAAAAAACATTGTTAGTAAGAAATTGAATTTATTAAAATCAAACTTTATTTTGTACCTTGAATGACGTTGTGTTTGCGACGTAGAGAGTATAAGAAGAACACAATCGGTTATCGGACGGTTCGGGCCAATCTCGAGCGCACTTATCAATGCTGGGAAGACATCTCCTGCCGCCGATTCTCTAAATCAATAACATAGGATGTATGGTAGATGGAGATGTAAGATGGGCGGAAACAAGAGAACAAATCAAACGGTTTCTGACACTATCGAGGAAATGGGATCTATTCTGTTCATCTGTATCAAACTTATGTCTCGACCAATACCAAGTATATAAAGTACAATCGACGCATATCAAGGACAACAGAATGCTGCCTTTCTATTGTTGTTCGCAGAACAGGGTGGTCTACAGCAGCAGCACGCGTCCCCATGATTTGCGTTTCAAATTCAAAGGGACCCTTAGACAACTACTCCCAACACGTGGTGTAAAAGGCAGATAATAGCATGTGCAGTGCAATAACTACTCCGAGAATGTGCAATGTATAAAATGTATAAAACAGTCTGTAAATACCTTGATATAGGTCGCTGCATCTAGTAATTGATTGATGGAAAAAACACAAATGATTGGTGCGCTAATTTCATCGGAATAATAAATCCATTGTCGCTTTCCAGGACGATAGTTTGTTGCCTGGAACAATTTCTCTCGGCTAATATTCAACCTATTTATAAAAATGCATCAGGGGCTTGTGAAACAAAGAAACTCTGCGGTGGAAATGTACTGTTGGAAATTGGCGCTACAGCGGTAAGACAAGTCCCAATGAGCCAGCCGGGCGGCGTCAGAGTGACATTGGGCGCAGTAAATATTGGTGTAAGTCCGGTTGGTTTCCAAAGAGAGAACGGGGATGTCCATTAGGTGAGAATAACTGGGCAAGTCCATGTGGCGTTGGCACATTGCCGATAGAAGTGAGAATTCTGGAAGATGTTGTGCTTCAGAAGGGTGCGCGGTCGGACATTTCCCAATAGCATAAAAAGAAGACTGTTTTGCCGCCATAATAGAGGATTTTGAAAATGATTGAAAACAGTTAACGGTATCGGTCAGTTAAGCTTCCAAATGTTGAAACGAATAGCCAGCAATAAATCTATTATTCAACGTAGGTCTACCACGTACCATGTCGCTTAAACGATGGACATTTCTACGTTGCAGCGGCAAACAAGTCCACAAACTCCCATCACTGACGCCGCGGTTATTGCTGTCGTTGGCCGAATGTGTCCCGGCTGCATCCAAACAGCAGTCGCCATAAAGATCGCATTCAGCGTCGCAGTGGCATCGCGATTCCAAGAACCTGTTCCAATTAAAAAGGGAAGTTTAGGGCCGTGCGGAATCGTGCCAAAGCCAACCACATGATAATATAAAATTATAAAGGAATAACAACACGGCGGGATGCAGTCGCTATCAATAGTCAATCGGGAAAAGAAAGGAAAAAAGTACACGAAGAGAAAGTAAGGAAGAAAGTTCTCGACTTATGTCGGCGAATGCGATGAAGTTTTCATTCTTTCGCTTAGATATGATAAGACTGTCAAGCCCAGAAGGTAGTAGTGAGATGTTCTATTCCGCTTTCCATTAGCCGGATTAGAGAGTTCACAACGTTTTCAGCAATATTAAGTTTGTTACATAACGACCAACTTAGGTAGAAGAAAAACTTGTTTAACGTTGGCAATTTAAGCGATGATTATAGATTGAAATCTTGGTTTCTTGAGCCATGAGTTTTAGAAGTTTTGGGAGATCAACAGGAAACTACTCTGTAACTTTTTTATAAGACGTTTTGGACTTACTCCGTATCATTCAATTGAACTAATAGACTAAAAGTAAGACCCCAAGTTCTTAAGAGGGACTTGTGGAACTTACTAGAACTTGTGTTTCTTGGGTTAAAAACCTTCAAACTCTTTTAAATCCAGAACGAATGACGATAGAAGGCTGTACTAAGTCTTAAAATGATCCTCATGGTTCACGTTGTATGATTGAACTCATAGACTAGAGATAAGACCCCAAGTTCTTAAGAGGGACTTGTGGAACTGACTAGAACTTGTGTTTCTTGGGATAAAAGAAGTTGAGGCGTCTTGCGGCGTCACAAGAAAGAGAATAAAAAACGGACAGAAGAAAATGTAAAAGAGTTCATGGAGAAACTGGATCGACTGGGCCAAATTACCTTGAATCCGTCGACCTGGTGGAAAACGTCGACGTTCTCTTTGGTCCTGAGGACGTAGAGGATGGAAATGAGCAAAGGTTCAGAGAGATCGGGGCACGAGCCGTGACTGGACAAGGCGAGCGCAGAGGCGCCAACGTCCGGCCGGATGTACTCGATGACGCGGTCAAAGAGGAGTTTCACGTCCGACGTTTTGACCAGCATCTGGTGGAGCAGCTCCAGCGTGTAGTCGGCCACCGTGTGCAAGTGACTAAAGGCCACGTCGGCGTCGCCCAGGGCCGAAGCGCCCAAACTCGAAGCGAACGAAGAGGCCAGGCAACAGTTGGCCGCGTCCAGCAGCTCGTCCATCCATCCTGGAGTCCGTCTTCGCTGCTGGTAGAGGCGCATCTTCTCGTAGAGAAAAAGAGACCGGGATTGGCACTCGACTCGGCGTTGGCACTGCTGGATCCAAGGCTGTTCAATTAGAAATTCAATCGTTAGACTGGGCAACTCTAAATTGACTGGACAAATGAGCTGTATACCCGCTGCTGTTTGGGTTGTGCATCTGCGGAGCTGGAAGGACTTTCTTGGTCGTCCCGCCCTTTTTGATGGTGGAACCCGAGGTTGAATTGGCCGTCGGAGTGCCAGATTGCCCGGCTGCATCCGGCTGGGCATCCTGGTAAGCTCTAGTCCACGCCACGTCGTAAACGACTAGCAAAGGCTCTGTTGACTCGTCTCCCAACGACGCGCCGACCACCAGCGAGCACCTGACTGGCTGCAGAGTCGACGTCCCAGACGAAACGACGCTCAGAGCCGTGACTCGAACCGGACCGGTTTATTGACTCGTATGAGCTGCGTTGAAACTGAAAACGGTTAAGACACTGGAACGGGCAGAAAACGTTTGAAAAAGGGGAAATTACTTGATGAGGCAGACGTTGCAGAGGAAGCAGACGGCTCTGTCGCTTTCCGGCGTGTTCGGCTGGTGATGAAGCCGGCCTCGGCCATCTGAGCCGGCAAGACCCACTTGTAGTTCATGTGGGGCCAACTGGCGAACGTTTCCCTCCTGGCCGCCTCGCTCGTCATCGGGTGCAGGGCCGGGCAGGAGCTCGGCTCCCAAGAGCTGTTGCTACAAAAGCCACTACCGCCTCTGTTGTTGTTGTTGTTGCCGCTGCTGCTGATGGCCGAGTGGTAAAATGGCGCCGCGACGTCTTGTTCCTAAACTCCGCAACCAGAAGAGGTTTGAGGTAGTATTGGATGATAATGGTGGTGCTGGTTGGCTGGCTGCTGGAGCGAAGCCAATCGGACCACAATCGAAGATGCGATGGGAAGGGCGGGGATACATCGATTGTTCTTCTTCAATTCGAGCACGGCCTCAGTGCAAACCGCTTTCAGAGTTTTCAGCGGCAGCTCCAAATTTACTATGCACCACTGTACCAATAGGAAATTGAGAAAGAAACAGTCAGCATGTGACTCGATAAAAGTCAAAGCTAGGACAAACTCACATTGGAAGACATGTGTTTGGTGAGTAGGGCAATCACTTGAGTCTGCGTGTGGCCCAGCTCTGAATCCATCCTCAAACCTTATGTGATCACCTAAGGTGCCCCGTTCTTAAAAAAAATAAAAAATTTGAAAACCAATCAGTCTGTTGTTTACACTGTGCTGCAGACAATGTCTTACCTCATTGTGGGGTAGTTCAATTTGCACGATCACCTTAGCTGATCACAGAAGGTCTGAGGATGAATTCCAACAGCAGGGCACGGCCACAATTCTCCCTGACTCGCAGAAGGCCTTTCTGAGGAACCATCAAGGTGCCCCGTTCTGAAAAGGAGCTGCATTTGAGGGGGTCTGTATTGGAAAATTGAATTACCATTAGCATTAGCAGACGGAATGATAAGCAGTGACTGTTTTTTTTTCTTTACCTTTGAATGGGGCAGAGGAAGCTGTCTCATCTGGCAACAGGGACTCTGAGCTGGCAAGACTTTGTGATGCCAGACTGAGTTTGGTGTCGTGCAACACCGTTCCGGACGCAATGTCTAGAACAACAACTTTAATTTCGGTATCCCTGGGCCCATTGAGGAGAAAACGAGCAAGACGTTGACGGACCTGTGACAGACGACTCAATTTCAATAAACGTATTCGCTATGCAGACGAACACGACTCGTCATCGTCCAGACGTCCACATGAAATTTCTTGATTATTAAATAAATCGATATTAAATAAATTGAATATTAAATAAAAATTGACGATTTCTATTCTGCAAATTTCTTGATTATTACACACTTGATTAAAACATCTTTATTAAATCCACACAAATGAATCAAAATGAATCAAATTTGTTCTTTTTTTCGATTACTTTCTAAACGGCTTGGATCTTTTTGCCGTGCAGCCAACGGATCCCCGCTCGGACCGCTTCGATTTTCTCGAAAAACGGCTTGTTGTTCTTCCTACCGGCTCAAACTGAGGCGGCGAAGGGGAGGCCACGAAGGGTTGAGCAGGTAAGTCTCTACATGAATTGAATTGAATGAAATGAATTAGTTAATTTTATTACACTTAGTGACTTAGATAAAATTTAAAAAAAAAAGACTTACTCGACTGGCTGCATTTGTTGGTCCATGTTGTCCGCTGTAAGATAATGCTGCAATATGCTGCCTGTGCGATTGAAATTAGGATCCATGAATGGACGAGCTCGATTCAGACGAAACACTTCTTCGTCTGAATCCATCTCTATCGGCTCCTCCTTCGATGAATTTTGAGTGTAACTAAACCAAAAAAAAAACATTAAAATATGAAATTAGGCGAAAAAAATGAAATTTACCTGTGTTGACTCTGTGGAGGTGAACATGTTGGCGACGGCGGCGGAACTTCGGCGGTTGTCGGCGGCGGCGGAACTTCGGCGGTTGTCGGCGGCGGCGGAACTTCGGCGGTTGTCGGCGGATGTTCTGTCCGTTGCTGTCCGGGATTAAAGTTGATGTTGATGTTGATGTCGACCAATAGTTTTGTCAGTCCTCGAGTTATAACTTGACCCATTTTCTTTTTTTGTAAATGGTTAGTACTGCCAGGAATCCAGCTGTGAATTGATGAGGAATCCTGGCAAGAGACCTCTTTAAATAGGCCCTCAACCAGTCGTTTGATGAGCGTTCAAAAAAGCGCAAATCAATCGTTATTTCTCGTGAAAAAATCTGGGCCCGTGTTAAAGGTGCCCCTAAAAGGTTTTAAGTCCCAGGCGGCTTGGGACTTTTTCCCAGCAAAGAAAAGACGCTTGGGAATAGCGTAGGACATTCGTCGTTGATAAAAGAAAATCAATTTTGTTTATATTAAAGTTTTATATTTCTGCCGTATTGTTGGCAATGTCGAATTAAAAACATGAGAGGGGGGGGAGCAGACGACAGAAGCCTGACAATCAGCCTTGTCCACAGTGCACCCTTTGACGTTTGACCACAGGATCGATCCCACACTTATTTATCAGGTAAGTTAATTTCATTTTTTTTAAGTGGCCCGTTGTAGAATGTTAAGAGAAAAAGACTGTATAAGGAAATCTCTTTTCCTTCAAGAATGGGCCACTTTCAACATTCAATAAGGCTAGATTTTAGATCAGGAACGGCCCCATTCCCTTGTAAAATTATTGCTTCCAAAGTTTCCATTCTACATTGAAGAAGGTAGATTTACATTTCTACTCAACTCCCTTCTCCAATGTGGAAAGGTGAACTTTCTTGTTCAGCACGAGTAACTTAGAACAGGAACAAGAATGCTCACCGTTCCACATTGGACATTTGATTTCCCACTCAACTCCCCTCAAATGTGTAACATGTTAATTTCTTGTTCAGCATGAGCAACATTCAACAGGAACAAGAATTATTTAATTTTAAAAAATTAAGGGGAACTAAATTTATGTTAACTTATGTGAGGTTTCCCTCATATTTGTACGTAATTATAAATCTGCTGTTAAAATAAGATTTTACAAGCATTACGAATTTGGATTGATTTGGAATAAGCTTGGGATAATTCCGAAAATCTAAAAATTCAAATTTCCAACGAGAATTTGGAGATTTGAATCATAATTTTGTCATTTTCCTCGCTCGTTTATATTGGGTTATTCCCCCAGCCGACAGGATAGCGCATACCAATGTATCATATTTTTTCAAATAAAATCCATCGAAAATCATTCATAATTTATTTTTAATCACATAATCCTCTTAATTACCCTCATTCTAACCCAATTCAATGATAAAATTGTATATTTAAATTACAAAATACTAATTAGGCCACTATTTAATGTCTAGCTCATATATTGGTGTCACAGGGAAAAGAAACCGGCCAGCTGATTATACAGATTGAAGCTGATTTAAAATACTCTGATTTAGAATACTCTGGTTCTGTGTTAAAGAGCCGCAAATAATTAAACACCCTTTAATTATTGTTTAATTTATTGGCAATGTTGGTTAGCAGACGTAATGAATCTGTGTAGATGAACGTCGGTCGTCGAGTCGTCAGATTCTTGTGTCTCGACTATCTTCTTAATTCAGGTAACTTAATTTCATTGTTTTGTTCATTTTACAAAAAGGTTCCCCATTCTTCATTATAGAGTGGAGATTTCAAGTTCTACTAAACTCCATTCTCCAATGTGGAACAGGGAACTCTCTTGTTCAGCACGAGCAACATTCAACATCAGGAACAAGAAAGTTCTCTGTTACACATTGGACTTTTTTTTTTCATACTCAACTCTTTTTTTACTCAACTCCCCACTCTAATCTGTAGCAATGTTGCAACAATTCAACATCAGGAACAAGAAAGGTTCTCCGTTACACATTGGACTTTTGTTTTTATTCTCAACTCCCCTCTCTAATCTGTAACGGGGAACCTCTCTTGTTCCTGATGTTGAATTGTTGCAACATTCAACATCAGGTGTCTTATACATGTCTTATACATTATCACATAAATAGCTATGCAGATTAAGTATATAAGAGGCTTTAGTTAAGCATGGTGTCATTAACGGTTCTTCTTTTGTTCTCTCCTCTTCAATCATTGCAGCTTTAGATGATCTCCAAATGGACATGGTGGATTTTACAGTGGAAATTCCCTCGGTGCCCGAGGGATAAGTCTTCAGAGGCATCAAAGGAGAAAGCCGATTCGTAACTCCTCCAGAACTGTTTCGGGTTTTACGGCCGTTCATTCGTAACAGCGTTCATGTTTTGTCTGGGTGAAGTTGGGCTGCAGTAGTCGAGCCCGTCGAAGCCCGTCCAGAGCAACGTGGCCGCAAGTTTCACGGCCCTCCAACCAACCAACCAACTTGTCAACCCGTCGAGTCCCTGTGATTAGCACAAGAGCTCCAGCAATCTGGAAACGCCGTCGCTCAAGCGATCGTGCGACCTGCTGGACGTTGAGCCTCTACCATGTCCTCGTCTCAGCGGGCCACTGACGGCGTCCGACTGGAGAAAGACGACACGGGCAGGATTGGATGTTGAGGTATTTGGCCCGTTTGTCTTTCTATTCGATGTTGGCTCATTTCCGTCCTTTTCTTCAATTCTAGGAAAAGTACTTTCGCCTGTTGGAGTTTTTAGGTCTCGTCCAGCAGCTGGTCTTGAGCACGGGCGGGGATGACGACATGGGCACTGTGTTGGGCCTCCTCCAGTCGGCGCCGGCCACCGATCTCGCCCTGAAAATGGGCATTTTAAAGGTAACAATTGGCCGTCTATCTATCGATCCGGTCCGGGCTAATCCGTCGATTCTTTTTTTGATCCCTTTAGTCGCTGTTGACGTGCCTGAGGGAGAGCCACCGGACGCGGACAATGTTCCGCAAAGTGGGCGCATTCGTCTACGTCATGTCGGCCCTCGTCTCGATGGAGTCGTGTCTCTCTGATCCGGCCGCAAAAACAATCGAGACGGACCACCGAGTTCAAGAAGAAGAAGGCGATCCGTCTTGTACGTCACCACCACCGCCACAGACGCAATGGACGACTCTGCCCGCCCAGGAAATCCTCCGCCTCCTTCACTTGATCTTCAACACGCTCTGCGTCGCCATGCGCTACGAGCCGGCCAACGCCAAATTCTTCCAGCAAGAGGTCCGCTCTTTTTTGGATTGATTAATGGCCGTTTTTATTCATTATATATTCCTCTGTTTAATTGACAGATATGTGGGCCGTCTTTGTGCGACACGATCCGTCTGCTCGGCTGTTTCGATCGAACCAGGAATTTCGACACGCCCGTCCAGCCCGTCGTCGTCGATCCTCAACAAGGCACTTGCGGACTCCATCAAGTCTTTAGTCGCGGCGTCCAGGAATTCCAGTCAGTTTTTTTCTCATATAATTCCATTTGCCGGGCAGATTTTTAATTTGTTTAAATTCCATCCATCAGAGAGGAAGACGTCAAGGACGAGAACCGGACGCTGGTCAACGCTACGCTCGTCTTGCGACTCCTCTACGATTTGGCCGTATATTCCTACGACCGGGCGCCCATTTTGCCCGTCTGCTGTACTGTAACTAGCAGTAAATCGGTGTTGCCGGCCAGTCGGAGCGGCGACGGTACTTTGCGCAGGCCGCTGAATCTCAACCCGACCGGCCTGCAAACAGAGCCCATTCTAGTCCACCCGGGCGTCGTTTTAACCATGTTCCAGCTGTTGCCTTCCATTTGGACGCCAAAAGACGTCCGGTCCAGCGTCTCTCTCTCTAGCTGCTCGTCACGGACATTATCCAGTCGCTGACGCATTCCGAGCGCAACGTCCAGATCCTCTGCGACGCCAGATTTCCATCAGAGATCCTCCGACAGGCGGCCAAAGTGCTGGACGACGAATGGCACCACCTCCACGGCCCGCTCTTCACCGTCTTGGAGCAATTAGTTCGTCAGCAGAAGGGTTCAATTGCCTCTTTTTGCCGTCGGTGGTGCCGCAGTGCCAGCACGGAGGCAGTGGCTCGGGCAGCGGCGGAAGCGGCGGCCAATCGGGCGATGAAGAAGCCGGTGGCGGCGCTTCGGGTCAAGTCATCATGGGCGGCGTCGGCAGCGGAGGCGACCCCGTTTTTCCGGCACCGACGGGCATGAGCTATTCGACCTGGATCTGCGTCAACAAATTCAGCGACCCGCGGCTAGACCCGCACGGCATCCGCCTCTTGACGCTCGTCAGGAACGTCATGGAGCGGCCGGACGACAATCTCGTCTGTCTCAGCGTCGTTTTATCGCCCAGGGACAAGGCGCTCCTCGTCAGCACCCAGGAGACTCCCCTACTGAAAGGTCCGTCCTTTTTTTCTATTTTTCCCCGTCTTGTACTCATTTTGTAACGTTTAAGGATCGAGCGACTGGGAGCCGGAAGTGTCGGGCGAATTCGGGGCCAGAATTTGGAACCCGGATCTGATCCAGGAAGGCCACTGGCACCACCTGGCCTTGGTCTGGAGCCGGGTCGTTTTGAAAAATTCCCAATTCTCATTGTACATCGACGGCCAGCTCGTCTACACGGGCAAGATGCACTACATCTCTCAGAATCCCGGCGGTGGCGCTGCCAATCTGACGGTGGTCTCGTCCGTCTTGGGTTACATCGGAACGGCCCCGTCGTGGCGTCGCCAGTCGCGTCTCGTCTGCCGCAAACGGCCGTGTCACCTGGTCGAAGACGCCCTCAACCCACAGGTCGTCCAGTGGATCTACAAGATCGGCCCGCACTACGTCGGCAGTCTGCAAGCGGCCCAGCTGCCCGGCTCGGCCGAACCGCTCTGCTCGCTCGTCAACGAGGAGCGCATCGTTTTCGGTCTCAACGCCTCGGCCTTGAGTCCGCTGACGCTGGCCAAGATCCGCAAAGTCTACAGAAAGGCGGACAGCCGTTCGGTGGCCAAACAGCTGGGCATGTCGTCTCACGAGAACGCGACGCCCATCCGATTATTGCACAACGCGGCTGGACATTTATCCGGCCCGGCCCCAACGCTTGGCGGCGTCGTCATCGGCTACCTGGGCGTCTACCTGAGCTCTCGTCTACGTCGTCAAGTGCAACGGCCAGGCCCAGCACGAGATGGAGCGCGTCCGCGGATACCAGACACTGGCTTATTTACTTAAAAGGCACAAACCCTGGCTCAACAATCACGTGCTCCAGCTGGTGTTGCTCCTCGTCGGGTTCGACAAGGCCGGCGGCGACTACAGCAGCGTGCCCAGCAACATTCTGGCCTTTCGCGATCTCCTGGCCGATTTGGAGGTGTGGAGGAAGACGGCCGACAATTTGCTCAAAGTCTTGTTCGACCTGTTTTACCGGATGGCGGCCGAGAGCGGGCCGGACGGGCGGAGCAACACGCGCTACCTGCGCGATCTCAATTGAGTCGACCGTTTGCTCCAGATTTTACAAGAGACGGGTGTCTCTAGTGGCGGACAGCTGGGCAGCGGAGCTAGGGAAACGCTGTGGAACGTCTTCGGTTGGCTCTTGCACAACAACCCCCGGCCCGTCGACCTCTTATTGTACGTGTCCAACTTTTTTCCAGTCCGGGTTTTTCTAGTCCGTCGCTCATTTGTTTCGTATTTGACAGGTTCGGCCAGTATTTGGCGACGACGCTGCCCGTCTGCGTCAACGACGACAAGAATTTGCCCATCAACACTAATAACACGGGCGAAGAAGCCAAACTGGACGACAGTTCGCCGGCCGCTTTGGTGGCCAGCCGCAACGAGGGATTGTCGCTCCTCTTCAAACTGCTCCTCGTCCACGACAAGGGCGTCAATCAATTGTAATTAATATTTTCGACTGGACAAAAATTCCCGTCCGTCTCTAAATTTATTTCTTTAATTTACAATTCAAAAGGTTTGCTGAAGAATTTTTACGCGTCCTGGGATTCGATTGGCTCCTCCTCTTTCTCCAGCCGCAAGTCAAATCGTCGACCGTCATCTTGGCCGCCAACTGTCTTTTACTTTTACTGTCGGTGCCGCAATTCCTCGCCCGGTTTAGAGAAGGAGCGAGCACGGGCGCCGGATGGACACGATCGCGTCCAGACTCTGCAGACGCAGCAGAGTCAGTCTAGTTGGTCGCACTTTTAGCGTCGCTTCGGACGACATGATGGCCACGCCGGCCAATAATCTCACCGGTGTCGGAAATGGAGTCCAAGGAGCCGGAGGACCGGGCAGTTTGCTTCCCGGCTTCCAGCTACTCAATTGGCTCCTCGTCAACCACACGACTCTGCCCGAAATCGGTTTGATGATTTACCTCCTCATCGGTTTGATGGTGGGCAAAGCCCAGTTGAGGACGTCCAGCCAGCTGGACTTTGAGACCATTTGGAGCTGTTTGTTCGGAGTCAATCAAGGCGGCCAGCCCATCGCTGCCCTAGGCGGACGAAGAGTGCCCATATACTGCCCAGAGGCCATCACCGTCCTCTTTGCCATAATGCGCGCCATCATGAACCCGGAATCATCGGCCCGACCGGACAACTGAACGGACGAGGCGTCGGGCAACTACCCCAACGTCCTCCTCCAGTTCCTCTTTTACGTCGCTCCTTCCCTCGACAACAACGCGCCGGATTACATGTCCGTTTTTATGACGTCGGACGTCCTCAACGCCATGGTGGCCACTCTGTTCCCCGTCGGAGGCGGCCACGGTCAGCTGGGCAATTTCAATTCAGAGCCCAGTACGCCGGTGGAGGACTCGACGTCCAGCCGGACCCAACTGCAGTTTGTCGTTATTGAAAGCTCGTCCTCTGAAGCCGGCCGGGAATCGTTGACGTTCCACCGGGCGAAAAAGACGCTGATGGACTTTTTGCGGACGATCGTCATCGACTCGATTTCTCTACCCGTCTCGAGCGGTGGCGTTGGTGGAGGAGCCAACAGCGGTTCCATCGTCGGCGGAGGCGGCTCGAGTAACGCCCGGCCCGTGCCCATCATCGACGTCATCATGGAGGCCTGTCCGGACTCGGCCAGCTACAGCCAGCACTGCCAGTTCCAGACGGAATTGCTGTCCATCGTCATGGAGTACCTGGCCTCGGCCGGCGTCATCTTGGGAGAGCAGGGCGTCTTGCCTGTCGTCACCCAAAACGGCGGCAGTCTGCAGAACGTGGCGCCCAACATCTTTTACCTGGCCGGCCGCCTGGTGGACAAATTGTGGCAGGGCATCCTCGTCAGCAAAGATCCCCATCAAGTCTTTGATTTCATCGTCCAGCTCATCACCCAAGCGAAAAAGAGGACGAGCAGCACTGGAGGTGGTGTCCAGTCTTCATCGACGGCCCTTGGCTCCCAATCGCTGGACAACATTTACCGCTGCCTCAACCGCTGCATCTTGTATCTACTGTCCAGGCCGGCCGAGACGCTCAGCGAGCAAATGTCTCTTTTAGAAGCGCTCCATAAACTGACGACGCACAGGTTTGTCCAGTCTTTTTATTTTTCATTGCCCGTCTATGACGTCATCTTTGGCTCTTTTTTTTAGGAGTTTGGTGTTTGGGTCCGGCAATCACGACCTGGAACTTATCGGCTGTTTGTGTTATTGTCTCCTCCAGCTGGCGTTGACGTTGAAAATTTCGTAAGTTGCCCGTCTTGGCCGTTTTTCATCGATTTAACTATTAATGAGGAATTTTCAATAGGACGGAACCGAGTAGGACGACGTGGCACGTCAGCTCGGACGAATTGGACGCCGATCCGGGCAGTGGAATTAAAGAAGCCCAGCATTTAGTGGCCGTCGCGGCCCAGTGGGTGTGGGAAGAGCTCAGTAAGAAACCGGCCGTCGAAGAGGCTTTCAAAATGAATTTCAATTTCAGCCGGCCCTGAAATTGTGGCTCCAGTACGCCGAGGCCGAGCGCCGGCCCGCCTACCGGACGGTCCTCGAAGTTTTGACGCCCAATCAGATCCAGTCAAAGATTCAAAAGTGACGGGCGGATTGACCCGACTCACCACCCGCAAGAGCCGGAAATCGGCCGCCGACGACGGCGCTTTAACCGGACGCGGAGGCAATAAGAATTCCCAAGTGGCCGGCTCGCTCTCTTCCTGGGCAGACGTCTGGATCGCCACCCAGTACCATTTAGCCGGCCTCAACGAGCAGCTGGAACTGGAGCGGAAGCAGAGACAGCAGGCCGTCCAAGACGCCGAGCAGTTTAACCGGCTCAACTGGAAACGGGTCGAAGAGACGGAATTATTACGCGTCCGCGGCCTTTGGGGTCCGTCTCAAGAGTCTTGGGTCTTGACGAAATGGATGATGGACATGACGGAAGGCCCTTGCCGGATGCGCAAGAAACTGACGGCCAATCCGCACTTTTACGCCTTCTATCCGTACCGGCCGGAATTGGAGCTGGCCGAGAACAAGTCGCTCCGCTACAAAGTGGCCACCAGCCTCGACGCCAAAGAACATTTCAAACTCTTTTCTAAATGGAGGCAAAGTCTACTATTATCCGATGAAGAAAACGCCAAGACGGACCAAGATCCCATCAAACAACTGGCCCTGACGGCCGGTGGAGGAGGATCAGACGACCGAGAGCAATTGGAAACGATGACGACGCAACTGCAACAAGATTTGCCCCAATTGCTCCGACCCAAATCGACATCGACGACGATGGCGGATATCGACGAAGACGGTTACCGTCATTACCATTACCCGTTCCACATTGCAGGATGGAGAGTGCATTATTAATCAACACCTTTCTCCAATGTGGAACGATGACCTGTTCAGCACAAATTGCATTGAACAGTTACAGGAAAGGTCCCCGTTCCACATTGCAGGATGGAAATTGAATTTTTCATCAACTCCCTTCTCCAATGTGGAACGGGGACCTTTGTCTTATTCTATACCCTAATTCTTATTTATACCCTTTTGACTGTTTCATTGATTTTGATAAATTTCCATTTTCAACCGGCAGGCAATATCCTCAACTCCTCGGATGCGGCTCTTTTCCTTGTCTTGCTCTCTGTCCTCCTGGAAGAAGTGCTGGACAACCATCCGCTGGAAACGGAAAAGAGAGCCGTCATCCGACAGCGAGCGTTCGATATGGATTTTTTGCAGTAATTACTGGCCTGTCTGGCCTTCTTTACGAGCAAGTCACGTCGGCCAATGTCGCCATCCCCTGTAGGCTCTTACATATTTGCATAATTTCCACACATTTCATTGATAATTTGTGTTTATTTCCAGCATCATTAAATGTCCAATTCGTCGTGGGCACTCCGAACGGGTCGAGCTCCGCCTCGCCGGCCAAGAGTGAATCGAATAGCACAGCGACAGATTCCAAGCCGACGGCGTCGATCCAAACGGGTTCTATCCTTGGGGGGTTGACGCCTCAATCGCAGTTCCAGTAGCAACAACAGCAGTACTGGGCCAAAGAGACGAACTTTGACATCGGATTAAAAGGTTCAAACCTGATCCGAAATCAAGATTAATGGGATCTCGATGGAGCCATGCATCGCCAGAGGCAGCAAGAGGAGCAGGCCACTTGTCTTCTGCACATTTTGTCCGCCTACGTCCACCCGAGTTGCCCGCCGACGGCATTGATCCAGCCGGGATTCACGGGATCGCCCGTTTTGCCGGTGGAACTCCTCAAACATTGTCTTGGCCTCTCATTTGGTGGCCGCCATTTGCTCGCACCTGCGCAACGATTCCTTCATGGACATGGCCCGTCACGGTCTCACCGTTTTACGATCTTCATTGGTGATCAACAGTAGAAACGTTCCATTGGGCCGTGTGGATTGGCCGGGTGTTCTTATTGACAGCATTCTTTGGCCCGTTCTTCTTGGCCTCTTCCTTATGGACTATGGGCGCGTCGGGTTTGACGGCCTCTGAAACTTTCTTAGACGGTAATCCTTTTGCGTTTTGATCCATCACTAATTTAGTATAGGGTACTTGAATTCTAATTTCTACGTTTTCTACGTTCTACGCTCGTTTATCTTCATTATTCATCCAAAACGCCAGAATGGCGCATAGGCATATCTCTCATTTTTTCGAAAAATTTCCATCGAATTCCATTCTAAATTGATTTTTAATCACTTAATCCACTTGATTAACTTATTTTAAACCCAATTCAATCATAAAATTACATTTTCAATGATGTAAATCAATTAAAATCCCCATTTTATATAGTGACAAACGCCGGTGTTGTTTAGCCGTTGTTTAGCCGCCAACAAGAGCGCCAAGCCCTTGACGTCCAGCAGCAGCAGCAGGAGTCAATCCATCCTTGCCTTTTGAAGAAACTCGAAAACTACGTTTCCAGCTACACGGCCCGCTTGGCGTAAGTTTTCCTTTTGTCTTTCAACGCGCCGTACATTTTGATGATGGATGAAATTCATTTGATTCAGGTCGGTGCAAAATCGGACGGCCAGCACCCAAGAGGATTCCGACTCTGAAGAAGGCATCGCCG
>JACCDP010661512.1_pt1 | contig 15808 bp, 27 predicted proteins | sample 7445841 | NCBI WGS metagenome assembly JACCDP01 (sample SAMN15323441, study PRJNA562643) | freshwater metagenome | isolation source: river surface water | place: USA:Blue River Watershed | collected 2017-08-17 | reverse complement strand
TTACCTACCTGCAACATACTCTATATCTTATAACTACTCTCCTAATTGGTAGCCTTCCACTTATCTTCTTATTCTCTCCAAAAAAGAGTTTACAATCAGAAAATGGGGTGCTATATTAGGTTATGTCAGATGGTTAAACAACGCCGCTGACAAATCTCTGAAAACAAAATCATTCCCGGTTCGTCTAATGGTAGGACGGCAGACTTGCCCGTAATAACCAGAGCACCATAGTAGAAATACTATGTGTGAATATCCGTAAACTCGGTGAACGCCCTGCTTCGTAAGAAGCGAGCCAACCCCGAGCCAAGCCTACGAAAGTAGGAAGGTGTAGAGCACAGACACGGATTGTCCTCCCTGGAAACAGAAGGATAAAGGTATGTGCCAGACTACAAACAGCTTCGGCTGGTAGCGAAAGCTATAGTAGTAAGTGGATCTGCCTATTGAGGTTCGACTCCTTGACCGGGAATTGTTTATAGGTGGCTTAACTGTAAACCCTGAACGTGAGGTATGGAGAGCATCTATAAACATTAATGCGGGATCGTTAGCGTAGAGGCCGAACGCAGCGGGCTTTTAACCCGACGAGTAATATCCACCACAGGTTCAAATCCTGTCGGTCCCATTAAATGCAAAATTACCCAAGTGGACAACGGGATTTGATTGTAAATCAAACGCCTTCGGGCTTCGGAGGTTCGAATCCTTCATTTTGCAAGTTTTTGTTCTATAATATTTTTAATGATATGTAAGAATTTTTCTGACGTAGATGGTTTTACATATTTTTGACTTGATGTATCAATGATACACAATTCAATATTTTGTTCTAAACAGGCTTGAAATTTACGATTATCATTTGATTTTATATTTTGGAGTCTGTTTTCACCAAAAATTGGTTCATAATGAAAAATTCCATTTAGTTCAAAAGCAAGATTTAAAGAAGGAATATATATGTCTAATTCAGCATTAATTGTTGAAACATCGTTATATAATATTTCTAAGCTTGGATACAAATTAATTAGTTGATCTTCTAACCACCGTTCAAGCTTTGATCTTCTTGTGCCAAACGTTTTATGTCGATTATTATAACTTGCAGCACAATTTTTGGTGCAAAAAAATCTTTTAGTTTTACTTTCGTTAACGACTGATTTGTTTTTAATAATTGCCGATCCACAATTGGCACAATTACAACGTTGAGTTAATTTAGCTGTTTTGCCTTTGCCCATACATTTTCTTGAACAATATGGTTTTGTCTGCCGTTCAAGATTTCTTTTATGTTCTGATGAATGACGAAAAAAACAAGTATTACAGATACAACATTCTAATTTTATTTCCATACTTATAAATATGTTGATGATTTCGAAAATCATATTTCGAATCACTAACTCTCCAATATTTATCTGTTCATTCTAAATTTTAATCTGCCAAGGTGGCTGAGTGGTCGAAAGCACCACATTTGTAAAGTGGTATCTCACATCGTAGGTTCGAATCCTATCCTTGGCTTGTATGACCTTAACCCAAATCATATTCTGGACGCTAATACCAACCGTAACGGCGGCACAGTTTTATAACCATTGGTGTTTAAGTCATGGACGTTTAGATATATCATATCGTATATCCATGTTTTCATATACGGTATATTTTATCATTGAGTGCATGTTAGCATTTAGAGATCCGGATCAGCTACCCCTACTCATATTCAATATATTGAATGTATGGGCATTCATAATGGCTGTAAGAGGATATAGAAGATTAAAGAGGGAAAAGGAAGAACATGGCGACCTATTGTATTAAATGTAATACAACCCCGGCATATATTTCATACTTTGGTAATTGTGAGTGTAGCAACCCAGCTTGTGAGCTATATAGCCGGGATTTATATCCTCCCCCTGATCCTATCCGTGTTGCTAACACCGATCCGGCACCTCCTACAACGGATCAAAATGCGGTTGAAGATGAAGAAGAGATAGGCTATAGTAGCATATATAGTTGGAGCACCCGACATAATGATTTTGGAGATATATGATATGAGCGACGATAATAACGAAGAAGAAAATTTAAATCCGAAACTATGGGAAACTCGATCAGGAGCATTGCATGTTCCAGAGAATTCCCTTTCTGAACTTAAAGAACGTAAGCTTAAACCGATTTTAAAGTTTGACGATTTTGGAAATGAGGTTATGGATTGCGAAAATATTTCAGATCCAAATCTGGATCTTAATTGATAGATGGGTATATCCATTTAATTCATAACTTATTTGAATTATACCAAAGCCCTAAACATAGGAGAGTAGATGGAAAACGAAAAGTATATCAGTAGTATTAAAACTGCAACATGGGGTGCATTTGTTTTTTTATGTATGGTAGTTGGGTTTATTACGATTTTTCAAATTGTAATTGCCTCTGAAACAAGAGTATCTCCAAGCCCATTTTCACAGTTAGCTTTAGATTGTCATGCGGCTGATGGTGTCCTTATCGAAGGTGTCTCTCAGCATGGAGATGGGCATAGTAGATTTTCTGTCTGTGTCCCTTTTGAAGCCCTAACCTGTATTGATGTAGAATGAGCGAGCGTATAGACGATATTTTATTTGAATATGTTTGTGCTTGCTGTGGGCACGGGGATCTTGTTCCAATATACATCGGCACCGTATGTAAAAATTGTTATTGGGAATATGATCCAGATGAAGAGAGCGATGATCCAGATGCTATTGGACCTAATGGAACAAATGTAAGTGAATATCATAGTGCCTGGGTCCGAGCAGGAAAACCAAAGGGTTTACCACGTTGGCGTTGGAAGGATGAAGTTAATTAATTAAACGATATGATCCCTGTAGTTGACAATAAAATTCACATTGATGAAGTATTGAAGGCTGTTCGTCAGAGAATGGCATATGGGATGGGTCCAGCTCAAATAGCAAGAGATTTAGGCAGATTTGTTTCGCAAGAAGAGATATATTTATGTTATCATGCCGCCAAGATTTTGAATAGGGATTGGGGCGGGTAACGGTTGGAAGCGTGTCCGAGTGGTCTATGGTGCAACATTGGAAATGTTGTGTACCGAAAGGTACCGGGAGTTCGAATCTCTCCGCTTCCGTACATGTATTACGGTATTAAGAAACTTAAAACAATAGATGCCAGTTCTATGTTAGAAAACTCTCTTTTTACTAGAGAGCAAATGTTAGAAGTTTTTTCTAATGGATCGATCTTTGGCAAAATTGCTGAAATATTAGTTGCAAATATGTATGAGTCACTTTGCAAACCAAAGTTGGCTCAAACTTATTTTGATTTAGAAGATAAAATAACCGGCAATTTTAAGATAGAAATCCGAACCCTGACTAAACGTGGTTGTTTGTTAATACCATCTAATCAGATTGGGGCTGGTAGAACCTATAATGAAGAAGAATATCTTAAAAAGATATCGATGATAGATGGATTTATAATCGTTGATATTCGAACTTTTCCATCTGTCAATTTGTATTGGTTAGATAAGAATATTGTATATGAGATATTCCATACTGGAATTAAAAACAAAAAAGAGTATGGTATTGTATTGAGTGAAGGAAATGAACTGAATGAGAGTCAAAAAGAACGAGTTAGACAAATTCTACACGAAGCCGGAAGTAGCTACCCAACTCATATCTTTGATTGATTTGCCATCTTATAATACAATCATAGAGCCCTCTGCGGGCGCAGGTTCTTTCTCTAAACAAATTCCTGGGTGTATAGCTCTAGATATTCATCCAGAAACGGATGATATTATAAAGGCAGATTTCTTAAAATGGAAGCCTGAGAATAAAGAAAGAGAAAAAACTCTTGTGATTGGAAATCCGCCGTTTGGCAAGCAATGTTCATTAGCTCTTAAGTTTATCAAACATGCTTCAACATTTGCCAGCACCATTGCCTTTATTCTTCCAAAGTCTTTTAAGAAAGAGAGTATTCAGTCAAAGATACCTCTTGATTATCATTTGATTCATCAAATCGATATTTCTGATAATTCCTTTCAATTAGAAGGGAAAGAATATTCTGTGCCGTGTGTATTCCAGATATGGAAACAAACTCCTGGCATGTTTAGAAAAAAAGAAGCTAGAGACTCTTTGCCTAAAGATATGTCATGGACGAAAGACATTCACAAAGCAAACATAGCTATAAGAAGAGTTGGCGTATATGCAGGAAAAGCTTTCAAAGATGATTTGCTTTCTAAATCTCCGGAGAGTCATTACTTTTTGATATCGGATGCAAATAAGTGTCACGAAATTGTTAACAAGTTGAATGAACATATTTGGCAGCACAACAACACTACCGGTCCCCGTTCAATATCAAAAAAAGAATTTACAGCGATATTAAAAACACTTTAAATCAGAAAAAATATCTGATAATCTGTGGATATGAATATCCGTGAAGTCAATGCTAGCAATCCCGCCTACGTTCATATTCTTGTAAATGGAAAGAACGTGGGCACCCGTAATCATATTGTTGCGGTGGTCTATGAGGATCTTGGCACCGCAGAAGAGATCCTACATGTTAAGGAAACTTATTCTGGCGGTGGCTATATTGTTGCTATGAAGCGTTCCCCTACTAACCCTACGGTGTCGTGATATGATGTGGTTTCTTGGTGTCCTTTGGGCTTGTATTGTATTCCTTTGTGGAATTGGATGGGATATTTTTGTTTGGCTATGGCAAGAGATCCCATTCTTGATGTGTTTTATGAGCTTTGGATTGATCTATGGGGTGTTCTTAGTTGGAAGCTTCATTAATCTGATTTTTGAATTCATTGGTTCTATCTTTGGAGATTGAATGCACGTTAAGGGTAAGTTATACTATTATTATTCAAAAGAAGAGTATAAATATAAATGGCCTAATCTCATATGGTCTGAGCATGAACAGTTATGGATATTAGACAGTAAAAATATACGTTGGACTTCGGTTGAAGAGGGAGCTCCATGTATATATTTGGGTAGAGCAAAAGGCGTCTGTGTGGGCGCTTTTCTCGTTTGTGATCAAGTATTGTCAATTGATATTGCTCAAGTAAAATAAGGCTCGCCCACACTATTTATATGCAGGGTCTAACTGTCTATTTTGTTAGATAGTTAGGCTTAACTTTTTAAGGGGGAAATCATGGCAACAATAAAATATGGTAAAACAACCATAATAAATAACAAAATAATTGTATTAGGTGCGTCGAGTTCTGCTCCATGGACACCTGATCTATTAGAACTAAAATATGGTTATTATAAATCAGATACAGGAGTTACAACAAGTGGAAATAGTGTAACTTCTTGGGCTGATCAATCTGGTTTAGGAAATACGCTAACAACAACCAGTTCTCCGACATATCAGGCTACGGGGGCTCCAAATGGAAAGCCGGCAATAAAATTTGCAAATTCATGGTTACAAAACACAAATTTACAAGGAATTAATTTAACCAGTAGCGATATGACCATAATTTATATTGGCAAAATGGATGTGTGGCAGGTGGATAGAGGCATGGCTAGATTTGATATTGCTGTCAATTCTAATTCCAGAAGTCTTGCACTAAGAACCGGTCCATCCAATAATTGGGGTGGCGATGCAAACAGTAATCAAGGTCTTTCCATCAATGGCACAAGAAGTTATGTTGCGGGATTAGCAACAACACCGGGAGTTCGTATTGTTAAACGTGTTAACAGCGAAGGAATATACGTATACGAAAACGGAACATTAGTTTCTCAGGCATCAGCTTCTTTGGCTGCATACAGCAATGTAACAAAGAGATTTTTCATAGGAACAAACGTTAATCTTGGCACACGAGCACAAACCACGGCATATGAAGTTATATTGTTAGGTTATGCGATATCTGACGAAGACATTGCCAAGCTACAAACATATGCCCAAAGCTATTGGGGAATTTGAAAAAATATTAGTATGATAGCGTAATAATTATGTTGGGACCATTCATCTAAATTCGTTAGATGATCGGTATAAAACTATAGTAAAGGAAATCATGGCAACAATAAAATACGGTAAAACAACTTTTATCAACAACAAAATATATATATTGGGTGCAGCACCACCTGTATATTCATTAGTAGCTTCTACCGGATCTGTAGATGAAGGTGGAAGTGTCACATTCACATTTACAACAACGGCGGCTGATGGAACGTTCTATTGGACAACCAGCGGTTCTGTTGATGCTGCTGACTTTAGTGACAATACTGTTAGCGGTTCATTTGCAGTTACGTCAGGAACCGGTTCTATCCTTAGAACATTGGCAAGTGATGTTACTACTGAGGGTGCAGAAAACCTAATGATGCAAGTGAGAACCAATAGTTTCTCTGGTTCAATCGTTGCATCCAGCTCTTTTGTAACGGTTAATGATACATCTGTAGCTGTAGCTGGAATATCTCCTGATTGGACGGTAGGAGAAAGCGGCGCAAGCTTTACGTCTCTTTCTGATGCCCTTGCATCGCCAAGCGTTCAAAATGGAGATTATATCCGTGTTCTACCTGGAACATATACTCTATCCAGCATGTTAACAGTTAACAAGGAAGTTTATATCGGTGGCACCCCTGGAGTTAAGGGTGATGTTATCCTTCAAAGCGCAGGAACCAGCTCGGATCCAACAACGTTGATTACGGTTTCTGCAAACAATGTAGTTATGAAAGATTTAACCATTAAACACAGAAAGACTTCAAATACGTCTATAGAAACTGCTCTTGCATTAACTAAAGTTGTAGGCGGCGTTAACACGAGAGTTGATAACTTCATAATGGATAGTTGCCGTGTTGAACACGTAGAGTTTGGACTTGTAGTTCGTGGCAACGATTTCAAAGTTGCAAACAATGAAATCGCATATACGGGCGGAAATAACAGCACTCGCCGCCATATAGGTCTATATGGAACTGGTGGAACTTGCTTCTTCACCAATAACTCATTCCAAGATAATACCGCAGCCGGTGTAACCGGAAATACAAATCTCTTCTATCTAACAAGCACAACCGGTCTTGTTGCATCTGAGAGATTTAACGGCACTCTTGTAATAGATGGTTCCACATGGGTAAGCTCTACTGGCAAGCTACCAAATCAATTCTTCAATCAAGACAATTGCCAGAGCGATGGCACATTCAACTTAATGTTCAAGAATAACGTTGTAAGCGAGAAGAATTTGTTTGTTGGTCTATATGGTTCAACGGCAAACTTCGGAAATAGTTTTGGAGATATAACATTCCACAACAATACACTATCTAACTGGCACAATCAGCCAACAACTCCACAACAGGGCAAAGGCATGTTGTCAATAGTTGGCGGCGGGTCCAATGTCTCTTGGCGTTCAAGCAATCTAAATGTTCATATTGATGGAAATACTATTAATAATGCAACATATAGAGCAGATTATTCTGCTGTTAGTGGTGAAAAAGTTGGTAGACAAACTGCTGCAATAGCTTCGTTCTCTGTTAATGAGGATACCAATATTCCAGCTACCCCATCTGCTCCATCAACACCAAATCTATTAGCTTCCTGATAACTTCAATAAACACCCAATATGGTCGCCAACATTTAAGTGGGCGACCATATTTTTTTAGTTATAGAGCTAACGACATAGTTATAAGGGGGAGAGGATTTTATGAAAATAAACTACGGTTCTGTTACTGTCATAGGTGGAACACTATATATATTAGGCAATAATTCTGGTCAAATCATTAACGGTTTGATTACACAATCAGGTGATTACTTGATTACTCAGTCAGGTGATTATTTGATTTGGGGTTGATAGGAGATTATAGCTACAAATTTCAAGTAATAGGTTCAAAATGAGTTTTATAATAAAGGGCGCTGCCTACATAAACACAAGTATTGCAGGAAATATTCAACCGGAAATTCCTACATTTACACCATCAGATTTAGGAACCAAACTAACTCTATGGTTAGATGAAAGAGATCAGACAACAACCGTAATTTCTGGAAACTCTTATTTAAGTTTTTGGGGTGATCAACAAACATCAACCGGACCTCATGATATGACAAACGTAGCTGGTGCAGCCGGACCTATCCCTGGATTAACCATTAATGGATACGCTGCACCCGAATTTAGACGCACTACTCCACTTTCAAATCCTACACGGATGGTATTGACCGGTGCCTATAAGTTGCAAAGCTTAGTTTCTTCCAGCGCATATCACGTATTCAGCGTTGCAAATATATCAGATATACAGCAAAATAATCCTACTGGCGGCAGTAATGAAGGTATAATTTATTCAGACAGCGCCTTCTGGTATCCAATGTCATTTAAAAACAACGGTGGCTCTCCACAAATGACTGTTGGACATTATCGCACCAGTCCAAACACAGGCTTTGAAACATTAACTGTTAGTGGATTACCACTCAATACACCAGTATTATTAGAAACGTGGTTTGACGGAACAAATCTAAATTGTTGTATAGCTAATGGTAGCGTTGCAACACAAGCTGCTGCCCTGTTAGACCCATTTGGTTTACCATTTGGAATTGTTAGTTTGGGCATTGGAAATCAACATATGTCCGGTAGCGTTGCAACTGTTCTTGTATGCAATCAAGCATTAGATGGAACAGAAAGAGCAAACGTTCGTCAATATCTTGGAAACAAATATGGAGTTTCTTACTAAACAAACAAATTAATATAATCAGTTTAAACCAACCATCGTTCCTGATATCATAGAGATATGATTACAACATTGGTTGGTTTTTTACTTTTCTTTGGCGCTCCAATTGCCTATCACGAGTTTAAATTCCATCCCCTCGTGTGCTTCATCGCATTCTTTTGGGGAATTCATATTCTAATCGGATGAAACATATATGACCTGGGATTATAGAATGATTGAGCATACAAACCGGGATGGAACTTCTTGGTTTGCTATTCACGAAGTATATTATAATGATCTTGGTGATCCTCAGTATTGTTCAGAAGGACCGTGTTCTGCTCACGGTGAAGATACCGAGACACTAATTACCGATATGCAATATATGATGAAAGCTCTAAACAAGCCTACGTTGCGTTATAACGACTTTGCAAAGACGGGATACCGTTCCCATGGCTAATGTTCAGAACGTGTCTAATGGGCAGCTATACGCTCTCTATTGGGCTACATACGCCTCTCGTCCAGAGTTGATTGCCGTGCCTCAGAATAACGTCTTTAAGGTCGTTCGTAATGCAGACCGCATGGATTTTGTTACGCTTAGTCCAGAAGCCGTTAAGGCTGTTAAAGAAACCGCATCTTCAAGGATGGATCCATGAATAGAATACTCTCAATCTTAATCCCATTTTTTATAATCTCTTGTGCTCCTTCTCAAACTATGCCAGAAACGGTTAATATTGATCGTGATCGCAGATGGAGCCGATGTTCATTCTATATTGAAGATCACGAATGCGGAACTATCACAGATGATGAAGTGCGTGATGAATGCCTACTATCTGCTCAAGCAGAATATCTTGCTCAATCAGAAACTCGTCAGCGTCTTTGGTTGAGACAACATGGTTGTCCAAATTCTGCCATTAATCGTTAATAAATGCGCTATATAATTTCAATCGTCTTTCTAACCGGTTGCAATAACGTTATTGATCCCGCCTATTACAATCAATGCCGATCCATATGTGATCGGGCGGCAAATTCTTGTAATGATATTGTTATGGAAGATTGCATATCCTCTTGCACAGGCTTCCCTACCGAGGAAGAAATAATCTCGTTTGAAGTTTGTGCAGATTGTTATATTGCCGTTAACTGCGATCCTCGTGGATATCAATACGTTTGTTATCCAGATTGTGAACTTTGATATTCGGAGGCATTATGGAAATGACTGAACTTAATATCGGAAAGCTTGTAAGATTTTATTCTTCCCATGCCATGTTTTGGGAGAACGGTTCGGAGTATACTCCGGATTTTGATTCGGAGAGATATGCCAGCGATATATATATGGAAAACGAAAATCCGCTCGCAATGATTCTTGGAGCGGATTTTACAGGGGTTTATATTAGAGTATTGTGGGGAGAACGTAGAGGTTGGGTTATGGCAACATCACTTTCTTCTTTTGACCTCACGTAATCCACCCATGCCACCAGCGGTTCCTGCACCAGCTAAGAAACGACCACGCTGATATTGCCCAGGTCTGGAAGCGGGGCCTAAATTTCTTGGTGCGGTATCAGTTACGGATGGAATTCCTTGTTTTGGTTTTGGCACAGATATCGTGCTTGCTGCCAACTTTGAACCTTTAAGTGCTTGAGACACCTTACCAGATGCATCACTTACGGCTTGTTGTAGCTGACGTAACATTTCACGGCTATCCTTAAAAGCTTGTTGCAATCTTGGCATTACACCCGGCAATACTTCACTTTTCTCCGGATCATTGGCAATATCCTTAAACTCTGAATAAACATCAATAAGAGCAGTTACGTATTGGTCAAGAGCTCCATCTAAAGCATCAATGTTGCTCAAATTCATACGTTTAAGAGCAGATTCTTTTTCTGCGACTGTCTTAAGACCTTGAGCCAGAGCTTTCATCTCTGGAATATCAGCTTCAAGTTCTCTGGTAGTAGCTCCACCATAACCTTGATAACCAGGAATTGCAGCACGACCTAATGTTTTAGCCATGGCACTAAAACCTTGCCCTAACTTATCAAAAAAACCCTCATTCAAGATATGATTTAGTTTCGTAATTTTTGCCTCAAATAATATGCAAGAAGAATAATATTCTTTTAACATTTTAGCTTCGTTTAACGTTAGTCTTTTTTTCATATATACCTCAAATGCTAATAAATAGTGAACGGCTTTTAAAACAGCAAGCCCGCTCACAAGATTTTATGAACGGGTTGCCTGGGGGTTATGTAGGTGTTGTGGGGGTTGGATGCGTTTAGTGAGGGGTTCACCTATATACACGCCCAACGCTTTCTAAGTATGCAGCCCAAAAACAAAAAGTTTACATTTTTTCTATTTTTTTCTATCCTTATAGAGATATGAAAAACGGAAACCTCAAAATATATTGTGGACCTATGTATGCAGGAAAAACTACTGCCCTCATAGGCGAACTCACTATAGCATTAGATAACAACCGAAAACCTCTTGTTATCAAACCAATCATAGATAGCCGTTATGCAACAAATGATATTGTTTCCCATGACGGCGTTTCTCTTTCCGATTTAACCGGCGTTCCAGTTTTACGTCTACCATCCGATGAAGTCCCAAGCCTTGAACAAATTGACGGCGTAGATATTCTTTTCTTTGATGAAGCTCAATTCTTCCATAATATCGGAAATGCTATTGATGGTTATCTGGAAATGGGTATTGATGCAGTAGCCGTTGGTTTGGATATGGATAGCAATGGTAGACCTTTTGGTTCTATGCCAGCACTACTTGCTAAAGCTAATAAAGTTATAAAGCTTTCTGCTACCTGTTCTGTCTGCGGAGATACGGCTACAAGAACATATCGTAAGCCCGGTTCTATAAGAGATCAAGTCTTAATCGGAGGCGCAGAAACTTATGAACCTCGTTGCCTAATACATTGGAATGACCTCTCAGGCTTTTAAGCCCTATTTCCAGGTCTTTTTTATTACTTGAAAATATTTAATTCGCTTGATACGATATACATATGCGAATGAAGAACATCTACTCCATGCTGGCTTCGGTCGGACTCCTCTATCTTCCAGCGATGCCTCACGTTGCAGAAGCACTTTCCCTCTGGCATTCCGGTATCATCGATCACCATGATACCCTTCGTCGCCTCGGTGGACACTCGCCGGATGCTCTCACCCACGAGGATTATCGTATGATGTTTTCCTACCTTTGTGATCGGATGCTCTGAAAATGGATAAGCGAGATACCTACAAGAAGGCTGTTGCTGGTCCCCGTGGGATCAATTGTCCCTGCTGCCGTTGCGGCTCCAAGGGCTACGCAAAGCGTCTAAACAACCGTGGTAAGCGTCGTCTTGCGAAGAACGCTCTCCGTTGTGAGGTTGTGGGCTGATATGATCATCGCAGTTTTCTTCGCCTTTGTTTTCGTCATGGGCTTTATTATCACGGCTATCGTTAAGAGCTAATATATGAATATCGGTGATCGGGTTTATGCAGTATGTGCCGGTGTTGACCGGGAAGGTGTATATGAATACACGCTGGTAGAATTCGGCACCGAGCGTTTGATCCTTCAAGATAAGGATGAAGGATATGGACAATTTAAACGTCCTGGGCGGCTTCTCTCCTTTCGGCGTGATCATGTGTTCGCAACGAAAAAAGAAGCAGAAGTTTATCTGAATGGTATGCAACCCCAGGTCGGTGATTATGTTGCGGTGATCAACTATACATCGTTGACTCATGGATTGGTGGTTAAGATTACGCCAAAGATGGTTGAGATCCTACTGAGCAATGAAGAGGATATCGCAAGAAACGGTGGAAAGATGAAGAGTAGGCACCATAAGTATAATGTTGTCACTCTGATCCGAAACGGTCGTCAGTAAGCTAAAAATAAGAACAAAAAGAAAGCCCCGGTTTTGCCGGGGCTTTTTTCATTTCTTCTCAAACAACTTAACAATCAAGTCATTATATCCTTTAACGTTACGGGGATGATCTGGAAGGAACTTTGATATATATTCTCGAGAATTTTTAAGATACTCTTCACGATAACCTGGGACAGTATCAAACACTTGGATTACTTCATGCAATTGTTTAACTGCCTTTTCATCATCAAAACGTGGATAATACCAGCCTAACTCTGGAACCATAGCAGCATTATGGACAACGGGATATCCCATCCATGCGGCATCAAAATAAAGATAGTTAAGATCGCAATCCTGCTGGTGAGATAAAAGAATGTCGCTATGTTTTGTAAGGGACCACGCAATCGGATAGCGGGCTTCAAAAAACATCTTCTTTGCACGATTAACCTTTAAATCCAATGCAAACTTAATAAAGTTCTTTTTCTTTGCCATATGAGCACTACCAAATATACTAAACTTATCAACTTCATCCGGATACTTCTCATAGAACTTCTCAGCAACTAACATAGGAAATACTGCCGTCTTATTCATACCAATATTAGGCTCAAAAACAGATATTCTCTTCTGTGTCTTACCATTTGGTTGATAAGTTTCCGGAAAACCTTTTTTCTTTAACTCTGCAACGTGATGCTCTAAGAAACGAGGCGACCATATATAAGGTCCAACATATGCCGGGGCATCATATAATACCTCAAACAATGCCTTGTTGTTCTCCATTAAGTGCGGAGATATCCAGCTTGCATCCAATCCCTTTACCTTACGAATAATACTTGCATGTTCATCTGGCTTGTGCAATATGCATTCCAAGAAACCATAATACTCATTGCCCATAACATGATTGATTACTTTTGCTCCCCGTGCTCGGGCTGCACTAATCTCTCCGTCACCCATGAATATATTAACGTTAATGAATAAATCAATCTTATCCAATGCGACCTTAAAGTCATTGATGATCCACTCCTCATATTCTTTCCATTGAGATTTACTTAAATCGTGCTGCTTGCCAAAATTCATGTAGTAGCACTCGTTAACAACGTCTGTTTTGATCAGGGCTTCTCTCAATATAATCGCATTTTGTTTAATGCCATTTGTAAAGAAACTCTCCGATTCCTCAGTTATGTTTATCGTTATAGCTGCGTTTATCTTCTTCATAATTTCTCCTATCGCTTACCACTAATTATCTTTTAATACATAAAACCCCTTAAATATAAGCCAAAATTAATCCCTTTAAATATCCATACCCATCTGCTATTCTATTAATACAAAATCGGTTCCAACCAAGAAATCAGGAAACACAGAAAACATGAAGCTCAATCTCGGACAGCCCACCGTCAACAACAATACCAACATTCTTGATATCGACGTTCCCCAGCAGCTTGAGGAAAACGTCAATACCGGCTTCGCTCACGTTGACGCCCTGTTCGCTGGCGATGGTATCACCCCGTCTACCGCCGCTATCGTTACCGGTATCCCCGGTGCTGGCAAGACTACCCTCATGCTACAGCTTGCCGATGCTATCACGGGTGCCGGGCATATCGCTCTCTACAATACCGGCGAGGAGTCGCTTTATCAGGTCCGTAAGGTGGTGCGCCGCCTCGGGCTGGAAAACGGTTTCATTCCCTCTTACGAGTCCTCCGCTCAGGCTATCGTGAAGAAGGCTAAGGCGGTTCAGCGTGCCAACCCCGGTAAGCAGGTGTTCCTCTTCGTTGACTCGCTGCAATGTGTTGAAGTGGATCGTGAGAAGGGGCAGCGTGGACGCAATCCTTCGCAGGGTTCCAAGGAAGTCGCTGCTACCGAGATCCTTACCACGTGGGCTAAGGAAACCTTCGGTATCGTTATGATTATCGGTATGGTCACGAAGGATGGAACGTTCGCCGGTAAGCAGGCTATCCGTCATATCGTGGATGCTCATCTTCACCTTTCCGTTGACACGGATCGTAAGAGCGATACCTATGGGCAGCGAGTCGCAACGATGGAGAAGAATCGCATGGGGACCGCAGGAATTGGCTATACTTACGAGATCAACAGCAGCGGCGTTCACTTTGAAGTGTGATTTTAAGGCATTTCTTAACGTTTTTTCCTTACATCAAGAAGATTAGAAAAAAAATATCGTCTTGAACTAAGATAAAACCTCCCCTCCAACTATTTATCCTCCGGAAGCTGAGTGCTTCCGGAGGATTTATGCTTTTTGAATATAAGGGACATTCACTAAATGGTGGAATATATCAAATCAAAAATTTGATAAGCGGTGTTATATATGTTGGTTCTGCAAAGGAATTTAAAGAACGTTGGAATGGACATAGGCGGTCCTTAGCTAAGGGAAAACATACTACAAAGTATTTGCAAAATAGCTATAACAAACACTATGTTGAAGTTGGAAACGATAATATGTTTGTGTTTAGTGTTCTTGAAGTAATGGAAAAGTCTACAAAAGAAGAAAGACTGATCAGAGAAGAATGGTGGATCCAAAAGCTCCTTAATGAAGGATTGGAACTCTATAACTCTAACAGAAACCCAACAAAAGAACCAAAGAGAATATTTTTTAAACCTTCCGAAGAAACGAGAAAGCTTATTGGTGAAAAGTCTAAAGCAATGTGGAAGACACCGGAGATTGCGGAAAAGCTTTTAGAAACCAGACGCACGGAAGCTTTCAAACAACTGCACAAGGAAAGAATGACTATCGCATGGCAAGAAGAAAGGGAGCAAAGACGGGCGGCGCTTAATACTCCAGAATGCAAAAAGCTTAAATCTGATAATTTAAAAGCTCAATGGTCTAATCCAGAACAGAGACAGTTTATGATAGAAGCTCGCAACAATGAAGAATGTAGACTTAAGTTTTTGATTACGAAAGTTGGAAAAGAAAAAGCAGCTAAAATATCGGATCCAGCATGGCTAAAACAATCTGTTGAAACTTTAGGAAAAAAAGGAACGGCAAAGCTTCTTGGAGTAGATAGAGGAACCATTAGTCGTTGGTATAATAAGCTTTTCCCAAACGTTATCGGTTACACCTACGAGATCAACTCCTCGGGTGTTCACTTCGAGGTCTGATAACTGACAATACCAATACGGTAGAGATACCGTAGAGATAGAAGCCAGGGTTAAACGCCCTGGCTTTTTTCTTTTACCTCAATCGTTAAGATATGCCAATAACGTTGCAATATCCATGTGTTCTCTGACCGGTGCCGGTTGAGGTTGTGGTTGAGGAGTCGGGGCGGGCGCTGGTTGTGTTGGTTGTCCAAATGCAGTTGAAGCTTGACCAGAACGCTGTATTGGATTACGTTCTAGAGTGATCCTTCCTGCTGCTTGTGTCTCCCCAGCCTGGACT
>JACCDP010027145.1_pt1 | contig 15808 bp, 14 predicted proteins | sample 7445841 | NCBI WGS metagenome assembly JACCDP01 (sample SAMN15323441, study PRJNA562643) | freshwater metagenome | isolation source: river surface water | place: USA:Blue River Watershed | collected 2017-08-17 | reverse complement strand
GATCGGTTCCACCGACGTTGGCTGGAGCTGCTCGAGCGGGTCAGGGGGCGGCCGGCACGCTGGCGCCTGGCTGTGGTGGGAGCGGGCGCCGGCGGTGTCGAGCTGTTGCTGGCCATGCAGTGGCGCCTGCGCGGCGAGCTGCAGGCGCTGGGGCGCGACCCGGCTGCAGTCGAGTTCTCCCTCTACAGCGACGCGCCAGTCATTTTGCCCACCCACAGCGCGCGGGTGCAGCGTCACTTCATGGCCCTGCTGCGCCAGCGCGGCGTGCAGGTGCACACCGGCCAGGCCGTCACGCAGGTGTGGGCCGGCTGCCTGCAAACCCAAAGCGGGCGGGTGTTTGATGCCGACGAGGTGATCTGGGTCACCCAGGCGGTGGGCGCGCCCTGGCTGCGCGAGACGGGTTTGCCGCTCGACGCGCAGGGCTTTATCGCGGTCAACGACTGCCTGCAAAGCACCGGCGACGAGCGCGTGTTTGCTGCCGGTGACGTGGCCAGCCGGGTCGGCCAGCCCCTGGCCAAGGCCGGCGTGTTTGCAGTGCGCCAGGCCATGCCTTTGCTGCACAACCTGCGCGCCAGCGTGCTGGGCCGGCCGCTCAAGCCCTACCGCCCGCAGCGGCGCTGGTTGGCGCTGCTGGGCACGGGCGGTGCCCAGGCGGTGGCCTCGCGCGGCGCGCTGTCGGCCCATGGAGGCTGGGTGTGGCGCTGGAAGGACTGGATCGATCGGCGCTTCATGGCCCAGTTCACCCACCTGCCCCTTGCGATGCCAGCGCACGCCGGGGCGCCCCTGCTGCCCGTGTCCGAGGCCGAGCGCGAGCAGGCCCTGGCGGCCTCGGCCATGCGCTGCGGCGGCTGCGGCGCCAAGGTGGGCGCCTCGGTGCTTGGCCGTGTGCTAGCCCGCCTGCCGGTGAGCGCGCGCGACGATGTGCCCATCGGTTTGCAGCAGGCGCAAGATGCGGCGGTGGTGCGTGTGCCTCCGGGCAAGGCGCTGGTGCAGAGCGTGGATTTTTTCGCGCCTTCATCGACGACCCCTATGTTCTGGGCCGGATCGCGGCCAATCATGCCTTGGGCGATGTGTGGGCCATGGGAGCCGATGCGCAAAGCGCCCTGGCGATTGCCACCGTGCCCCCCGGGCTGGAGTCTCGCACCGAGGACTTGCTCGCGCAGATGATGGCGGGCGCTGCCGAGGTGTTGCAGGCGGCCGGCTGCGCGCTGGTGGGCGGCCACTCGGCCGAAGGCCAGGAGCTGGCCCTGGGTTTTGCGGTCAACGGCCTGATCGACCAGGATCTGGGCAGCGTGATGCGCAAGTCGGGTATGCAGCCTGGCGATGCGATCGTGCTGACCAAGCCGGTGGGCGCCGGATGCTTGCTGGTGGCGCACCAAATGCTGCGCGCGCGCGGCCACTGGATCGACGCCGTGCTCGATTCGATGATGCAGTCGAGCCAGCAAGCTGCGCAGTGCCTGCGCGAGCATGGCGCGCACGCCTGCACCGATGTCACCGGCTTTGGCCTGCTGGGCCATCTGCTCGAAATGAGCCGACCCTCTGGCGTCGATGTCGAGCTCGATCTGGCGGCGCTGCCCGTCTTTGAAGGCGCGATCGAGTCGGCCGGCGCGGGCCACCTGAGCTCGGCGCAACCGGCCAACGCCCAGGTGCGCAGCGCCTTGCGTAATCTGCAGGCCCACGCCAGCGACCCCAAGCTGCCCCTGCTCTTTGATCCGCAGACCGCAGGCGGCCTCCTCGCCAGCGTCCCGGCGGCGCAGGCTGTGGCCTGTGTGCAGGCCCTGCAGGCCGCCGGCTACCGGCGCGCGGCGGTCATCGGCCGGGTGCTGCCAGCCAGCGCAGACGCAGCGCCCGTGGTGCTCACGTCCTGAAGCGGTGCACAGCCTTGCCCGACCTTACTTTTTCGCACCCAGCGCGGCCTCCAGACCGATGTACTCGCAGCTCACGCCCTGATGCCACAGATGGGGCGACAGGCAGTGCTGGTAGAACTTCTCGCGCTTGAGATCGGACAGAAAGTATGAGCGCAGCACCGCCTTGGTGGTGGGCACCAGGGTCACATTGCGCGCCAGCGAGCATTTGTTCTTGAACACGCAGTCATTGGCTTCACTGGCACTGGCGTAGAGGTGCAGCTTGATGCGCCCCGAGTCCATGCCTGCCTTGCTCACGCTGATCGAGCAGGCCGAACCGTCAAGCCGCTCGAGCTCGTGGTGGCGGGCCAGAAAGTTCATCTCTGCCACGATCAGCTCCAGAAACCAGGCGCCCACCACACCTGTGCAGCTGTAGTAGCTGGCCTTGATCTGGTCGGACACGATGGGGCTGTCGGGCAGTTGCCGGCTGTCCAGGCGCAGCATCGGCTCAGACCCCGACGTCGCGCCCAGGGGTGGCAGGCGCACGATCTCATGGTCGGACTGGAAGTCGGTCGGGTCGCTGCAGCCCGCAAGCGAGCCCAGCAGGGCGGCGGCCGTGCACACGGACAGGCACAGCCTGCGCAGCGATGGCAACAAAGTCTTCACGTGGCCATGCTCGCTCATGTTGGGCACTGCCGTCAAGCCTGGGGGATCTGCGGTCAACGCGGCCTCATTCCAGCGGGTCGGCCAGCGGCGGCAGCGGCGTCAGGGGCGGCAGCGGCGCAGCGCTCGAGGCCGGCCGGGGCGTGCGCGCCGCGTTCATCACCATCGACAGCAGGCTGTAGTAGCCGTTGATGCCGATCAGATCGACCACGCCCTGCTCGCCAAAGAGCGCGAGGGCCTGCGCCCAGGTCGCGTCGCTCACGCCCTTGTTGTGCTGCAGCTCGATCGAAAACGCGTACACCGCTGCCTCATCGGCTGGCAGCGACTCGGGCTGGCGGCCTTGTGCGATGGCCTCGATGGTCGATTGCGCCACCCCTGCCTTGAGCGCGATCGGCGCATGGATGGCCCACTCCACCTGCTGCGACCACAAGCGCGCGGTGACCAAGATGGCCAATTCGGACAGCCGCTGGTTGAGCGCGCTGCGGTAACGCAGGTACTCGCCCATGCGCTGGGCATGGCCCATCAGCTCGGGGCTTCGCAGCAGCGGGATGAAGGGCGAGACGAGAGCGCCGCGTGGGCCGTCGATGATGGGCTGGGCCTCGCGGCGCTGCGCCTGGCTCCATTGTTCGGCGGGGATGGGGGGTAGTCGATCGGTGCTCATGGTGGGGGTGTAGACGGTTGAAGCGCTCCATTATCCCGATCCCCCCCTCAGGCGTCTGCCCGCCGGGCGGGTCGGGGCAGTGGCCTGTCCGCGCGATCAGGCGGCGGGCTTGCCCAGGTCTGCATGCTCGGCCCAGAAACGCTCGTAGTCGCTCGCACGCTTTTCGGCAAAAGCCGACAGGCCCTCTTGCCATTGGGCTTCGGGCAGCCGGGCCAGGCAGGCGCGCACCTCGTTCCAGTCGGTGCGCTGATGCCGGTTCAGGCCCTGCTTGAGCTCGGCCAGTGCGCCCGGCGGGGCGTCGGTGACGATGCGCCGGGCCAGGGCCAGTGCCGCCTCGACCACCTGCTCGGCGTCTGCCACTTCATTGACCAGCCCCAGCGCGAGTGCTTCGTCGGCGCCGACCTTGCGGCGGGTGTACATGATCTCCAGTGCCCGGCGGCTGCCAATCAGGGCGCCAAGCCGGGCCATGGCGGTGTTGGGAATCACGCCCAGACCGACCTCGGGCGTGGCCAGGTAGGCGCTGCGTGACATCACAGCCAGGTCGCAGCTGAGCGCCAGCTCGAAGCCGCCACCCAGCGCCGGCCCCTGAATGGCGGCGACCACCGGCAGCCGGTGCGTCGCCAGCGCCTCGAACAGCATCACCGGGTTGTCGGGTGCCGGCTGCGCGCTGAGCCAGCGGCCCTCGTGCAGGTCGTGGATGTTGGCGCCGGCGCAAAAGAATTTCCCGGCGCCGCAGACCACGATGGCGCGCACATCGCGGCCTTGCAGGCTCTGCAGCGCCCCGAGCATGTCGGCCACCAGCGCGCGCGACAGCGCATTGTGATGCGCGGCATCGTCCAGGGTGAGCAGGGCCACCACGCCGTGCAGATCGCAGCGCACCGTCATGGCGCCTGGCCTTCGTCGGGCTCAAAAAAAGGCAGCCATTGCCCCTGTTGCACGGGGACAAACCGCACCCGCACGCGCTCGTCCATGTGCGGCCTGCGTGCCTCGCCCGCAGCCCAGCGGCTGAGCATGCGCGGCCCCTCGTCAAGGTCGACCAGCACCACGGTGTAGGGCAGCTGCGACTGCCAGTGCGGCCCCTGGAAGGCCACCTGCACCTGGCTGGCGCTGTAGAGCGTGCCGCGGCCACTGCTCGCTTGCCAAGACAGCTCGGTGCTGCCGCAGGCCGGGCACAGCCGGCGCGCGTAGTAAAACACATGCTGGCAGCGGCCGCAGCGCTGCAGCATGAGCTGCTGGCGCTTGCAGCCGTCCCAAAAGGGCTGCGACTCCAGCGTGGGCTGGGGCAGCTCGGCGATGTAATCGGTGTCCATGTTCAAGCCTCCAGCACCATCACGCCACACACAGAAAACACGCCGCCGTTGCCACTGACCACGGCGCGGCGTGCCCCTTCGATTTGCCGGCGTCCGGCGCTGCCGCGCAGCTGGTGCACCGCTTCGGTGACATGCAGCATGCCGCCGATGTGGGCCTGCGACAGCAGGCCACCGTGCGGGTTGAGTGGGCAGCGCCCGCCCAGGCTGGCATGGCCGGCCCGCAAATACGCACCAGCGCCGCCAGCCGGCGCAAAGCCCAGCGCCTCGAGCGTGATCAGCACCGAGATCGTGAAGGCATCGTGCAACAAGGCCACCTGAAAGTCTTGCGGGCCCAGACCTGCGGCCTCGAAGGCATCGGTGCCCGCGCCGGCCATGCCCAGATCTTGCAGATCGGGCGTCTGGGCCACCGAGTTGTGCGTCGAGCGCATGGCCATCGAGCGGATGCTCACCGGCTTCAAGCCACGGGCCACAGCCCGCTCGCGGCTCATCAGGATGAGCGCGCCGCCGCCGTCAGAGACCTGCGAGCAATCGAACAGGCGCAGCGGCGTGGCGATCATGCGACTGGCCAGGTAGTCGTCCAGGGCCATGGGCTTGCGCATCTGCGCGTTGTCGTTGAGCAGGGCGTGGCGCCGTGTGATCAACGCCACCTCGGCCAGGTCAAGCTCGCTGGCGCCATGCTCCCACAAATAGCGCTGCGCCAGCAGCGCGTAGGGCGTGACCATGCCGTGCAGGCCAAAGGGCTCCTCCCACTCCTCGCCGCCGAGCAAATTGCGCAGGGCCAGGCCTTGCGCGCCGGGCGGGCGGCCGGTCAGGGTGTTTTCGCCATAGACGCAGGCGGCAATCTCGCAGTGGCCCGACTCTATGGCCCAGATCGCCTGCTGCAGCATGGTCATGGCCGTCACCGTGCCGCCCACATCGACGGTGGTCAGGAACTTGGGTCGAAGGCCCAGGTACTCGGCCAGGGTCGACGAGAACATCGAGTTGGGAATGGCGTAGGGGTCGAGGTTGATCAGGCCGTCGATCTCGGGCAGGCGCACGCCGCAGTCGGCCGCGGCCTCCTGCACCGCCCAGGCCTGGATTTGCACCGACTCCATGCCGGGCAATTTGCCGACCCGGGTTTCGCCGGCACCGACGATCACGACCTCTGAGCTGACTTTGGGCATGGCGGGGCTTTCTTGTCGGTGGGCGGGTGCCTCAGCCGGCCAGCAATTGGCGGGCGATTTGCAGGCGCTGCATTTCAGAGGTGCCCTCGCCGATGCGAAAGGCGCGGGCGTCGCGGTAGATGCGCTCGACCGGCAGGTCGCTCATGTAGCCGGCACCGCCAAAAATCTGCAGCACCCGGTCAGCCACCCGGCCGAGCATTTCGCTGGCGTAGAGCTTGGCGCGCGAGGCCGCAATGCGAAAGCCCGGATCGCCCGCATCGCCCAGCGCTGCCGCGTGGCGCGTGATCAGGCGCGCCGCATGCAGCTCGACATCACAGTCGGCCAGCGCAAACTGCACCGTCGGATGCTCGGCCAGCGTGCGGCCGAAGGTCACCCTCTGGCGGGCGTGCGGCAGCACCAGGTCCATCAACTCCTGCGCCATGCCCAGGCATTTGCTGGCCACATAAATACGGTCGTTGTTGATGGTGGCCATCATGGTGGCAAAGCCCTGGCCCGGCTCACCGAGCACATGGCTGTCGGGCACAAAGCAGTCGTCGAGCGAGAAGGCCGACAGCGGATAGCCGTGCCAGCCCATCTTGCGAAACTTGCGCTGCACGCTCAGGCCCGGGTTGCCGGCTTCGACAATAAAGGTCGACAGCTTGGCTTTGAGCGGCGCCGATGCGTCGGTGGCCGCCAGCACGATGATGTGCTGGGCATGCTCGACGTTGGAGATGAAGTGCTTGTAGCCATTGAGCCGCCAGCCGCCCTCGACCCGAGCGGCTCGGGTGGTGATGGCCGACAGGTCAGAGCCCGCGGCCGGCTCGGTCAGCGCGTAGGCAATGCTGGTGTCGGCGCGCAGCAGCGGCTCGACCAGCCAGCGCTGTTGCTCGGCGCTGCAAAAGCGCAGCGATCCGGGCAAATGGCCGAACACCTCGCCCAGCGGCATCGAGGTGTGGCCGATGGCCTCGTCGATCTCGCTGAGCGTGACCAGCGACAGGCCCGGCCCCCCGACGCTGGCCGGCAGGTTGTAGCCGTAGAGCCCGAGCCGCCAGACCTCGCGCTTGAGCCCTTGCATGCGCTCAAGATCGAAATCGTCGGCCCGGTCCACCTCGGCCTCCAGGGGCTTGAGGCGCTCGCGCACAAAGCGCTCGATCGTCTCGAGCAGCAGGCGCGTTTCGTGGGTCTGGGTCATGGCTGGCGCAGGCGGCTGGGGGCTCAGTCGAGCTGGATATTGAGCCGCTTCATCTTGACCGCGTAGTTGGCACGGTCGGCGGCCAGGAAGGCTGCGTATTGATCGGGCCCCTGGTTGAGCAACTCCAGCCCCACGCCGGTGATGTGGGCGTTCAGGAAGGCCGGCTGGGTGATGACCTGGGCCACATCGGCGGCGATCTTGTCGACCAGTGCCCTGGGCACGCCGGCCGGGCCCACCAGGCCAAACCAGGGGGCGGCCTGAAAGCCGGGCATGCCCGCTTCGGCAAACGTGGGCACATTGGGCAGCAGGGCCGAGCGCTTGGTGCTCGAGACGGCCAGCACGCGCACCCGCCCGTCCTTGGCAAAGGGCAGGGCCGGCGGGATGCCGGTAAAGGAGATCTGCACCTGATCGGCCGCCAGCGCCACCATCACCTCGGCCACGCCTTTGTAGGGCACATGGGTCATGCGGGTCTTGCTCAGGGCCATGAAGCTGTGTGCATCGACATGCGCGGTGCTGCCAATGCCGAAGGTGCCGTAGTTGATTTTCTCGGGCTCGCGCGTGGCGACATTGACCACATCTTGCAGCGTCTGCGCGGCAAATTTGCCGCCGGCCAGCATCACGATGGGCGAGGCGGCAATATTGATGATGGGCGTAAAGCCGGTCACCGGGTCATAGGGCATCTTTTTGTAGATGTACTGGTTCGACGACAGCGTTGCGTCGTTGGCCAGCAGCAAGGTGTAGCCATCGGGCGCCGATTTGGCCGTTGCCTCGCCCGCAATCATGGTGCCGGCCCCGGCGCGGTTTTCGACCACCACCGGCTGTTTCCATTGCTTGCCCAGCTCCTCGCCGAGCTGGCGCGCCAGGATGTCGGCCAGACCGCCGGCCGGGAAGGGCACGATGATCTTGACCGGCTTGGTGGGCCAGGCCTGCGCCGAAGCGGTAAGGGTGCTCAGGGCCAGCGTGGCGCCAGCCAGGACGTTCAGCAGTTTCTTCATGGTCTTTCCTCCTGTGGGTGCGGGGTTGAAAAAGCGTTCTCAGGCCACCTGCCGGCCGCCGGCGGGCCAGTAGGGCGCGCGCAGGGCGCGCTTGTCGACCTTGTTGGTGCTCGCGATGCGCGGCAGCGCCGGCACCGCTTCGATGCTGCGCGGGCATTTGTAGTGGGCAATGAGCTGGCGGCAGTGCTCCTGCAACTGCCGCTCGGTGGCCGTCTGAGCACTCTGGAAGGCGACGAAGGCCTTGACCGTCTCGCCCCATTTGGCATCGGGCACGCCGATGACGGCGGCCTCCAGCACGGCCGGGTGCAGCAGCAAGGCCTCTTCCACCTCGCGCGAATAGATGTTCTCTCCGCCCGAGATGATCATGTCTTTCTTGCGGTCCTGCACGAACAGATAGCCTTCGGCGTCGAGGTAGCCCATGTCGCCGGTGCGCATCCAGCCCTCGACGATGGCCTGCGCCGTGGCCTCGGGCTTGCGCCAGTAGCCTTGCATCAGGCCCTTGGAGCGGGTGCAGATCTCGCCGCTTTCGCCGGCTGCGCAGACGCTGCCGTCGTCGCGCACGATCTGGATCTGGGTGCCCAGAAAAGCCTGTCCGGCCGAGGCCAGGCGGCCCACCTGCTCGGGCGTGCCTTCGCTCAAGTGCTGGTGCTTGTGCAGCATCGTGCCGATGCCCTGTTCGGTCATGCCGTAGATTTGCACAAAGATTTCCCCGAAGGCGGCCCGCGCCCGGCGCGACAGCGCCACCGACATCGGTGCCGAGGCGTAGCAGACGGTCTGCAGGCTGTGCACCTGTCGCGGCTGGCGTTCCTGTTGCTCGAGCAGCATCTGGATCATGGTCGGTGCAAAGTGCGCCGCGCTGACCTGATGCGTCTGGATGCTCTGCAAGATCTGCTGCGCATCAAACTGGCGGTGCAGCACGATGGTCGCGCCCATGATGAGGTAGGTCAGCAGCTGCCCGGGCCCACCGATGTGATAGAAGGGCATCACCACCAGCATGCGGTCGGTGGGCCGCGCGCCCTGGGCCAGGGCATACTCCTTGGCCGTCTCGAGCATGCCCTCGTTGCTCAGCATCACGCCCTTGGGGCTGCCGGTGGTGCCGCTGGTGTAGATCATCAGCAAGGTGTCGCCCGGCTCGGCCAGCTCGCTGGGCAAGGCATCGCTGGCTGCGGCCAGCGCTTGTTGCCAGGGCAAAGCCCCGTCAGCCTGTGCGTCCAGGCACAGCAGCGGCGTGCCCGCGGGCAGCACGGCACGCAGTGCCAGCGCGGCGGCCGCATGTTCGGCATCGAAAAGCAGCACCTGCGGCTCGCAGTCCCGCACGATCTGCGCCTGCTCGGGCCCGGACAGTCGATAGTTGATGCCGATGGCGGTAAAGCCCGCCAGTCCAGCGGCCAGGTAAATGGCCAGGTATTCGGGCGAATTTTTGGCCAGGATCGCCACCCGACCGTGCCGCTTGATACCCAGCGCAGCCAGCGCCTGCGCGCTGCGCCGCACCAGGGCGGCCCAGTCGCGCTGCTTGATGGCGCGGCCCTCAAAGATCAGCGCCGTCTGCTCGGGGTAGAGCTGGGCGTTGCGCTCGACGACTTGACCGAGGATCATGCGCCAGCCCCGGCCTCGAAGGTGTCGCCCAGCTCGGCCGACAGGGTGATCAAGGAGGCACTGATGCCCTCTTGGGCCAGCTCGCCATCGTGCTTGCGCAGGCCGATGCGTTTTTTGAGCACCAGCCGCAGCCCGTCGGAGGTGCGCCGCAGCTCGGTCAGATCGACCTGTACATGCACCGTATCGCCCACAAAGAGCGGGGCGCAAAACTGCCATTGCTCCAGGCCCAAGGCCAGCGCCTGGCGCGCGCCAACGGCCGGAAAGCGGGTGGCCAGACCCAGCGCGAGCAAGACCCCATAGCCGCCCTGAAACACCCGGGCCCCCGCCGCACTGGCGGCCGCGTAATGGGCGTCTGCATGGATGGGGTGCCAGTCGCTCGAGAGCATGCAGGCCAGGCCCAGCTCGGACTCGGTCAGCGTGCGGGCATCGCTGTGCCAACGCTGACCCACACGAGCTCGGCTCAAATCCAGCAACTGCGGCTCACTGCGCCCGTCTTGCACCCCATACCTCCCTCACCGTGTCGTTCAAGCAGCTCTAGGTGGCCGCTGTGCTTTGATGCAAGTATTGCACGGGAGCAGGGCTGAAGGTGAAAATTGCGCCGGCGCGGTGGGTTGAGCCGCTGCCCAGCCCCACAGGGCTCAGGCCCAAGCCGGGCCGGAGCCCTAAATCACTCACTCCACCGTCACACTCTTGGCCAAATTCCTCGGCTTGTCCACGTCCGTGCCGCGTGCGCAGGCGGTGTGGTAGGCCAGCAGTTGCAGCGGTACGACGTGCAGCAGTGGGCTCAGGGGGCCGTAGTGTTCGGGCATGCGGATCACGTGCAGGCCCTCGCGGCTTTCGATGCGGGTGTCGGCGTCGGCCAGCACGTAGAGCACGCCGCCTCGGGCGCGCACCTCCTGCATATTGCTCTTGAGCTTTTCGAGCAGGCTGTCGTTGGGAGCCACCGTGACCACCGGCATGGCGCTGGTCACCAGGGCCAGCGGCCCGTGCTTGAGCTCGCCCGCTGGGTAGGCCTCGGCGTGGATGTAGCTGATCTCTTTGAGCTTGAGCGCGCCTTCCAAGGCGATCGGGTAATGCAGGCCGCGGCCAAGGAAGAGGGCGTTTTCCATCTTCGCAAAGTCTTCGGCCCAGGCCATCACTTGCGGCTCAAGTGCCAGCACCGCCTGCAGTGCGGCGGGCAGGTGGCGCATGGCCTTGAGGTGGCCCGCTTCCTGTGCCTCACTGAGGCGGCCTCGGGTCTGGGCCAGGGCCAGGGTGAGCAAGAACAAACCGGCCAGCTGTGTCGTGAAGGCCTTGGTGGAGGCCACGCCGATTTCTACGCCGGCGCGGGTGATGTAGGCCAGCTTGCATTCGCGCACCATGGCCGAGGTGCTCACATTGCAAATGGTCAGCGTGTGCGCCATGCCCAGGCTTTGCGCGTGGCGCAGCGCGGCCAGGGTGTCGGCGGTCTCGCCGCTTTGGCTGATGGTCACCACCAGGGTGCGGGGGTTGGGCACGCTGGTGCGGTAGCGGTATTCGCTGGCCACCTCCACTTGCGTGGGAATCTGGGCGATGTCTTCGAGCCAGTACTTGGCCGCGCAGCCGCTGTAGTAGCTGGTGCCGCAGGCCAGGATGAGGACCGAGTCGACCTCTTTGAAGGTGCGGTAGGCGCCGTCGCCAAACAACTCGGGCGTGATGCCCTGCACGCCTTCGAGCGTTTCGGCAATCGCGCGCGGCTGCTCGAAGATCTCTTTTTGCATGTAGTGCCGGTAGGGGCCCAGCTCGGCCGCGCCGCTGTGCGCCTGCACCGTGCGCACGGGCCGCTGCACCGGCCGGCCGTGGCGCTCGCGCACTGAATACTTGCCCGCTTGCAGGTCCACCAGATCGCCTTCTTCGAGGTAGACGATCTGGTCGGTCACGCCGGCCAGGGCCATGGCGTCGCTGGCCAGAAAATGCTCGTCATCCTGGCCCACGCCAAGGATCAGCGGCGAGCCCGCGCGTGCGCCCACCACGCGCTGGGGCTCGTCTTTGCAAAAAGCGGCAATCGCATAGGCACCGTGCAGTTGGCTGACCGCCGCCTTGAGGGCCTCGAACAGGTCGCCCTCATAGAGGCTGTCGATCAGGTGGACGATGGCCTCGGTGTCGGTCTGACTCTGAAAGACATAGCCGCGGGCCGTGAGCTGCGCGCGCAGCTCTTCGTGGTTTTCAATGATGCCGTTGTGCACCAGCGCCACCCGGCCTGGTCGGCCGGCATCCTCGCCGGTGCCATGGCTGAAGTGCGGATGGGCGTTGACCACGGCCGGCGCGCCATGCGTGGCCCAGCGGGTGTGGGCGATGCCGGTCTGACCCTGCAGACCATCGGCTTGGCTGCCCAGTTCGGCCACGCGCGAGACACTGCGCGCCCGCTTGAGTCCGCCGTCATGCACCGCCACGCCGCAGGAGTCATAGCCGCGGTATTCGAGCCTTTGCAGGCCCTGCACAAGTATGGGGACGATGTTGCGGCCCGAGACCGCTGCGACGATACCGCACATGGTTCAACCTCCTGGGGAAGTCTGCATGGTACGGGGTTGGTCAAGAAATTTATTGACTTTAATTCTGCTGAAATGAAATAAAATTCAATTTTCTATCCGGTGTAAATTTTTATTTCACTTAAATAATTTTTATGGAAGAAATATCAATAGACAAAGTCGATTTTGGCCTGCTCGACGCGCTGCAGCGAGACGCCTCGCGCAGCAACCAGGACCTGGCGGCCGCCCTGGGGATTTCTCCGGCCACCTGTTTGAGGCGGATTCGGCGCCTGAGGGACAGCGGCCTGATTGAGCACCAGATGGCGGTGCTTGGCAGCGACCGCCTGGCCCGCGTGATCGGCCACGGCCTGAGCGCGGTGGTGGAGGTCACGCTCGAGCAGCAGGGTGACGAATACGCCCGCGCCTTTGAGGCCAAGGTGGTGGCCGACGACGCGGTGCAGCAGTGCTACCGCGTCTCGCCCGGCCCGGATTTCGTGCTCATCGTTCGCGTCTCGGACATGCCCGCCTATGCCGCTGTGGCGCAGCGCCTGTTCACGGGCGATGCCAATGTGCGCAACGTCAAGGCTTTTTTCAGCATCCACCGTGCCAAGTTCCGCCCTCTGGAGCCGCTGGGCTGAGGCTACAGGCCGATCCGAGCCCCGATCGCGCCGAGGGCGGCGCTCCCACAAGGCAGAGCGGGCCTGGTATGACGCTGTAGGAGCCGCGCCCTCGCGGCGATGGGGGTTGTAGGGGACGGCGGCGGTCGATGCCATGCCCGATCGCGCCGGGGGCGGCGCTCCCACAAGGCAGAGCGGGCCTGGTATGACGCTGTGGGAGCCGCGCCCTCGCGGCGATCGGGGTTGCTGCAGCCCCAGTCCAGCGCGCTATTTCTTGCGCGGCCTTTGCCAGTTGGCCACCGAGACCTGCTTGCCCCGCGCCACGCTCAAGGCGCCCGGCGCTGTGTCCTTGGTGATGGTCGAGCCGCCGCCAATCGTGCCGCCCGCGCCCAGCGTGACCGGCGCGACCAGCACGCAGTTGCTGCCCACATGCACATCGGCCTCAATCACGGTGCGGTGCTTGTTGGCGCCATCGTAGTTGGCGGTGATGCTGCCGGCGCCATAGTTGACGCGCTCGCCCACGGTGGCATCGCCCAGGTAGGCCAGGTGGTTGGCCTTGGCGCCAGCGGCCAAGCTGGAGTTCTTGACCTCCACAAAGTTGCCGATGTGCACCTGCGCGCCCAGCTTGGCGCCGGGGCGCAGCCGCGCAAACGGGCCCACCAGCGCGCCCGGACCCACTTGCACGCCCGCTTGCTCACCATCGATGTGCGTGTAGGGATGGATCACCGCGCCTTCGGCGATCTGGGCGTTGGCGATCACGCAGTGCGCGCCGATGCGCACGCCCGCGCCCAGCTCGACCCGCCCTTCAAACACGCAGCCCACATCGATTTCCACATCCGGGCCGCACAGCAGTTGCCCGCGCAGGTCAAAGCGCGCCGGGTCGGCCAGCCGGGTGCCTTGCTCCATCAGCGCCTGCGCCTGGCGCAGCTGAAAGGTGCGCTCGAGCTCGGCCAGTTGCAGCGGGCTGTTGATGCCGGCGACCTGGGCCGCATCGGTGATGCGATGGGCCAGCACTGGCACGCCGTCAGCCACCGCAAATTTCACGACATCGGTCAGGTAGTACTCGCCCTGGGCATTCTTGTTGTCCAGCCGCGCCAGCCAGCTTCTGAGCTGCCGGGTGGGCACGGCCATGATGCCGCTGTAGATTTCGGTGATGCGCCGCTGCTCATCGCTGGCGTCCTTGTGCTCGACGATGGCCTGCACCGCCTCGCCCTCGCGCACGATGCGGCCGTAGCCGCTGGGCTCGGGCAAGTCGAGCGTCAGCAGCGCCAGGTGCCGCCCCGCGCAGGCGCCAATCAGGGCCTGCAAGGTGTGCGCCTGGGTCAGCGGCACGTCGCCCGACAAGATGAGCGTCACACCGTCGTCGGCCAGCAGGGGCATCGCCTGCTGCACCGCATGGCCCGTGCCCAACTGGGGCTCCTGCCGGGCGAAATCGAGTGTCAAACTCTGTAGCGGCCAGCTTTGGACTTGCGCCTGCACCTGCTCGGCCTGATGGCCGACGATGACCACCGCTCTTCGGGCCGATAACTGTATGGCGGTGTCAAGCACGTGGCGCAGCAAAGCGCGACCGGCCAATTGGTGCAACACTTTGGGCCGGGCGCTCTTCATGCGTGTGCCCTTGCCCGCGGCCATGACCACCACATCCACAGGCGCTGCATCTGCAGCAAAGTTTGAAGTTGCCATGCCGTTATCCATCCGATCCCATTTGCTGACCTGCTGGCGGATTATCTTCGCTGGCCTGGTGCTGGCCTTGCTGGGCGCCTGCAGCACCACCAAGTTCGCCTACACCAACGGCCACGAGCTGGCCTGGTGGTGGCTGAGCGACTACATCGATGTGCAGGGCGAAGACCGGGCCACCTTGCGCCGGGCGGTGCACCAAGCGCATGACTGGCACCGGCGCGAGCAGCTCGCCGGCACGGTCGAGCTGCTGCAGCGCTGGCAGCCCCAGTTTGCCGGCGACTTGCCGCCCGAGAGCGCCTGCCGCCTGGTCGACGAGGTGATGGGGCGCGCGGTCGAGCTGCCGGGGCTGGTGCATGCCCTCGATGCGCCCGCGCTGCAATTGCTGGCCCGCCTGAGCCCGCGTCAGCTCGCTGAAATGGAGCGCCAGTTTGCCAAGAGCAACCGCAAGTTCCGCGACAAGTACATCGAGGTGTCGGCCCAGGAGCTGCTTGATGTGCGCGTGGATGCAGGCTTGTCCAGGGCGCAGTGGATCTACGGCAGCCTGGGGCGCCAGCAGGAGCAGGCCTTGCGCACAGCCCTGGTTGCTGCCCCCTGGGATGCGCGCGAATCCTACGCTTGGCGGCTGCGGCGCCAGCAGGACGTGATGCAGACGCTGCGCGAGCTCAGCCAGAGCCAGGCCAGCCCCGAGGCCACCCGCAGCGCCTTGCGCGCCTTGCTCTCGCGCCTGATCGATCCGCAAGAGCCAGTCGAGCGTGCCCGCGTGCTGGCCATGCGCCAGCAAGGCTGCCAGGTGATGGCGCAGCTGCATGCCAGCACCACCGCGGCCCAGCGCGCCAAGGCCCAGGACAATCTGCGCACCAGCGCGCTCGACCTCAAAGCCCTGATGCCGCCGCGGTAGGCAGCGCCCGATCCAGCGCCGCATCGCCGCGGGGGCGCGGCTCCCACAAGTTGGTGCCCCGGGCCACTCTGTGCCCCTGTGTAGGAGCGCCGCCTCGGCGCGATCGGGCGTGCCGCCCGCGCCGCATCCCTTCAGCGTGACCGCTGCCGTCTTCGGCTTTGCAGCAAGCCGATGTTCTGCTCGCCGGTGACCGTGCTTGCGTAGTGTCGGTTGATCACGTCCACGCTGGTGCGCGCATTGCGGGCCAGCGTGAGCAGGTCGATGCCTTGACCGTAGAGCAGCCTGAACGTGATCGCCGAATGGCGCAGGCTGTACAGGCTGCGGCTCTGGCCGTGCGGCCCTTTCTTCAGGCCGGTCTAAGACAGCACCCAGTTGAAATGAAAGTTGAGCACCCAGTGCGCGTAGTGGCGGTCTTTGATCTGGGGCAAAAACAGGTAGTCGTCTGCACCGCCGTAGCCCGCCTTGAGCTGCTCCTGGCGCAAGCTGCGGTAGATGCGCACGGCCGGCTGCAGCGTGACGATGGGCTTGTCGTGGCTTTTGGTCTCCGGCAGGGTCAGGCGCAGGTAGTGGTGGCGCTTGAGCACGATCTCCACATGCCGGTGCTTGAGGGTCTTGAGGTCGCTGGGGCGGATGAAGCTGTGCAGCATGAAGCCGATCGCCCAGGCCAGGTCGGGCGGCATCACCTGCTCGGGACGGCGAATCTTGTAGCGCTGGCGCAGCTGCT
>JACCDP010364066.1_pt1 | contig 15809 bp, 16 predicted proteins | sample 7445841 | NCBI WGS metagenome assembly JACCDP01 (sample SAMN15323441, study PRJNA562643) | freshwater metagenome | isolation source: river surface water | place: USA:Blue River Watershed | collected 2017-08-17 | reverse complement strand
TTCACTTGGAACGAGGGTCGTCATGTTGTTGATAACCCACAAGACCCAGAGAACAAAGAGTGGTTGCGGTCAAAAGGTTTAGACCCTGAAGTAATCATGGGAGCAAAACAAAGACCTTATGGCGAAGAATAAGTCTGCGGTAGGAACAACAAAAAGTAAAAGAATTGCTGAAGATGCCTCCCGTCTGTACGCGGAAGGACTCTCAATAGAAAGCGTTGCAAACGAACTGAAGGTTTCGTATAGATGCGCTCGCAAGGCAATAAGAAGTAAAGGGGTCGCTCTCCGCGACCCGTCTGCTAGAACTAAAGGCAGAACTAGCCCCAAGAAAAGGAAAATCAACAAATGAACAACCTGAATATCGTTTGGACTGCGGTAGGAGCATTAGTTTTCGGACTTGCTTCTTTCATCGCGGCGTGGCAGAATTCAATTACTTGGACTCTAGCCCTAGGGCTTTCGGCTTTGACGAGTGCGACACTCGCAAGCAGAGAACGCTAGTTAGAGCCTGAGGACAAAGCCCTCCGCATACCTTCCTCTTGCGGGGGGCTTCTTCTTGTGTCTTGACTTGACTTATCACTTTGCTAGTGTTATATTGTGCCTAACAAATTGAAAGGGGGGCACTCAATGTCTATCAACATTGATAACAATGGTCTTGAATATGACCCTTGGGCTGAAGATGATGAGTTGGAAACAACTTCATCTGAAGTTGATACTGACGCTGACGCAAAATTCTTGCGTAAATATCAAGACTGCTACCCAGCAGTCTAAGAACTAGCCCCGCTTCGGCGGGGTTTTTTCTTGCGCTCGCATTTTTTACTTTTTGCTTGCTCTCCTCGACGCCGGCATCAACGAACAACGAACAACTCTTGCGTGTCTTGGCTTGACTTCTTTGCCAGCCTAATGTATTGTTGTGTCTTGAAAGGGGGTCTCAAATGACTTCACACCAAATGGTTCTCTTTGGCGAGAACCCTGCGCCTACACCCGCACCTGCGGTAGTTGCCCCTGCGGTGGCAAATAATCCTCAAAAGTTCAATTGGAAGGAACTTTATGAGGCACTTTCTAAACTTCCTAAATCGAAGTATGCGATACCAACAAATGAACTTATGGGTGATTACATGGTTCAGCCTGTTGATAATGACCTTGTATTTGTGGAAATCCGTGAATACAAGAAAACAACATACCTTCGTCGCTTGCTCGGCTCATACGGAGGCTTCTCTCGTATCAAGCCAGCACCCGAAGATACGCTCGCTTTTGTGCGTGTTTTGCTTGGCGACCCATACAAGTATGCCAAGTTGTTCGCTGTTCACTACTCTTGCTGTGCCAAGTGCGGTGCTGAACTCACAGACGAAACAAGTCGTGAGTTAGGTCTTGGTCCGGTCTGCCGACAGGCTTTCGGAAAATAAGACACGCGGGTTAGGCAAGTGGCGTTTTTCACCCCAAAAACGCTACTTGTCTGACTTTCTTGTGCTAATGTATTACCCCTGACGCAACGACTATAGAAGAAAGGTTGTAAAACAACCCATCTCCCCACAGCGGGGGGAATAAGGCGGGTTATTGACGCCGATGGTGGCTTCCACAGCACCTTGTCCCTGTCCCCTAACAAAGGAAACTCAATGCGAAAATCTACTAACACAGCCTTCCCTAAAATAATTGCGGTGGCTATGTCGGTAGTTAGTTTGTCTATTGTCTCGGCTTATGCCCAAACATCAGGTCAAACAACAACTGCCAAACTCGTTGCCAAAGAGGCGATAACTCAAAAGGCAATCGAGGCGGAGATTGAAAAGCAGAAAGTAAAACTAGCCGAACTTCAACTAAAGAAGTTCTCAGTAAAGAAAACTACCTTCTCAGATGTAGAACTAGCCCAACTGCTTTATGCGGTTGGTTTTGAGGGCAAGGCTCTCAAGACAGCATGGGCTGTTGTGAAGAAGGAGTCAAATGGTCGCCCACTAGCCTTCAATGGCAACACAAGAACAGGCGACTCTTCATACGGAATCTTCCAAATAAATATGCTTGGAGGTCTTGGCGTCACTCGTCGAGATAAGTATGACCTAGATTCAAACAAAGACTTGTTTGACCCCGTAGTCAATGCGGAGATTGCTTACCACATGAGTAATGGTGGAGAGAATTGGATTGCTTGGAAGATTCAAGCCCCTTACACCAATCGAGATGAGGTAAGATTTCAGTATTGGTATGAACGCTTCCCAGAAGGATTCCAACAATGAACGATGAAGATGTATTAGTTCCAGAACCAACAGAGCCATACGCGGACTATCAGGCTGTCGTAGAGCCTGTTGCGGTGGAATCTATAGTGGTTGAATCAGAACCAGCACCTCCTGCTCCAGAACCATCACCTTTCGTGTATGTGCCCGAGCCAGAGCCAGAAGTATTTACAACACCAGAAGTCGTAGAAGAACCACAAGTTATTGCGACTCCGGTTGAAGCAAAAGCAAAAAGTAAAAAGTCTGCGGTTGCAGCACCAAATAATTTTGCAGATGACGATGTTGTTTTCTTGTCTAGCCTGAAGTTCAAGGCAATTTCAAGAAACTCTCGTTCTGTATATTTGGTTCAAGAAAGACTTTATCAACTTGGTTTTGATGGTGGTTATGAAGACCAGCCGGGTTGGTTGAGCGATGGAACACGCAGGGCGCTCGCAGAGTTTTGCCCTTGCGATGAAAGTTCTGTGCGGGTTGATGACGCGGAACTAATCAAGCGTCTCTTCGCAGGAACTTCAGTAAAGGTTCTTGACTAAAATAGTAAAACTCGTTGTGAACTAAACTTGACACAAGGTTGTTAGGTTTTAGGAAGGACAACAACTTTGAATAGCGAAAAGCCCCCCGCGAAAGCGAGGGGCTTTTTCGTTTGTAAATCTTAGATTGGCTCTGCCATTAGGCAACGCATTTCTTCTTCCGCGACATCTATTGCGTATTCAAAGTTATCTGCGTTTGCGACATAGCCAGCGCGGTAGGAATACTTACCTTCATAAGTTCCATGCCATAACTCTAGGTGGTTCTCTACTCGATAGAGTCTGTAGTTTCCTTGCTTCTTGATTGCTCTCATTTGGTTGTCCCTTTCAGTTGGTGGTTCTAACTAAGGCATACACTAACAATAGATTATGCGGGTGTCAAGATAGCATATGGCGTGTCTTTGTGGTTTATGCCACAAGGCAATACTTGCTTCGTGTCCTGTCGTAGTTCACATGTAGCCAGACCATAATCCAGCCACGCTCTTGGGAGTAAACCTCTTTGCCTTCCAGCCATAGTCCACATTTCGCACACTCGCCCCTGTATTCAGATTCATTGAGTTTGTAGCGTATTGGTTTTTCTCGCTGCGGAGGTTGAGAAGTTGTTTGTGGTTGCTGTTCCCGTGCTTCTTCGGTCTGACCAGACGCGGAGTTTTTACTTTTTGCTTCCGCGTCCAGCCTTTCCTTTAGAGCGCACTTACCACATAACTCGTCTGTTCCTTGAAACTTGGGGTTATACCAATCCCCGCACTTAGAACATGCTTTTGGTTTCATTTAGTTATCTGTTTTCCTTTTTGATTGTTTGATATGACTTACTTTCGCCATTGCTCTTGCGGTAGCCATAGCGAACTAGTCTGAACTGAATAGCAGAAGGTGTCACGCCTAGAAGTTTTGCTAGACGATAAACTGTCACGCCTTGCTCTGTTGCTTGGTTGAGCAGGTATGAGTATTCCTCTGCCTCTGCTCTGAACTTTTTGCTTGAACTGCGAACTTGTTGAGCGAAAGGTTGTAACTCCTTTAGCCTTGCTAGTAGTTCAGGATTTGGCATTGTGTATTGAACTTGTGTAGGCATTGGATAGCGTGGCGGTTCAGGCAACACTATCTCAGTTGCTATTGGTTGTGCGGTAGTGTTTCTCACGATTTGTCTAATACTTTCTCGTGAAAGTTCTAACGCATTTCCTATGCTCGCCTGTGTCCAGCCCTTTTCTGTCAAGGCATGAATAAGCGAGTTGCGCCCCACTATGTCTAGTGACTTTAGTAAGTCAGTAGTTTCCTGCGGTAGCACTTGCCCAATCTTGTTGATTTCTCCAGCCAATCGCGGGTTTGTTTTTACTCGCGGGTAGCGGTTCATCTCTCTAGCAGAGTGAGCCTTCTTTAGTTGTTCAGGGTTTGTCCTGAAGTTTACCTTTGTCATTTTATCTTTTTATCCTCTCTTTGTCATAACCCTAGACAATGCTAGGGTATTTGTCAAATCAGAACTCTTTAGGTGCTAACCCGTAATACTCACGCATAGCCTCGTCTGTTCCACACGATGAGCAGATAGCGGTCTTGTTATCCCTGCGGGATAACGCGGGGTAGCCTGTGTAGAAGTTGTTACATCTAGGACACTCTCGTAGTGCTAGAACATTGTCGTTTGTCATTTTTACTTTTTCCTTTTCTTAGTTAGGTAGGTTCAGTCCAAAAATAAATCCCCCACCATTACCTTCCTCGTCTTGGCTAATCTCAATCTGCCCTACCTCACCATTGGCAAATCGCACTTGGAATACGGGGAAAGGTTTGCCCCCGAACTCGTCCTCTGTCATACCGATAAACTTTAGGATTGTTGCCCCTTCAAGGCTTCCATAATAGTTTTTCCAAAACCTGTCGGCTCTTTCTTTTAGTTCCTGTGTTGTCATTGTGTCGTCTCTCTTATCGTTGCTTTGCGAAAGGTCTGACTATGCGGGCTACCCACGAGTTGAGAACATCAGCGTTTTGTTGGTAGTAGTAGTGACCCTTAGCCACCTTCTTACCTTTGCGGGTGAGCCTCTTATAGGTTCCCCATACCGCGCTATCAGGTAGTCCTCTCATTGTCTTTCCTTTCTCTTTGTTATGACCTAATACTATGCCCTAACCTACACGCTTGTCAAGTCGTGGCGGTGTGTTTCTTACCACAAAAAAGCCCCCTTGCGGGGGCTTCTCTGTGAAGTTCTTACGCTAGGGATAAAGCCCCTAGTGGGTGGTTGAGAACAATCCCCAAGATTTCCTCTGCGGTCAGCATACGGGTTTCCTTTCCGTAGGCTTCCTCTGTCACGATTACCTCTTTGATGGGTGCGGTGGTCTTTAGTAGAAGTTCTCTCACTCTTTCCTGTGTATCAACTACGAACGAGTAGTTAGGATTGAAAGACTTTCCTTCATCTACCACGATACTTACTCCATATTGAGCCATTGTTTCTAGTTCCCTTTCTTTCTATTACTACACCTTGTAGCAATGACCTAAGACTATAACAAGCCTACACACCTGTCAAGTCAAGACACGCCTAGCCAGTGTTATTTATAACACACCTAGTCAGCCTAGTCATATCACTAAGTTACTAGTCAGTAAGTTACTAGTCAGTAGGCTACTCGTCAGTAACTTAGTAACACTTGTTACTCGTCAGTAACTTAGTCACACTAAAACATATATAACCCTTGACTAGACCTTTAGACATAGACACAAGCACACATTTTGTCTAGTAGTCAGCCTCAAACAACAAACAAATAACATCTAGACACTAAAAAGGTTTATAAAAACATTTTTTTGATGTCTATTTATTACTAGCCAGTAGCAGAATAACAGCGAAGGCACATATAACATTGTTTTTGACAGCCAGAGCGCAACTAGAAACAATTTTTAGACAAACATAAAACAAAGCCGGAAACGATTTGGAGAGAGGCTAAGAATTAGCACTTCCGTCTCACAGGTCAAAATCAAAAATCGTAAACCTTCATATATTTTACAAATCGTCCATATTAGGGTGCTATAGCGCCCTAGCCTGTACGGCTCTATAAAAATGCTGTAATATAAGAAGGTGAAGAAAAAAGTGCGTCTGCCAGCAGATGAAGTGAGATTTCTTTCTTCATTAGACCAGCCAACTCTCCAAAGCCGTCTCAGAGCCTTGTGGGAAGCAGGGTGGTCACTAAAAATTATTGCTGATTCACTTCAACCACAAAGACCTAAATCAACGGTTCACTTCTGGGTAAAGACAGCAGTGCCACAGGAACAGCGTAGACCGATTCCAGCCACTCCCCCTAAGTCTTTGACCACTACAGCACCGCTACTGAACTCCCCCAGAATGCGGAGTATTTCTCCTAGCGTTCCTCCAGAACTAAAACCTCATCTACAGGAACTAGCCACGCTAGCAAACCGCTATAGAGCCAAGACACCGCCCGATAGTCCATACGCTAAAGCAAATCAAGAACTTACTCATGTCGCTCGAATGCTCTACAACCGCGGGGTCCCTGCCGTAGACATCGCTGAAGCCGCTGGGCTAACTTACAGAGCAATTGCAAGACGGTTAGCAAATGGCTAGAACCTACAAAACATCTTCTGGAACATTCTCAGAGCACGAACTTGTGGTTGCTATCTGGACTAACCCTAAAAAAGCAAAGGCTAGACCTAACGCCCGCCCGCTTGAGACGCTTACAGCCGAAAAGAATCCTTACCCCATTGCCTTTCCTCTAGAGATGCTTCAAAAGATTCAATCTTGGATGTATTGTCAAGTTGCTAAAAGCCAAGAGGATATTGATGAAGTTCTTTTCAAAGGCATAGCAACAAGAGAGAAGCCTCTACTAGTTCCAGTATCTCTAGCCAAGCACTACCTTGGCTGGGAAGAGTTCTACATACCTACTGAATATAAGGATTTGAAATGAAAGTTTATGCAGATGTCTTTCCAGCAGCAGTTGCGATTGCTCCCCCTAATTCCGAGATTGATTTTGAGAACTTTACGCCTCGTGGTGGAGGGCCTCAAGGGACTAGGAGACTAGATAGATGTCGAATCATTGTCGTTGATGACCGAATAATGATTGGGTTGGACTCTCCAGAAGGCCCAAAACTTGTTTTTCAAGAAAAATATGTTGTCCATGAAAAAGAAGGCAAGGACCATATAGTCCAAACAATAGAGGGGAAGACCCTTATCTTCAGAAAAGACGACAACTGTGGCTGCGGGTCGCGTCTTCGTTCTTGGCAGCCATATGGGAACATACTCGAATGACAGATTTACTAAATCTAATAATTGGGGGGCTGGCTACTTACCGCCTAAGCAAAGTTTTTGTTGATGACCAAATCCTAAATGGATTTAGAAATCTATTATGGAGAAGGTTTCCACCAGAGACTAATAAATTTGGCTATTTGTTTACCTGTATGTGGTGTATGAGCATCTGGACGGCATCGCTTATTGTCGTATCAAGTATCATTATCCCTACGATAACTCTCTATGTCTCTTTAGTGCTTGCACTATCAGCCATAGCGGGTCTTCTAGCCGCATACGAAAGCAAAGATTGATTCGTATTCCGTGAAAAAGACAAGGAGCAAAGTAGTGGGAGTTTTCTCACGCGACGGTGGACAAGCACCAGAGCCAAAAAAGACATCTGCGCCTCAGGCGACCAGAAAAAAGTCTTCGCCTCGCAGAAGCAGTCGTTCTACACAAGTTGTAGCATCTACTCCAACTATTTCTGGACCAGCATCAATCTTTATTTCTAATCCAGCAAAGTCCGCAGCATATTCAACACCTAGAACACTTACAGCGGCAGCAGTTCAATTAAAAATAAACGACAAGGGTGAGTTCGAACAGTTTAGAACTCGTCGTTCCGCTGCTTCATCAGCGTGGCAAACAGAAGCCTGGGAGTATTACGATGCAATTGGTGAAATCAAATACGCATTTAATCTTGTTGCATCAGTTGTTTCTCGTATTCGAATCTTTGCAGCAGTAGTTGATAATCCTTCAGAGTCTCCATCATCAGTAAGAGACTCTTCGAAAATTGACCCACGCCTTGCGGCAGCGGCAGAACGTGCTCTTGCTCGACTGAACTCTGCTTATGGTGGACAAGCAGGTCTTCTTCGTGATGCTGCACTTAATCTTTCTGTTGCTGGTGAATGTTACTTAGTTCAAATGCCAGAAATGCGTGGCTCTGGTGTCCCAGAGTCTTGGGATGTTCGTTCTGTTGATGAAGTAACAACAGATGCTCGCGGTGGATACAACGTAATTGGTCGTCGTGAACAAACTGGCGGACAAAATGTTGCTGGAATTAAAAAACTAACTAACAAAGCATTTGTTGGACGCATTTGGCGTTCGCATCCTCGTTATTCAGATGAAGCAGACTCTTCGCTTCGTGGATTGTTAGACCTTTGTGCTGAACTTCTCCTCCTCAACAGAACATTCCGTGCCACAGCACGCTCTCGACTCAATGCCGGTGCTCTTTATCTTCCTGATGGTCTTTCTGTTGCTGCTCAAGGAGACCCAGACTATCCATATGATGCAAACAATGAACTAAATCCACAATTTGTTGCTGAGGAAGCAGAAGATGAGTTTGAAGAACAACTTATTGATGCTATGACAACTCCAATTCGTGATGAGGAGTCAGCATCAGCAGTTGTTCCACTTATTATTCGTGGTCCAGCAGAACTAGGCGACAGAATCAAGCAATTTAAGTTCGAGCGCTCATTTGACCCAGCGCTTGCAGAGCGTTCAGACCGTGTTTTGGAGCGTATCCTTCAAGGACTTGATGTTCCTAAAGATATTGTTACTGGTCTTGCTAACGTAAAGTATTCAAATGCACTTCAAATTGATGAAGCGCTATACAAAGCACATATTGAACCTCTTATGTTGCTAATTGCTGATGCTTTAACAATTGTTTATCTTCGCCCATACCTTATTGCTCAAGGTTACAACGAAGCAGATGTAGAAAAAATTGTTGTTTGGTATGACCCATCGGCAGTTAGCACTCGCAATGACCGTGCTATGGATGCTGACGCTGGTTATGACCGAGGAGTTATTAATCAACAGGCTTGGCGTCGTGCTCACGGCTTCTCCGAAGCAGATGCTCCTACGGCAAATGAATTTGCGTTGCGAATGCTTCAAGAAAAAGGAGTTATCACTCCAGAACTTACAGAAACATTCTTGGCAGCCTTTGCTCCAGAAGTTATGAATCAAGTTAGAGAACAATCTGTGCAAGATTCAGCAACAAACATAACACCAGAGCAGATGGACATGATTCAACAAGCAGCATCTGGCATTCCAGCAACTCCTCCAGCAGAAGGTCAGCAACAGTAATGTCTAGCGAATCTATTGACCTTGTAACAGAAGAGACCATTGCAGCCGCTGCTGGTCCTTGCTGGGACGGATACAAACAAGTTGGTTGGAAAACTAAAAATGGAAAGAAAGTCCCCAACTGCGTACCAAAAGATGCTTCAATAGATGCAGAAGAGTTTGCTAGCGCAAGAAAAATTGCTCAAACGCCAGCGCCAAAGAAAGACAGAATAAAAGGTTCAAGTAAAAATAAAAAAGGCTCTGCTTCTTCACAGAAGGCTGCTCGTAGCGTAAAGTTTTCAGTAGCAGTAGAAAAGTCTTTGAAGGAAAAAGTAAAACAGCATAACGAGAAGTCCAATCGTAAAGTTACTCTTGGAAAACTAAAAGCAGTTTATCGTCGTGGTGCTGGTGCATATTCGGTTTCGCATCGTCCAGGAATGACTCGCAATCAGTGGGCTATGGGTCGTGTTAATGCTTTTCTAAAACTTGTAAAGTCTGGAAAGCCATCTAACTCTGCATACAAGTCAGATAATGATTTACTTCCATCAAACCACCCACGCTCAACAAAAAAGAGTGCATCTGTTGTTGCTGCTGGTTTAGTTCCAGAAGAAAAAGAATTAGCATCCGCACTTCTTGAGATTGCTCAAAAATATGGCAAGTTCAACGAAGATGCTACGGGAATTTGGGCTGGATACACTTCAGCAGAAGAAAATGAAGACAAAGAGATTGGTGTCAACTGCTCCAACTGCGTTCTCTATGCTGGTGGTGACCAATGCCAAATTATTGCTCTTCCAGTAGAGCCTATGGGCGTATGTCGTTTTGCTGTTTTACCTGATGGAGTAATTAAAAAAGATTTTGGCCCAACAGAGGAAGAGTTAGAAGACTATTCTGTTGAAAAAGAACTTGAGATTGTTCTTAGGGACAAAGAAGATTACGAATATCCAGAAGACGCTATTCTTGCTATGGCAGAGTATTCAGGATTTGGTTATGAAGCAGAGCACGCTATCCGTGCTGCTTGGCTTCGTGGAGTTAGAAACGGGGAAGACCCATTCAAGAGAGCATCGCTACTAGCATCTCTAGGGCATGACAGTTTGGATGCGGATTTACTTCCAGAACTTGAAGAGGAAGAACAATGAGCAGAGTTCGCCGTCTAAGTTACGCTATCGCTGAGCAGGGTCGTCGCGCCAATGCAACTAAACAAGCAATGCGTTTGCGTGATTCAGTTCTTAGTATCCTTGAAGAAGTAAATCAAAACACTTCTGTATCTAGAAGAATTACTAAGCGTTCTGCTTTTACTGTTGTCCTTCGTTCTCTACAAAAAACTCGTAACTTGCCGTTTTCTCTTCGTGAGCACATGGCTATCAAAGAGTTATCAACCTACATTAACCTTGCTCAAAGCAATAAAGTAAACACACTTACTCTTAGCAACACAGACCTTCTTCCTATCTCACACCCTCGTTCTACTCGTCAACATACACTTACTGCTTCTGCTCTGAGAAATGCTCAATCACAATGGTTTGCTGATGACCCACGAATTACAGACGAACGAGCACGAATTATTCTTGCTTCTGCGTTTTCTTCTGAAGTTGGCTCCGTAGAACATACTTATTACACATCTGTTCTTTCTGGACTACCTCAAGGAACGCTTCCAATAGAAGCACTTCTTGCAGCATTTGGAGATGGAAACTCTCCAATGGCTCGTTCTCTTCGTGCTCAACTACAGCGTCGTGACCGTTTAGGACGATTTGCTTATCAGGGCGGCGGTCTTCGCAATCTTGTAAAGCGAGCAGGTGGAATATTTAGTCTTACTGGAAGAGTATTGATGGACCTTCCAGATGGAAGAGTTCAAGTAGAACTTGCTGATGGAAGAATCGTTGCACTCAAGCCAGAAAAGGGAGAATACATTAAGGCTGTTCTTCCTGGACAAAGTAAAGACGGATATTCTCCTAATCCAGTAAAAAATGTTTCAATGTTTGATGAAGTAACTAATGAAGGAGAGTTAGAGTCTTTCGAGGCACCAAACGGATGGCAGAAAGACGGAAATGTTTGGAAGAACGAGAATTGGTCTGTAGAAAAAGACGAACAGGGTAATTTCAAAGCCAACAATGGTGAAGGCGGAGAAGTTGAAGGTAAGGGTTGGGCAGATATTCTTGATGGCATTGATGACTATGAAAAAGTTGCTGACAATCAACCAGAATTCAAAGAAGAAAAAGAAAAGCCTGCTAAAAAGTTTGAGTTTAACTATCCAGACGGTGCTTTCAAGATTTTTCAAGGCAGAGACTACGACCCAGAAGGTCGTCAAGATGAAGACAGTCCAGACTTTACCGATGACCCTGTTGAATTAGCGCAAAGATTTGAGGCATCAGAACTTATTGATGCTTTAGAACAAGCAGTTCTTCCTCAGGGAGAAAATGAAAACGCTTTTGGCTATGGCGCACTACGTTTTGGTCGTGGAGATGAATTGGTTCCTGCCGAAGCAATCCATAAAGCACTAGACGAGGCTGGAGAAGATGCTGACCTTGAGTTAGCACGAATTTATGACAAGGCTTTGGGCACTGATGCTAACGAAAAGGCTCTTCTTGATTCACGCAAGGCTCCAGAACAAGTTACAGCAGAGATGCCAGATGTTGCAGAGGCTTTTGAGCGTGTTACAGCAGAGAACACTCCTGATGTTGAGCCAGCAGCAGAAGTACCAGAGTTTGAGGAAGAAAAAAGAGATGAAACTCCACTCCCTCCACTTCTTAAGGGTCTAACAGAAAACGAACTTGCTCGTTTTATGGAGAGCAAAGACCACACTCCACATTTACCAAAGAATTTTGATATTGCAGACGACCAGATTCCTGCTGGCTACAACAAATTAGACCCAGCGCCATTCAAAAATTGGCGTGAAGTTACCGCAGAAGACGAAGACACTAATCTTCCTGTTGGATTTAGTGATAACCCTGTGTTTTTAGCACAGAATGTGTCTAAAGAAGAACTTCTTAAAGAATTCCGTCGTGCTCTAGAGCCAGGAAACGAAGCACCAGGCTATGGCGCAATCAAACTTACAACTGATGACGGTGAAGAGTTTGTTGCTAACGTCCCTGGAGAAGCAATTCGTGATGCTCTTCAACTACAAGGTGAAGATACTAACCTTTTGACAACAGAGATTTATGCTGAAGCAGGAAATCTTATCGAACTCAATGATGAAGATGCTGCTGAAGTTATGCGCAAGATTATGGCTGGAGAAGAGCCATTTGGTCGCAAGCCTGGTAAAGCAACAGAGGCAGAAGGAGAAGTTCCAACAGCCCAACTTCCAAATCTTCCAAAGGCCCCAAGCGATAAAGACCTAAATGATTTGCGTGAAGGTTTGAAGAAAAACGATTATCTCAATGATGGCATTCTATTTGCTAAGAACGAAGACAATCCAAACGATATTGACATCATTGATGACAATGCTTTGGCAGGAGATGAGCCATTAGCAAAGATTTATGAAAACAATGTTATTGCTTGGCGTGATGAGGCAACTCGTCAACGTTGGGAAGAGCGTTTCAACGATAATCTTGAGCAAGTCTTGCTTGCTATGCGTGGAGATAAGAAAGACAGGAAGAAAGTAGTTCTTCCAACTAAAGAAGAACCTACTCCTGAAATTATTCGTGACCCGAGCATTGACGAAATTAAACAACAAGAGCAGGAGCAAGAAGAGCAAAAACCAGAAGTCATTCGTGACCCAAGCCTTGATGAGATTAAGCAACAGCAAGAACAAGAAGCACCAGAACCAGTTGCTGTTTATAAGAAAACAGTTCCCGCTGAGGTTCCTCAGGAGTATGAGGTAGATGCGTTAGGTGAGATTCCAGATGGTAATGCTGAATATCCAAAACCAGCAGACGTTGCGCCATCAGATATTGGTGGCGGAGATGGACCAAAGCCTCCATTTAGAATTCGTTCAAAGGTAAAGGATTTACAACCTGGCGACATTACTGTTGGAGACCACTTTGTAATTACAAAAATTGGCGAAAAGGTTGAGGGAACAAACCGTCTTCAAATTGAAGGATACTATCCAGGACACGTTATTCAAAACACTAAGCAGTGGATTGAAGATACAGAGATTGAAGTAATTCGTGGCGTTGACCCGCTACCAGAACAAGGCGACCTTCCAGTTTTATCTAAGCCAAAGATGAAAGACTTTGGAAAGGTTTATAAAGACAAAGCAGATAATCAGTGGAAACTTCGTGACCCTGATGCTCAAGCAGCATACGACAAAGCATGGGCAGAATATGTTGCTCAGGCAGAAGTAGCAAAGAAGAAATTTGCTGACCCAACATCACCATCTAATCAACCACATAGAGCAATTGTTCGTGCTGCTGATTTGAAGCCTGGTGATATTACGACTGACCCTAAGAAGGGCCACTTCGTCATCGAAAGAATGTTTGTTGATGACCAAACTAAACCTGGATTTGTTAGTGTCGAGGGTTACTACCCAGGATACGGAACGCAACGCAAAGAGTGGAAAGTTGACACTCAAATTGATGTTATCCGCAATGTTGAAGCCCCTGCTAAGGGAGAGGGCGAACTACATAGACCTCATAAGACAGTAAATGGAAAATGGATTCCAGACAAAGACCCAGCGGCAAATGCTGAGTGGCAGAAGAAGATTGAAGAAGCAGGTGCTCGTTTTGATGCTCCAAAAGATTTACCTGTTGTAGACAACAAGGAACAAGCGCCAGAAGCAGACAAGAATATTCCAGATGTTGTGGTTGCTCGTAAGCCAAAGCGCAAACAAGCACCAGACTTCCCAGCATTCCAAGGGCAGTGGGCTGAGATTGCTCGCAGGGCTGGAGGAGATTGGAATAAGTTTAGAGAAGAACTAAAAGATAAAACCATTGTTTTCTTTGATTTTGAAACAACTGGAGTAAAAGATAAAGACGGAAATGAACCATGGCAGGTTGCTGCAATCAAGGTTCGTAATGGTGAAATTATTGACCGCGTAAACATCTTTATGAATCCAGGTCGTTCTATCAAGGATGTTTGGGCCGGACAAGACACTGATGGAAAACCAAACGCGGTTGATGCTGACGGAAATAAACTCACAGACGAATTTTTAGCGCAACAACCTTCTCAGGCCGATGCTATAAAGCAATTCTTTGACTGGGTAGGTCCAGATGCTTTGCTTGGAGCGCACTATATTCAGTTTGATGACGAAGTTGCTCGTCGTATGGCAGATAAGCATGGTTTGAATTACGCACCTGCTGGTTTACTTGACACCAAAGCAATGGCTAAAGATATATTCAAAGATGCTCCAGAGAAACCTGCTGGTAATCGCTTAGGACAACTTGCAGAGTTCCTTGATGTTAAGTTAGACAACTGGCACGCAGCGGATGCTGACGCTGAAGCAGTAGCAGGGCTCTTTGAAAAACTTATTGATAAAGGCATTGAACTTGATGCTGGTAAAGACTTGTTTGATGTTGATGCTCGTGCTGCTGAATACGAAAAGGCTTTGGCAGACTTTGAAGCAGACAAAGCAAAAGATGACCAAGCAGCAGCAGACTTTGCCGCGGCTAAAGCAATCAGAGATGCTTTGGATGGTAAAGAAGTTGCACTTGATAATGTAGTTGCTGATGCAAAGAACGAGCCAGCACCTAATCCTGAAGGACTTGACATGGGTCCTGTTGATGCTCCACTTGAAGGAATTGAAAGACGCGATGACGGCGTTGTAATTCTAGATTTTACACCTAACGCTGTGTATCCAAAGGGCGAGATGCGAATGATGCCTCGCAATTGGGTTCTTGACGATAAGAACACTGTTTTGCTTGACCGCGAAGATGCCAGAATGAGAAACATTCTTCCTGGTGACTTTATGCAGTCAAAAGATGGAAATATTATTTGGCAAGTAGTTGCTGTTCGTGCTGGCGAAGAAAATGGATTCCAACCAGGACGAGTAAAAATTTATCGCCGTGACATTCAAACTGGCGAAATGAATGTTTACGAGCACTGGCACGGAACAAGACTTGATGGAGTTCGTCGTCCAATAAATCCTTCTGACTTAGACATTCCAGAGGGCAATCCAAACGAAGAGTTTGTGTCCAACAAAAAGGCAGAGCCAGAACCAGAAAATAATCCAGAGGCTATTGCTGGAAGACAGTTTAGAAAAGTCTATGAACTTGGAAATAAAACCGCTGTTGTAAAACTTGGAGAAGTAAACGGCGGAATCTTTATGGAAGCCGAACTTTTTGATGCTGATGGAAATAGTATTTTCAAAGCAGACGGCACATTTAGAACATTTGCTGGAGCAGAAGCAGAAGCAGATGCTCTTCTCAAAGAATTTGCTGATGGTCTAAAAGAAAAAGAGCGTCAAGAAGCAGCAGAACCAGAAGAAGCAAGAGCAAAAGATGTTCCAATCTCTCGCGGCGATATTCCTGCTGATGCGTATGACGCACCTGAAACTATTGAAGTAGAAAATATGCCAGAAGGTCTCAATGGACAAATTTCTATTCGTGAAACTGGTGACGATAAGCCAAACTACGAAGTAGATGCTGTTGTTCAAGATGCTGATGGAGAAAATCTTGCAGAGCATCACTCCGAGCATCCATCTAAGGCTCGTGCCGAGAAAGAAGGACGCGATTGGGTAAATCGTGCTGCTGAAGGTATTCAAAATACTGAAGCACCAGCACCAGAAGAACCTTCTAAGAAAAAATCAACTAAGCCAAAGAAAGAACTTCCTCAGGACGAGAAAGTTAGATTCTCGCAACTCAATGAAGAAGAACAAGCAGGAGTTTTACGCAACATTGCTGAAGTAGAAGCAATGGCTGTTGACATGGCTGGTATTAGAG
>JACCDP010314118.1_pt1 | contig 15810 bp, 16 predicted proteins | sample 7445841 | NCBI WGS metagenome assembly JACCDP01 (sample SAMN15323441, study PRJNA562643) | freshwater metagenome | isolation source: river surface water | place: USA:Blue River Watershed | collected 2017-08-17 | reverse complement strand
TCGAAAGAGTACTTTGTTCAAATAGAACGACCCATCACCACTTCAGATTCTGAACCTGAACCTGATATCTCAGTTATCAAAGGAACCGAAAAAAGCTTTAGCTCCGAACATCCCAATACTGCAAGGCTAGTGGTGGAAGTGAGCATCTCCACCTATGAACTTGACTTTCAAAAACAAAATATTTATGCCAATGCTCTTATCTCTGAATACTGGATAATCAATTTAAAAGACAATGAATTGGAAGTATATAAAAATCCCGTCTCTGGAAAGTATCTAGAGAAGAGAATTTATCATTCTTCTGACGTATTACAAATTGAAACAACGGAAATTATACTAAGTGATTTTTTAGTTTAATTTGGTAACTTCTGTTCTACTTTATATGTATGATGAATAGGATGAATGATTAGAACGTAGACCATTTCTCTGTAACTCAGCATTCCCATTGAAGGATGAGGTATAGAATAGTTATCAAAATCTTCTTCAGGGACACTCTGTAGTGCAGAGATGATCTCTTCTGATGATTTTATCCAATCAGAAGCCATTTTATGTATTACTTCTTTAGCATTAGAGGGAGGCTGAATGGTAGATGGAGCCAGAGGACCTATATAGATAAATTTATCACTTCCTAAGTAATCATCATGAAGGGTTTTAAAATCTCTTTGATGATCTTGTTTTCCAAAGAGAACCAATAAAAAACGGGGGAGTTTAAAAAGATTAGCTGCTAGTGAGGCAATAAATGTGATATGAGAAAGATTCTGTGCGGGTGACCATCCTCCCAATCCATCATGGAAAAATAACTCAGGTGAAATACTGGTATAGTAATCTTTTACTTTATTAGAAACATCCCGGAGGGAAGCTAAAATCTCTGACTTGGAATGGGGATTTGGGATATCAAGTTTTATCATACACTCATGGTGAAAATGAATTTAGATTTGGCAAGGTAAATATAGCATAAAAAACTGAAAAACTATATGCAAGGAATCCACACAACCCCTCTCTCTTTATCTAACCTACCCCCTGAACTCCAAAATAAGAATTACCCTACAAATAAAATTCCTTTGTTTTCTAATCCTTTTATTCATCCAAATGCAAGTGCCCTCGGAAATATCTTCTTTGGAAACTCTGTCTCTCTCTGGCCAGGTTCCGTAGTACGTGCAGATATGAATTCAATTCATATAGGAAATTATGTTAACATTCAGGACAATTGCACCCTCCACACTGATTCTCGCTCTCCCATTTCTATTGGAGACTATACCCTAGTTGGGCACAATGCTGTCTTACACGGATGTACTATAGGCAAGGGAGTTTTAATAGGAATAGGATCTATCGTACTGGATAAAGCAATCATAGGAGATGGGGCACAGATCACTGCAGGTTGCATGATTCGAGGAAGTACAAAAATTCCCCCTAAAGCTCTTGTGGTTTCCGATAGAGGTAATATAAAAATCTATGAAAAAAAAGCAAAACCTGAATTTACCATAGCAGGTTGTATAGAATATGCCCATCTTTCAGTGAGATACATCCATGAAGTGTTTGGTCCATTTAATGAAGAAGAGGAAATTTTATTTATCAAGCAAGCAAAAGATATTATGAAAGAGATCTGGGACTAATTATTGCAAATGTATTTAATTTATAAATACACTAATTGTAAAGAAAAGCCTTTCCTTTCCTATCTTACGATAAGAAAGGAAAAAAAGTATCACTATTTATTGAGCAAAGCGGCTACTCCAGGTAAAACCTTTCCCTCAACCAACTCCATAGAAGCACCACCACCAGTAGAAATATGGCTCATTTTATCGGAAACTCCCGCTTTATTGACGGCAGAAACAGAATCTCCGCCACCTATCACCGTAGTAGCTCCCTTTAAAGATGCCAATGTATTTGCAATTTCAATTGTACCTTTTGCAAATTTCTCCATCTCAAAAACACCAACTGGACCATTCCAAAAAACTGTTTTTGCGTCTGACAATGCTTTTTTAAATTCTTCAATTGATTTTGGACCTATATCCAAACCCATCATATCTTTGGGTATAGAATTTATATCTACTGTCTTAGGCTCTGCATCATTTGAAAAAGCCGAAGCTACAATTGCATCGCTCTGTAAAATAAATTCTACATTTTTTTCTTTTGCCTTTTCTATTGTCTTACGTGCTACGTCTAGCTGATCTTCCTCGCAGAGTGATGTTCCCACTTCTTTTCCCATTGCTTTAAAAAAAGTAAATGCCATACCACCGCCAATGATAATTTTATTTACTTTATCCATGAGTGTTTCAATCACAGTGATCTTGGAAGATACCTTTGCTCCCCCAATGATTGCCACAAATGGTTTTGCAGGAGACTTGACAATCTTCTCGTCCAAGAACTCAAGTTCCTTTTCCATTAAAAAACCAGCCACTGCCGGTAAAAATTTGGCAACTGTCTCTGTGGATGCGTGAGCTCTGTGTGCTGTTCCAAATGCATCATTTACATAAACATCCCCATACTTTGCGAGCTCTTTCGCTAATTTTTCCCGATCCTCTGCAGAGTCAGAAGTTTCTTCTTTGTGAAAGCGTGTATTTTCAAGCAAAGCAATCTCGCCAGCCCCCAAACCATTCACTAGAGCCTCTGTTTGCGCTCCTGTACAGCTAGGTGACACTTGGACGCCTTTTCCCAAAAGCTTTGCCAGGTGAGCCCCAATAGGAGCCATTCGGTGCTGTCCATTTAGATACTCTTCTTCTTGGAAGGGCTTTCCAGCTTTCTCAGCTTTTTCTTTTGCCTTTTTTGTATCTTTTTTAGGATCTCCCAGGTGGGACATGAGAACAAGAGACTTTGCACCATTCTCTAAAACATATTTTATAGATGGGATAGCTGCTGTAATTCTAGTATCATCTTGTATTACACTATTTTTAATGGGAACATTGAAGTCCACTCTCATAAGAACTCGTTTCCCTTTGAAATCTATATCCTTGATTGTCTTCTTTGAAATTGACATGCTTTAAACCTCCAGTATTTTTATAGAAATTCTAATAAGATCACACTTTTATAAATTATTTCTTAGTATCAAAAGCTCCTGTTATAATGATTCCGAAAATCATCAAACTAGCCCCTGCAAGTGTTTTCCAAGTTATGACTTCACCATAAAATAACCATGAAAAAAAGAAAGCAAAAACTGATTCAAATACCATTATCAAACTTATATGAGTAGGAGGAGAATATTTTTGCACTATGATTTGAGCAGAATATGCGAGTATAGTTCCAAATAAAATATTATATGCAAATCCCACAAGAACTGAATTGGAAATTTCTTTTGGAAATGTTTCAAAAAAAATAGCCGGGGGTAGACTGAGTAAACAAACAGTCAACATTTGGATAACTATAAATAAATATATATTTATTTCAGAAAAATCTATGTATGTTTTATCTACAAAAATTATATGCAGAGCAAAAAATAATGCACTAAAAATAAGGATAATATCACCTTTTCCCAGCGAGATCTGAAAATCTGAATTATGTAAAGAAAAGAGAATCAATCCTAGAAAAGAAAACAGAGAACCTAAAATTGTTGCAATTGATAATTTCTTCTTTTCTAAGAAATAATATAAAACAGGAACAAATATTACAAATAGACCTGTAACCAATCCCGCCTTCCCTGGAGTTGAATATTGTATGCCAAAAACTTGCATTACAAAAGCAAACCATAAAATGACTCCAACAAATATGGATCTATAAACAAATTCCTTATTCGGTACTTTTATTTTAAATAAAAATATTATATAAAATAAAAATGATGAAATAGCAAACCTGGTCCATAATAATGTAAATGGGGGCACTTCTACAATGATTCCCTTTGTCATCAGATAGGTATAACCCCATCCAATTGTCACAAAAAAAAGGAATATATCAGATATGATTATTTTACTCAACTATAATAACCAAATTATTGTTTAATCTATTTCCAAGTTTTAATAGAAATATAAATTGGAAGTACTACAATTGTAAAGAGACAAAAGAAAACAAAAAACCATGTTACAAAGGAACAAATCAAAAATGAAGCCTCTACAGAATCACAAACAACTGTAGATAGAAGCAAATAAACAAATACAGTTCCTGCACTCCCAATAAGTGCCATGGTTCCAAAAAATAAACTAACCAGTTTATGCTTCATTTAGATACTATGATTCCCAAGTTGAAAACCATGTCAAAATCTTCCAATAGAAATCAGGAAAAATGCTAGATACCAGAAATTACAGTTCACAAAGACACCTCAGACTCAGCGCTATGCTTTCCCTTTCTTGGTAAAATTTACTCTTTAAGGAAAGTCTGCCTGATTTAAGATAGTTCCAGGAAATGGTTTTATTTTTAAATACAATCCTAATTTGCAGAAAAACTATCTATCCTTCTGGATTTCTCCAAGAGAGGGATGTAAATAACCTGTTACTAAGATATAAATATTACATAACTAGTATTTACTAACTTGTTAATAAGACATAATCAGAACTTATTGTCTCTTAACTGTTTATGTCTCTAAGAATTATGTCGTTTTATGAAAAAGTTATTTTCAAATTTAATGAGACATATTTCATATAAAAAAACAGGGTCAAAATGAGTTAGTTACATATTTACACAGATAACTATTAGTACAATAAAAGAATAAGAGAATATATATAAGGAGTGTTGTTATGAAGTTTCATGTGAAGACTACTGATTTTCAAAAAGCAATCAGTGCAGTGGAGGGAGTTGTAACCGTTCGAGAAGTGAAATCTGCTCTCTCTAATATTAAGGTAGAAGCAGAAGATGATAAAGTTTTTCTATCGGCTACTGATTTAGAAATATCTATTAGAACATCTATTCAGGCAAAGATAATGGAACCTGGAACAGGAGCTATCCCTGCAAAACAGTTAAGCAGTATTATAAAAACGATTAACTTTCAGGATACATCCTTACATTCATCGAAAGATGGAGAAGGTGGTGATCGAACATTGATCACTGATGCAGAAGGAAAGGTTAACTTTAAAATGACAATCAATGGTATCGATTCAGAAGATATCCAAACAATTCCCAAAGTAAATTCTGAAAATATATCTGATATTCCTTGTACTACATTTTCAGAAATGATTAAAAAGACTTCTTATTCTGTAGCACAAGAAGATACTAGATTTGTTTTCAATGGTCTATATGTTATTTCTAATCATGAGAAAATTATTGTAGTAGGAACAGATGGTAGAAGACTTACAAAAATAGAGAGAGAAATAAATAATCATCTTCCATTTGAAAAAGGAATCATCATTCCCCACAAAGCAATCAAGGAGATATTGAGAATCATTGATTCCAATGAATCAGGAAGTGTAGCTTTGATAAACAACCAAATATATGTAAAAGTCAAAGATGTGGAAGTCTTATGTAAATTGATAGATGGAAATTATCCTGACTATGAGGCAGTGATTCCAAAAGATACATCCAACCAAGTTAGAATTCCTAAGGATAGATTTGGAATTGCTCTGCGTCAGGCATTGACAGCAGCTGAAGAACCCTCTAAACAGGTAAGGCTTGAATTTACAAAAGACATGATAACCCTTAGCTCGGCTAATCCGGGAGCCACAGAAGCGAATATATCCATTCCTATAGAGTATTCAGGGGATGAAGTCATGATAGCATTTAAGGGAGATTATCTAAGTGATATAGTAAAGTCCATCCATGAAACAGAAATGATTCTGGAATTCAAAACCTCTAGCTCACCCGTTATTTTCAAAGATCCCTCAGATCCTCAATATATAGCAGTTGTAATGCCAATGAAAATATAATGATTTTAAAAAGTATGTCCATTCGAGATTTTCGAAATTATAAAAGCCTAGATATAGATTTTAACTCTAGGCTAACATTTTTTATAGGTGAAAATGGAGAGGGAAAAACTAATTTTTTAGAATCTATTCAGATGCTATCTACATTGAAGAGCTTTCGTGACAATTCTGATGATGAAATACTTAGCTGGAATTCAGATACATTTTATTTATCAGGTAGTATCACAAAAGATATTCATGATATAAAACTAGAATTGGGTTATACAAAAAAAGAAAGTAAAAGAAAAAAAATTAAAGTAAATGGAAATGAAATTTCAAAAAAAATAGATTTTATAGGTAATTTAGTTACGGTAGTATTTTCTCCTTTGGATTTAAAGATCATTGATGGAGGACCTGCTGAGAGAAGAAAATTACTAGATACTATACTATCCACCATTAATAAAAATTATCTAATAAATATATTAGAATATAATAAAATATTAAAACATAGGAACTCTCTTTTAAAAAATAAGACTCAAAGTGTAAAAGAATTTATACCATGGGAAAAAATGTTGGTAGAGAGGGGAATTAGCCTGATAGAAGAAAGAAAAAGTTTAGTTCATTTTCTTTCTGAAAAATTTAAAAATAATTTATTAGAGCTTTCAGGTGCTAAAGATGATTTTGATTTTTTGTATAAGCCTAATATAAAGAATATAGATACTTATTTGGAATTACTTAATAATAAAAGAGATTTAGATTTTCGGTTGGGCTATACTTCCATAGGACCACATAGAGATGATCTTTTTATTGGAAAAGAGAATAGAGATATTACAGAATTTGGATCTCAGGGGCAAAAGAGAAGTACCGTAATTTCTCTTAGAACAGCCCAGTTTCAGTATGTAAAAGAAAAAATAAAAGATACACCAGTTCTACTTATAGATGATGTCATACGTGAATTGGATATAAAAAGAAGAGAGTACTTTGTAAACCTTCTTTTGGGATCAGGACAAGCTTTTTTTACAACAACTGATTTAGATGGAATAAAGGATTACATAGGGGATATGAAAGAAAAGGTTCAGATTTTTACTGTGAAAACAGGGGAAATGGAGGAAGTATCTATTGAGTCTATCTAGATTGAATCCATCCGACTTGGGATCTTATTCTGATTTATTAAAAAAAGAGGATGAGAAAGCACGAAATTTATTTATAATAGGAAGATTAGAATCATCATGGGAAAAAATTGTTGGCTCTGGTCTTTTTCCTTATTCAAGACCTTTAAAAGTAGAGGGAAATATTCTTAAAATGATAGTACCAAGTTCTGCTTATAAAATGGAGTTTACATTTATTAAAGATATAGTATTAAAAAATATTAACAGTGTGATAGATTTTCATCACTTCTATTCATTTAGAGTAATTACTGGAAACTTTCAGTCCTTAAATATCGGAAGACCAGTCATCAATCGTTCGCTTGAAGGAAAGGAGGATCTTCTTTCAATAGCAGAGAGAGAACCAGACTCTGTAGTACGAGAAAAATTAAAATCATTGATTCAACTATTTTAAATTGGGAGGAATGAAGCTAAATCCAACAAAACCAGCAGCAATAGCATCCCATGAATCATCATATCCTTTTATATCCTGTAATTTTAATATAAGTTTAAGGGCAGTATAGATCTGCTTTTTATCGGCTTTACCTGATGATGTAACACCTTTTTTAATTTGTGTGACAGTTGGTTCATATATTGTAATATTTTTTTCAGCTAATGTTAATAGTATAACACCTCGAGCTTGGAATACCCTTGTAGCTGTTTTTAAGTTTTTGCTAAAAAATATTTCTTCTACACTTGAGAAAGTAGGTTCGTACTCATCTATAATATCTAATAGAGAATTTCTCAGTATTTGTAAAGCTATGGGAAGTACTGTATTAGGAGGAGATTCAATAGTTCCATAATGTACTACTTTTGGAAGATTATTTCCCGTTTTGTCTAGTATGGCAACACCTGTTCTATGAGATCCAGGATCTATTCCTAGCATACGAATAGTTTTTAATTTCATATAATAAAAACTATTTAGCTTAAGACCTGTGTTACATAAAGAGATTCTCTACTTTTTAAACCCATATTAGAGAAATGTAAAGTAGAATTGATACCATCTATTATATTTACAGGATTAATAATTCGATTGTCTTGGATGGTATTTATTGGATAAAATCTCTTTTGGTCACGATAAGAATATGTTGTAAGAATATTAATATCTTGATCAAAAATTTCACTGATAGGTCTGAGCATAGTATGTAATTTAGATGAAATGTTTTCATTAAAATCTTCCCAAGAAATTTGTTCTCCACTTACCTCAATATTCAGATGAATAATTTTGGAATATTCTGGGTTTTTCTTGGATCTATTTTTTTCTAATACTCTTTTTGCTACCTGTAATGCTTCTATATCATTTCCCCTTCCAGTTTTTACAAGAATAGTTTTATTACGAGGCAATAGTTCAAAACCATCACCATAGCAGATTAACTCTTCCGCATGGTCTATTATCTTTAATTGTTCAGATTCAGTCAGACTATTTAGTTTATTTTTTTGATTGATTGCATAGCTAATATTCCAAAACATTTGGTAGAAAAAAGCTGGGATCAATGTTTTAGGTAAAGATTTAACTTTATTTAAAAGAGATAACAATGCATGAAATAAATCGGGTTGGACTAATTTTTGAGATAGTGGATCGTTTTCATTTATAATTCTGGAAATTTCTAGTAGTAAAAAAGATTTCAAAGATAGGGAAGTTTGGAAGTCTGAATGGATTAGGGGAGGATTTCCTGTCATCAGCTCTTCTGGAGTTTTAAAATTCACAAATCTGGCAGTAGCGGGATCTTTTATGGGATACTTTAAAAATCCTTTGTAAAAAATATCAGTAAGATTATTCAATGAAAAGTCAGAAATTAAATCCTCTGAACTGATTCTTATGGATTCATCAAATAAAAGTGTTTCTGCCATCAAATCTGTATTTGTAATACCTTGAAGAACATACAATCGATCTGTAGAAAAGATTTTTTGAATCTCTCGTGTTTGGTTTTGGATAGCTTTTAAAGATTCCTCTTCATTGTTATTATGAGCAGCACATCCAAATCCTTTATCAGACTTATGCATATAGGCAATAAAAATTGCTGGCATTTCTGGTGTATTGCAAATAGCATCATTTACAGTGCTATCAATTCTATTCCAAAAAGAATAGTTATTTTTTGCGGTACTTACAATGTTTCCATCTGTTCTACCGAATCTAATTGTGGTTGTAGGGTATCCTTTGGCTTTGCTACCATGAACCCTACCATCTATACATTTGGTAACTAAGATTTTAGGAGCACGTGCAGCAAATTCACCAATAACCGGTTTCATTCTATGAAGGGTTTCTGATTCTATAATATTTTCTTTTAGGTAGTTGGAGATGTACTCTTTTGTTTTCATTTGATAGTTCTATTTTTATTTATTTTCTAGCACTTCTTTTAAGTTTTTTAAACTAGTATCCATATTTGATTGGATTTTATTTCGATTTCCCAAACAATCATTTACAATAAAACTGATTACTGTCATCGGAAAAGACATTGTATCATGCATTCCGAGTACGACTATTGTTTCATTCTCATTGATGGAATCAGTAATTAAATAGGAATCAAAATTTGCTTCAAAAGGTTTTTTAAAATGTATTACGGTATCAAATCTTTTTCCTTCTAAGATATTTGTAATTTCTTGTTCCGCAGTTCCCAGTTCTTCATTTTCGCTTTGCCATGAAGACTTAAAACCTACCATTCCATCTGTTCCAGTAAACTCTTTTTTCAAATTGGGATCTTTTTTGGACCAGCTATTCCATTCTTCATGATTTTTTAAAAATTTTATAGAATCAAATACTTCTTTTATAGGCTTATTGATGGTAGTTGTTCGTTCAATTAAAAAATCTTTAGGAGCTAATAGTGTGAGAATTCCAAATATTAACAAAAGGCTTCCAAGTAGGATGGACATTAATTTCATATTCACTTCCTTGTATTTATTGTATCATATATTTTATTTTGGGCAAATAAAATCAATACAAATACTTGATTTAGGCTTGGTGGAAGATATGAGAAAAGTTAATTTCTCTTTTATAGCCAGAGATGAGATTTGAGGAAAGTTATTAATTGATTTCAATGAGGGAAATTATAAATTTGTTATATTATGATGATTGAAAATAAATTCACAGTTCATTTTAAAATTATTATCTTATCGATAATAGTTCTATCCCTTTTAACATGCCAGTCTGTTAAAAATATAGATGCACGTAATTGTAAAACAAATATTGATGTTACTTCACAAATCTATTATATACATAGTGAACCAGAAAGCTTTCAATCTAAAATTATAAAATTTGGTGCCTCTGTTTTAGGAATGAAAGATAGATTAAATAAGGCAATGGAGAAAAATAAAGGAAGGACTGAAGCTCAATCACCATCTGACTCTTTGATAAAAGATTTTATTTTTACCCAAAATAAGTATAAAGAAAGAAGTTTTTGGACAATCTCTCCAAAGAATAATAAATCTGAAAAAGTTATTCTCTACCTTCATGGAGGAGCCTATATCAATAATATAGTAAAATTCCAATGGGATATGATGGAAGAAATAGCTCGTAAAACAAATATTAAGATTGTAGTACCTGACTATCCTCTTTCTCCAGAAAGTACATATATTGATGTGTACTCTTTTTTAGAGTCAGTTTACAATGATTTATTAACTCAAACTAAATCAGAAAATATAATACTCCTAGGTGATTCCGCTGGAGGAGGTCTGTCTTTAGGTTTAGCTCAAAAGTTACAAAAAGAGAAAAAAGCTGGTCCATCACAGATGATTCTTATCTCTCCTTGGCTAGATGTAACCATGAGTGATCCAGATGTCCAAAAAATAGATCCTTTTGATAAACTCTTGAGTATAAAGGCTTTGGTATGGGCAGGCAAAGTGTACGCCGGTAAGCAGTCTACCCAAGATCCTTTGATAAGCCCTATTTACGGTGATTTAAAAGGACTTGGAAAAATTTCAATTTTTATAGGAACCCATGATGTGTTACATTCTGATTCTGTGAGATTAAAAAAGAACTTGGAAACAAATAAAATTCCTTTTAACTACTTTGAATACCCCAATATGTTTCATGTCTGGCCTGCGATAGTTGGTATGAAGGAATCAGACTCAGCAATAGAGCAAATTTCAAATTTGGTTGTGTGTGGAAAGTAGAATACTTTTTCCTCTTTGCAATTCATAAATTATTTCTTTTTCTATTGTTCGCTGGATGTAGTCCATAGAATCCAATTTCGACGAAAATGGAGCTTTAGGGAATCCAATTTTTCGATCTATTTACATTTTTTATTTACTCAGGATAATATTTTTTGCATTCTCCAGTTGGGTATCTGAGAGTTTTAAGTTATCCTGAAACTCTCTAACTTCATCATCTGTCCAAGAATTTCCTTGGTTCCAAAAATCTAAGAGTTTCTTGGAGTTAATCTTAGCAAATTGTAGTACTTGTTTTTTAATTTTATTGGAACATGAGGCTGTATCTTCTATTACTTTAAAATGGGGAATGGATACAATCATCAGTCTTGATTGATCATTTAGATTTGAGAAATATTTAATTCTACAACCATGATTTCTCTGCTTAGTGCTGATATAGATATATCCTCTTTCAATCCCAGTCCTAGAAGGACTGAGATTTGCCATCTCAAAGAGAGGGTCTTTAGTTTCTTTGAATATAGATTTATACTTTTTCATCTTAGTTTTTTTATTCACTCCCTAACTATATAATAAATAAAAAAATAGAAAAATTTCATTTTATTATATAAATTTTTATTTCTAAGTTAATAAAAAAATTCTAGTTAGATTAATATATCTTCTTATTTTGCAATAAAATTCCTTAGTCAATTCATATATCTCTCAGGAGAACATTATGAATACTATAAAAAATGAAATTAAACTTACAAAAATACTGGAATCGGAGATAGAGGAAGTGGCAAGTACTGCATCTGCTGTATACAAGAGAATCATAGGTGGAGATCATTTTATATTCATAAAAAATAATATAGATACTACTCATAGCATAGTCGCCAGAGATGGAACGGAAATCATAGGAGGATATATTTTAAATGAAGACGTTCCCTTTTACGGTAGAGAAGAAATATTTAGGAATAAAAAAGGGATTCATGGATTCGCACTTTTTTTGAAAGAAGAATATCGTAATACAGGTATTGGTCATGAATTGAGAAAGTATCCTGAAACATTAGGTTTTGATTATATTTTTGGATTAGCTTATAAAAGTTTGAACAATGCTAATCATTGGAGAAAGTTTGGAAGATATGTAGAAGAAACACATTATATGAATTTTAGTTATAAATTTTTTAAAGTAGATGTTCCATCTTCTGATATCCTCTCTTATTTTCAAATACAAAATAAGTCTTATAATTGCGGAGCTTCTGCACTACAGGCAATCCTTAACTTTTTTAAACAGGGAAATGACTATTCACAAGAGGATATAGAAAGAATAGCAAATACAAATCCAGATACTGGAACCACTCATGAGGGGGTAGAGAATGTAGTTCAAGTTACCAAGCAAAAAGCCTTTCGAAATATATTCAAAGAAGAGAAAGCATACTCTTATTTGGATGGTCTTCTTAGCGGTCATAATTTCTTTTTACTAAGAGGTCTTACAAAAAATAAAATAAAGCATTGGTATGTAGTTTATTCCAAGAATGAAGATTTGACTTACAATCTCCTCGATCCATCGAATGGAAGAGTCACAATGACTAAAGATGAAATCGATAAAATCTGGAAGCCAAGAGAGTACGACGGTTTTGGATTTTATAGATAAGTTATTTACTAAATGAAAGAGCCTGGAGGTACTCTCTAGGCTCTTTTGATCTACTAAAATCTCTTTTTTATGAAATTTCCTAAGGAAAAAATAGTTTCAGAGATTACATTTGTAGAAAATGAATCTTCCTTTTTATAGAGAGTAAACGTTTCGTATTTGAGATCCACCGGGTTTGTATATACTTCTACTTCCATAGAAATGAGATTGATGATCCAAACTTCAGTGATTTTAGCTTTGGCATACATAGAAAGCTTTTCTCGATCATAGTTTAGGGAAGAATTCGCGACTTCCACAACCAGATGAGCAGAAGATGGATGAGAATAAATATAATCATTTTCTTCTTTATCTACAATAGCCAGATCAGGCTCTGGTTCAGAGTCTATAAGTTGGAGTGGATTTTCTTGTCTTACATGGTATTCACTTGGTATAGAATGGATAAAAAAGAGAGATAATTTTTGAACCAATCCTGAATGTATGGGATCTTTGGGCATTTTTTCTACGATCACTCCTTCAATTAGCTCTGTTTTTTCTGGAATAAAACCAAGTCGAAATAACTCATGATACCCTTGGACGCTGATAGGTGTGACTCTTTTTCGAATGGCAGGTTTTTCTAAAATGGAGAGATTCATTAGGAAATACTGCTCGATTTCTACGAATTTGTCAAGGATATTTTATAATATAGAGAATCCTAGAAGAGAAGATAAGTAAAAATCCTCATTTATAAAATTATTCCGATTGATTTATTAAAAAATATAATTTGTAGATAAGAAATGATCTCCGCTGAACTTCCAGAAAATGAAATAGAGCGATTGAAAGCCTTAGAAAGATATGATATACTCGATACCAATGCAGAGGCAGATTTTGATGAGCTAGTAAAACTAGCATCACAGATATGTGAAACACCAATCTCTCTTGTATCACTTATTGATTCATCACGTCAATGGTTTAAGGCAAAGATAGGAATGGAAAGTAGTGAGACATCCAGAGAGGTTGCCTTTTGTGCCCATGGAATTCTAAAGAATGAATTGATGGAAATTAATGATGCTACGCAAGACAATCGATTTTTTGACAATCCTCTAGTTACAGGGAATCTTGGAATTAAGTTTTATGCGGGAATGCCGCTTACCACATCGGATGGATTTAATTTAGGGACGTTGTGCGTTATAGACACAAAACCTAAAACACTTACCGAATACCAAAAGGATGCACTTAAAACTCTCGGAAAGCAGGTGATAGCACAGTTAGAATTGAGATACAAACTAAATCTTTTGTCTACCAAACAAACTGAGCTAGAAAATACAATCCAAACACTCAATGAAACCCGAACAAAGCTCATTGAAACCGAGAGAGTAGCCGCACTCGGTCAATTGGTAGCGGGGCTTGCCCATGAAATCAACAATCCTATTTCTGTGATTAAAGCAAATGTGCAGATTATCAATGAAAAAATTTATGATACAATAGAACATATTCCTAGGTTTTTTGAGACCCTCGGAAGGAAGGAAAAAAGTTTTTTTTATGAAATTATCAAAAATTCACTTAAAAATAATGAAATACTAAGCACTAGAGAAGAAAGGGAGCGCAAGAAAAATATTTTAAAAGAATTAAAGGAATATGAAAATCAAACGAATATTTCTTTGGATTTAATAGCAGACTCTATTTTAAAAATCAAATTAAAACCTCCTTTTAAAAAGTACATAGATATATTCGGAATGAAAAAATTTAATAAAACTCTGGAGATGGCAAATCTATTTGTTAGTAAGAAAAACTCCATTTTCAATGTTAACTTTGCAATCAATCGGGTATCTAGAATTATTTTTTCTTTACGAACCTATTTAGATACGGTTACATATCAAAAATTAAAAACTATAAATATAACGGAAGAGATTGAAAAATCACTAATCTTGTACGATGTAATTAAAAATTTTAAAATTGAAGTAGTTCGAAATTATAAGGATGATATAAATTATACTTGTATCTCAGAAAATCTTATCCAGATATTTAATAATATTATTTTTAACTCTATTCAGTCTATGTATGAATCAACAGAAAAAAAGTTTTCTGTTCGAGTGGAGAAAATAAAAGAAATTCCAATAGAGTACAAAGATTGGAAATCCTCAAATGAAAAATTTGAGTTTTCAGTTCAGGGAAAGTCTGCCCATGGATTTGTACTTATTGAATTTATAGATACAGGAATGGGTATTTCACAGGAAAACCAAAACAGAGTATTCACTTCTTTTTTTACCACAAAAAAGCTCGGAGAGGGAATTGGGTTGGGGCTATATGTATCAAAGAAAATAATAAATGATATGGGTGGTACTATATTTTTTCAAAGTAGAGAGGGTATTACAAATTTTTCTATTTTTTTACCATTCCAGTCTTAGGACTTCTTAAACTTTTTACGAATAAGTTTACCACGCTTTTTGTTTTCATCTAAAACTTTTGCTAATCTTTCTGTAGAGAGTGGGGAGCGATGAAACATTCTTTTGAATATGCGCTCGGGCATGTCGTACCATCTGGCTTTGGATGTTGCCAAAACTTCTCCAGTTCTAACTAATTTAATCGTGGCTGTTGTGTGCAATCTTCTTCGTCTTACGGCAGATATTTTTGCCCGTACTTCAATTTCTTCATTGAGTGGACATGCTTTTTTATAACTTATGTTCAATTGGTCGGTCATTACAAAATGCCCTATGTGAAAACAAAGAACACCCTGGGCTTCATCTAAAATGGCTGCGAGCACCCCACCATGGGAATATCCCGGAGCCCCTTCAAAAGTTTTATCTATTTTTGTAATAAAAAAAACATCCCCTGTTTCCTCCTCAAAAGGAAATTCCAAGTGTAAGCCTTTTAGATTATCGGGTCCACATCCATAACAGTTTCCATGATGCCAATCCTGTCCGATTTTACTTGGGTAAACATCTTTTAGTTGCTCTAGGTGTTCCATTAGGATAGATTTCAAATCCTTGTCCATTTATCAATTCCAAACCAGAAGTACTACCTGATTTTGGTTTTGTTCTCTCTAAGGTATACGGAGAGATTTAGGGAAAGTTCTATCTTATGATTGATTAGATTTTGATAATAATTGAATGAATTTTGACTCAGCATCTTCCCCACTGACAAGAACCAATAAAACATCTCCACCTTGGAGAGTAATTTTACCATTAGGAATCATAAATTC